>Ga0233423_10000198_pt1 | contig 36975 bp, 31 predicted proteins | sample Watercolumn_Mata_FD_180713 | JGI IMG/M metagenome (GOLD analysis project Ga0233423, IMG submission 180713) | Freshwater microbial communities from Lake Matano, South Sulawesi, Indonesia - Watercolumn_Matano_2014_112_MG | ecosystem: Environmental > Aquatic > Freshwater > Lake | place: Indonesia... | reverse complement strand
GATGGTCTTCTCAGAGGCATCTGCCCGGTTATCTGTGTCCATCGGTGGTTCACCATTTCTGTCTTGTGTCCTGGTGTGCTCATGCTTGAGCTTGAGCGCCTCCGCGATTGCGGCTTCGGATTCGCGAACAGCGGATTGGAGAAAGGCACAGGTGGTGATGACGACGAGGTCGGCGGAGCGCGGGTCAATTGTGAGGTTGTACCCGGCTTCGGTCAGTGAGCCAAGGACGTGCTCGGAGTCAACCTGGTTCTTGGGACAACCGAGGAAGACCAGGCAGGCAGAAAGGGGTCGGGGGTCGGGGGCCAGCGACTGGGGACGAACCTGACGCACCGGTATCGCTACACCGGGAACTGCAGGCTGGTCATTGGACATTCGCGTCAGCGACGCGCATCATCTTGCCGGTTGCTTCGGCCACGAGCTCGCCTGATTCGTCAAGCAGTCTCGCCTCGGTGAACAGCAGTCTGCCTTTCTCACCGGTGACACGTCCGAAGCCTCTGAGCGGGCTACCGGTTTTCACCGGTCTGCGGTAGCGTACCGTCATTTCAGCGGTGACGCAGTTGCGGCCGGAGTTGGTGCAGGCCCAGGCCAGAAGTTCGTCGAGGATGGTCGCAACGATTCCGCCGTGCGCAATTCCCTGCCAGCCGGCAAAGTGTTCGGGCAGGATGTAGTCGAGCTCAGCGCCGTCCGGTGTCTTCCTGACCTCGAGCTTGAGGCCCTGCGGGTTGTCTTTGCCGCAGGCGAAGCAGCGGCCGGAATCCTTGAGCAAGGACTCCGGCTACCGCTCTACTGCCACGCCTTTGGGCGGCGTGAACTTGAAGAGCTCGGGCTTGAGTTTCGGATTCCAGTCCTGGTTGTAGAAACCGAAGTGGATTCTCTGGCCCATCCCGTCCTTGAAAGCGAAGCCATCAATCTGTGTCCCGGTCTCGTTGAGTTCGAGCACGAGGTCGCTCATGGCCGACATATCGCCATCCGGGCAGACCTTCACGACATATATGCCTGAGGAGTCTTTGGCGACTTCGACCGTGGAAGTGGAGTCGAGAATCGGCTCGAGAAAGGCCATGATCGGCGCGACGCCGGCAGCCGGGCGCTTTATCGCGCGTCGCAGTTCAGGAAGGTACGCCCACACGTTCGTGCCGTCCGACAGAAAGAGCTGTTTCTGACCCTCGGTGACCTCCAGGCGGTATCGGTCAGGAAGTGAAATGGCGAACCTGCCTTCGAAAGTGGTGCAGGTTCCCTGTTCCTCGCTGCAAATTGTCTCCGTGAATAGGCCGGACAGAGTTTTCAGGCGAAGGTAGGCGGAGCGCAGGTTCACCCAGATCGGGTGGTCTGCGGCTGCGGACAGGCAGACACAGCAGGCGAGGATCAGTGTGGTTCTTCGCATGTTCTTAGGATATGCGGTGGCGCGGACAAGTCAAACCCGGCACAGGCTGCGAGGATGTCATGCATGACATACAATCGGCCGACACCGCGTATTCTTGACGCTGGGGGTTTTTGGGCTATAGTTCACTGCCTGCGACGGCAGATGCCGGCGTGGACATGCCGACATAGCTCAGTTGGCAGAGCAGTGGTTTTGTAAACCACAGGTCGGGGGTTCGAATCCCTCTGTCGGCTGGCTATTGTTCGAGATTCGGACGGGTACCCGAGTGGTCAAAGGGGGCAGACTGTAAATCTGCTGGCTTAACGCCTACGGAGGTTCAAATCCTTCCCCGTCCATACCTGACCGAGTCGGTTCTTGCTGCACCGGCTCGGCGGGAATCCGCACCCCAGTCGGCTGCGGATGATCGACAACTTAAGGGCCCTCGGCGCCGTTCTCCAGTGCGGGCGTGGTGTAGTGGCAGCACAACAGCCTTCCAAGCTGTTTGCGTGGGTTCGACTCCCATCGCCCGCTATACCGGAGAGGCGTCAAGAGTCCTGAAGGTTGTCGCCACGGACGTAGAGCCGTGGTAATGGTAGTTGGCACAATAGGTTAAGCCCGGAGCAAACGCACTCGCCGGGTTGAGAAACTGAGCGCCAGGACGGCCGCTGTGGCCGTCGGGCGGCGTTTGTATTTAGTTATTGACATGGCGTAGGTTATCCATATAATACCCTGCACCGGTCACGCCCATGTAGCTCAGTCGGTAGAGCACTTCCTTGGTAAGGAAGAGGTCGCCGGTTCAATTCCGGCCGTGGGCTCATTGTTGTGCAGCCCTAGGTAGGTTATAGTTCATTGAGAACGAGCAGCTAAGTCCGACAGGAGGAATGGCCAAATGGCGAAGGAAAAATTTTCGCGAACCAAGCCGCACGTCAACGTCGGCACCATTGGTCACGTTGACCACGGCAAGACGACGCTGACCGCGGCGATCACCAAGGTCCTCGAGAAGAAGGGCCTGGCGAAGTACAAGAGCTACGACGATATCGCAAAGGCCTCGGAGTCACAGGGCCGGCGCGATGAGACCAAGATTCTCACCATCGCAGTAGCGCACGTCGAGTACCAGTCGGATAAGCGGCACTACGCGCACATCGACTGCCCGGGCCACGCCGACTACATCAAGAACATGATCACCGGCGCGGCGCAGATGGACGGCGCCATCCTCGTAGTCTCGGCCGCTGACGGCCCGATGCCGCAGACGACCGAGCACGTGCTGCTGGCCACCCAGGTGAACGTCCCGGCGATGGTCGTGTACCTCAACAAGGTGGACCTCGTGGACGACCCAGACCTGATTGATCTCGTGGAGCTCGAGATCCGCGACATCCTTACCAAGTACGGCTTCCCCGGCGACAAGACGCCTATCATCCGGGGCAGCGCACTGAAGGCAATCTCCGCCGATGAGGGTCCGGACTTCGACTCCATCCTCAAGCTGTTGGACGCGCTGGACACCTTCATCCCCGAGCCGGTGCGCGATATCGACAAGCCGTTCCTGATGCCGATCGAGGACATCTTCTCGATTACCGGACGCGGCACGGTCGTGACCGGTCGCGTCGACCGTGGCCTGCTCAAGGCTGGCGAGGAAGTCGACGTCATCGGCTTCGGCAAGCACGACAAGGTCGTGGTTACGAGCGTCGAGATGTTCCGCAAGATACTCGATGACGCACGGGCCGGCGACAACGTCGGTCTGCTGCTGCGCGGCGTGGCCAAGGAAGACGTCGAGCGCGGGATGGTCATCGCCAAGCCGGGTTCGATCAAGCCGCACAAGAAGTTCAAGGGTGAGGTCTACATTCTGACCAAGGAAGAGGGCGGACGCCACACGCCGTTCTTCCCGGGCTACCGGCCGCAGTTCTACATCAGGACCACCGACGTCACCGGCAGTTGTACGCTGCCTGCTGGCGTCGAGATGGTGATGCCGGGAGACCACGTCACGATGGATATCGAGCTCATCAGCGAGGTGGCGCTGGAGCAGAACTCCAAGTTCGCCATCCGTGAGGGCGGCCGCACAGTCGGTGCCGGCACCGTCATCCAGATCGTCGAATAGCCGGGCGAAATGCGGAACTTCGTTACATTGGCGTGCTCCGAGTGCAAGAACCGGAACTATCATACGACGAAGAACAAGAAGAAGACCGAGCGCTTTGAGGCCAAGAAGTTCTGTCCTTCGTGCCGGAAGCACACGCTGCACAAGGAGGTTAAATAGGCCAGTAGCTCTAACGGCAGAGCGGCGGACTCCAAATCCGTAGGTTGGGGGTTCAAATCCCTCCTGGCCTGTAGCTTAACATGAAAGACCTTTTCAAGCGGGTAAGACACTACCTGGCCGATGTCTGGGCCGAGATGAAGAAGGTGTCGTGGGTGCAGCGCAAGGAGCTGTTCACGACGACACTGGTGGTCATCATCTTCTCGACCTTGCTGGCGTTCTTCGTCAGCGTGGTCGACTTCATCTTCTCGCGGCTGCTGGGAATAGTCCTCAAGTAGCCGGCCGGCTGAACATGAAGTTCTACGTGGTTCACACCTACACCGGCCGTGAGAAGCGGGTGAAGGAATTGCTGGAGAAGGCGGTCGAGCGCCTGAACCAGCCCGGGCTTTTCGGCCGCGTGATCATGCCGGCCGAGAAGGTCGCGCGGGTGCGGAAGTCGAAGATCGTCGCCGAGGAACGGCGTCTCTATCCGGGGTACATCGTGGTCGAGATGGAGATGAACGAGCGATCGTTGTCGCTCGTCACGTCGATTCCCGGCGTCACCCACCTGCTCGGGACCAAGACCGAGCCGCTGGCCCTGTCCGAGGAGGAGGTCACGGCGATGCTCGAGCAGATCGAGCGGGGACGCGACCAGGCCGAGCCCGAGGCCCCGTTTGAGAAGGGCGAGAATGTGAAAGTGGCCAAAGGACCGTTCGCCGGGTTCACGGGAACGGTTGATGAGCTGTTCGCCGAACGCCGACGGGTGAAGGTCATCGTCACGATTTTCGGTCGGCCCACACCGATTGATCTGGACTTTCTTGACGTCCAGCCAATCTGAGTTTAGGAGGAGCGAGTAATGGTTAAGAAGGTTGCGGCGGTCGTGAGACTGCAGATCCCGGCCGGCCAGGCAACCGCGGCACCGCCGGTCGGCCCGGCCTTGGGCCAGCACGGAGTCAACATTGCGGAGTTCATCAAGTCGTTCAACGAAGCGACCCGCAAGGAGACTCCCGGTATGGTGATCCCGGTCGTCCTGACCGTGTATTCGGATCGGAAGTTCACGTTCGTCACGAAGACACCACCCGCGTCCGTACTCCTAAAGCAAGCGGCCGGCCTGGCCAAAGGCTCCGGAGAGCCAAATCGGGCGACGGTCGGTACGGTCAGCCGCAAGGCTCTCCGGGAGATTGCGGAACGGAAGATGCGTGATTTGAACGCGGCTGACATAGATGCCGCGATGAAGATCATCGAGGGCACTGCCCGGGCGATGGGCATGACGGTGGCGGAATCATGAGGCATCACAGCAAACGGTTCCGTTCCCTGGTGGAGAAGCTTGAACATCAGAAGCTGCATCCGTTGAATGAGGCGATAAGCCTGGTCAAGCAGAACGCGACGGCCAAGTTCGATGAGTCCGTCGACATCGCGATCAAACTTGGGATAGACCCGAAGAAGACAGACCAGCTTGTATCGGGCACTGTCTCGCTGCCCAACGGCATAGGCAAGCAAGTCAGGGTGCTGGTTTTCGCCAAGGGTGAAAAGCAGGATGAGGCCAGGGCGGCCGGTGCCGATCACACGGGCTTCGAGGATTTGGTCGAGAAGGTCCAGGGAGGCTGGTTCGATTTTGACGTCGCGGTTGCCACCCCGGATACGATGTCCGCCGTGGGGCGTCTGGGCAAGGTGTTGGGGCCGCGCGGCCTGATGCCGTCGCCGAAGACCCAGACCGTGACTTTCGATATCACCCCGACCGTCAAGAGTCTGAAGGCGGGCAGGATCAAGTACCGGACCGACAAGACCGGCAACATTCACGCGCTGGTGGGCAAGGCTTCGTTCGAGCCAGACAAGCTCACCGAGAACGTCCGCAGCTTCATAGCCGAGATTGTCCGGGCCAAGCCCGCGACGGCCAAGGGGCAATTCGTGCGCAACATCGTGCTGTCGTCGACAATGGGGCCGGGCGTCAGAGTCGATGTCCGCGAGTTCCTCGACACAGCGAGGAAGGAAGCCTAGCCATGCCCAAGCAGATCAAGATTGATGCCGTGACCGGGTTGAAGGACAGGATCGGCAAGGCCTCGGCGCTCTACTTCATTGATTTCACGAAGCTCGCCGCCAACGACTTCAACACGCTCCGGCGGAAGCTGGGCGAGTCGAAGGTCACGGTCCGCGTCGTGAAGAACCGGCTGGCGCTGCGGGCGCTGACCGAGAGTGGTGTGCCGGCCGACATCGAGAAGCTTCTGACCGGTCCCACATCGCTGGTATTCGCCGTCGACGACCCGGTCGCACCGGCCCGGACCATCCGCGAACAGATGAAGAAGATGTCGGCTCTGAAAGTCAAGGGGGCCTACCTGGACCGGGTGCTGTACCCGGCCAACCGGTTCGACTTCATCGCCGGACTGCCGACCAAGAACGAACTGCGCGGCGAGGTCGTCGGCGTGCTCCAGGGCCCGATCTATGGGCTAGTGATGACACTTGACGGGCTGCTTTCCGAGTTCGTCTGGGTGCTCGACCGGGTCAAAGACCGGCCGCGCGACATGGCGTCGGCGGCTGAAAGTCCGGCCCCCGAAGCGCCTGTTGCCGCGCCGGAACAACCGGCCGCGGCGTGAGACGAGTTTGACCAGAGAATTGCTGCTTCAAAACGACGGGATCGATAGGTGTGCCGCAGTTGCTTGCGGCAGTTTAACAGTCCAGGAGGATTGATGGCGGATACCAAAACCCAGCAGGTCATCGAGACGATCGAGGGCCTGACAGTTACCGAATTGGCAGAGCTCGTGAAGGCCCTGAAGGACAAGTTCGGCGTTTCGGCCCCGGCGTTCATGGCGGCCGGGCCAATGCCTGCAGCCGGTGCCGCAGCCCCGGCGGAAGCGAAGGCCGATGAGCAGAGCGAGTTCACCGTGACGCTCGTATCTGTCGGCGACAAGAAGATCCAGGTGCTCAAGGAGCTGCGTGCGGTCACCCAGCTGGGCCTGAAGGAAGCCAAGGACATCATTGACAAGACCCCGAGTGTGATCAAGGAGAACGTGTCGAAGGAAGACGCCGCCAAGATCAAGGCGAAACTCGAAGAGGTAGGCGCCAAGGTCGAGGTCAAGTAGAAGCGGCGAGTGACGAGCGTCGGCATCGCGGTTCGTGATTCGCAGGCGGTTTGTCCGGGTATCGGCCGATCACGGGGGAGGCTCGCAGAATGGAACAGCTAGACTTCTCTAGGAGCACCACTCACTTAGAGATCCCGAGCCTGCTTTCGCTGCAGCTCGATTCTTTCCGAGAGTTCGCCCAATTCGACACCGAGTCGGCGCGGCGCGAGCCGCACGGGCTCGAGGGCGTGCTGCGGGAGACGTTCCCGATTGAGGAGGCGCACAAGAACTTCCGGCTGGAGTACGTCGGCTACAATTTCGGTGAGCCGAAATACTCACCGGACGAGGCCATGGCCAAGGGCGTCAACTACTCGATGCCGCTCAAGGTCGTGTTCCGGATGGTCAAGAAGGAGTTCGCGGCCGCCGAAGGGCAGGCCGCACCGAGCAGCGAGAAGGTCAAGGATATCCTGGAACAGGAGGTCTTTGTCTGCGAACTGCCCTGGATGACCACGGCCGGGACGTTCATCATCAACGGGGTCGAGCGGGTGATTGTCAGCCAGCTACACCGGTCTCCGGGCGTGTACTTCTCCCGGGACGGCGATGAGTTCTCGGCGCTGCTCGTACCGCTGCGCGGCGCCTGGTTCGAGCTGGTCGTGGACAAGCACAACTCGATGGTGGTTCTGCTCGACCGCAAGCGGCGTATTTCGGCGGCGACTTTCATGCGGGCGATTGGCTACTCTCACGAAGACATCATCGACAAGCTCTTCCGGGTCGCGCAGAGGCCGCTCGCGCCGGGGCAGGTCGTGGCTCGCGATATCAAGTCGGAGTCGGGCGAATCCTGGGCGCGGGCCGGCGAGTACGTGACCGAAGGGTTGCTGGACTTCCTGTCGTCCAAGGGGGTAGCCGAAGGGTGGGTTGTGGACGGAAGCCCGGCCGGGCTCGACATCATCGCCAACACGCTTCGGGCCGACCGCACTACCTCAAAAGAAGATGCCATAAAGCGGATCTACTACCGACTGCGTTCGATTGCACCCCATTCGATCGAGCTGGCCGAGTCGGTGATCCTGGGGATGCTCTTTGACCAGAAGCGGTTCGACCTCGGTGCAGTCGGCCGTTACAAGCTGAATCAGCGTTTGATGGCCAAGACTCCGCTTACCCAGACCGGGCTACTGCAGAAGGACGTGCTGGCGATTGTCTCGCATCTGCTGCTGTTTGCAGGTGAAGGCAGGCTCTACCAGATCCGCTATCATTCGGGTTCTTCCGAGGATCGGGACAAGGTGTTGGGCGAGTTGAAAGGGCAGGATCTGCTGCCTGACCGATATCACTGGTACGATCGACGGTCCGAGCTCGAAATGACCTACTACGACGAGGGGCGAGGCAAGCATGCCGAGAAGTTGCTTGCGGCCAAGGGAAAGCGGATGGTTGCCGAGCCGGTTCGCTATCAGGCCGACGACGTCGATCACCTCTCAGCCCGCCGGGTGAAGCGTGTAGGCGAGTTGCTGGAAAACCAGTTCCGCGCCGCCCTTATGCAGTTGGCCCAGAACATACGGGAGCGTGCTGCTTTCATCGATGACAGCTTGCTGACGCCGCAGGAGCTGGTGAACACGCGGGTGGTGGCGAGCGCCATCATGCAGTTCTTCACTCAAAGCCAGCTCTGTCAGTTCATGGAGCAGACCAACCCGCTGACCGAGCTGACGCACAAGCGGCGCGTATCGACTCTCGGACCGGGAGGATTGACCAAGGAGACCGCCGGTTTCGAAGTGCGTGACGTTCACTTCTCTCACTATGGGCGGATCTGTCCGATCGAGACGCCCGAAGGTCCGAACATCGGATTGATCTCTACCGTTGCCACATACGGCAGGGTCGACCAGTACGGATTCATGACCACACCCTACTGGCGCGTAAGCGACGGAAAGGTGCTGGTCGGCAAGGGACGGGAAATCTATCTCAATCCGGACGAAGAGGACCACTACGCGATCGCTCAGGCCACCAGCAAGCTGACGGCGGACCACCGTTTTGCCGATGAAGACGTCATCTGCCGGCGCAAGGGCGACGTCGTGTCCCTGCCCCCGGATCAGGTCGACTTCATGGACGTCTCGCCTAAGCAGATCTTCGCGCCTTCCACCGTGATGGTGCCGTTCCTGGAACACGACGACGCAGACCGGGCATTGATGGGTGCGAACATGCAGCGTCAGGGCGTGCCGCTGCTCCTGCCGGAGAAGCCGCTGGTCGCGACCGGAGTGGAGGGCAAATTCGCGGCTGAGTCGGGCGCGACACTACTTGCCCCTGAGGATGGTGTAGTCACGCGCGTGGATGCGCGCTCGGTCGTTCTGCGCTCTGACCGCGGGCCGACCGAATTCAAGCTCCGGAAGTACAAGAAGTCGAATCAGTACACCTGCCTGTCACAGCGGCCGATGGTAAGGGCCGGCGACCGTGTGAAGAGAGGGGACCTGCTTGCGGACGGGCCGGCCACGCAGGACGGCCAGCTTGCACTGGGCCGCAACGTGCTGGTTGCTTTTGTGCCCTGGCGCGGCTACAACTACGAGGACGCGATTATTGTCTCTGAGGAGTTGATAAAGGAAGACGGCTTCACCTCAATTCAGCTGCTGGAGTTCGAAATCCAGGCTCGCGAGACCAAGTTGGGTTCAGAGGAGATCACGCGTGACATCCCGGGAGCGACCGAGGACGAGCTACGCAATCTCGATGAGTTCGGTGTCATCCGGATCGGCGCGGAAGTAGGACCCGGCGACATTCTGGTCGGGCGCATAACGCCCAAGGGCGAGACCGAGTTCACGCCGGAGGAGCGGTTGCTGCGGGCGATCTTTGGCGAGAAGGCGGCCAACGTCCGAGATACTTCGATGCGTGTCGAACCGGGCGTGTTCGGTGTCGTGATCGAGCAGCGGATTCTCTCCCGCAAGCTCGGTGATGCGATGAACCGGCGACTTGAGAAGGAACGCGTGGCCGAAGCCGGCCATCGCTATGACCTGAAGAAGGAATTCCTGCAAGATCGCCGCGATGAGCGGCTGCGTTCGGTGCTCCGCGGGCAGAAGGCCGCGGCCAACGCCAAAGACAGCAAAGGCAAGATACTGCACAAAGCCGGGCAGCCAATGACCGACGAGTTCCTGCGTTCCGATGAGTTCTCCGATCTCCGCAACATCGAGCAGCTAGTATCGAGCCCGAAGCTCCAACTCGAGCTCCGGGCTGCAGTGAAGGACTATGAAGATGCCCTGGCCGAGGCGGACAACGAGCGTCGGCAGGAGATCGAGCGCGTGTCACGCGGAGATGAACTTCCGCACGGCGTGCTGAAGTGGATAACCATATTCATCGCTCAGAAGCGCAAACTTGCAGTGGGCGACAAGATGGCTGGCCGCCATGGCAACAAGGGTGTAGTGTCCAAGGTTCTGCCGGTCGAGGATATGCCCTATATCTCGGTTGAGGCTGAGAGCAAGGACGCGAGCGAGACTATCCGCGGCATGCGTGGACTGCCGGTGGACATGATACTCAACCCGCTGGGAGTGCCTTCCCGCATGAACCTTGGCCAGGTTCTGGAAACTCACCTGGGCTGGGCGGCCCAGGTTCTCGGCTACCAGGCGCTCTGCCCGGTGTTCGAGAGCGCGTCGCCTGAGGAGATCAAGGCGGAGCTGCGCAAGGCCGGCTTGCCCGAGGACGGCAAGATCGTGATGTACGACGGCCGGACCGGCGATAGGTTCGGTGGCAAGATCACGGTCGGTATGATGTACATGGTCAAGCTCATCCATATGGTGGACGACAAGATCCACGCCCGTTCTACCGGTCGCTACTCGCTTATCACCCAGCAGCCGCTCGGCGGCAAGGCCCAGTTCGGCGGACAGCGATTCGGCGAGATGGAAGTATGGGCGCTAGAAGCCTATGGAGCTGCACACGCACTGCAGGAGATGCTCACCATCAAGTCGGATGACGTCGACGGCCGCAGCGCACTCTACGAGTCATTGATCCGGGGCAAGAACCCGCCCCGGCCGCGTACGCCAGCCTCGTTCGCGGTACTGGTCAAGGAGTTGCAGGGCCTCGGTCTTGAGCTCATCCCCGAGCGGGGAAAGGAGTCCGCGTGATGACGGATCGAGATTTCTTCGATTTTGATTCGCTGCGGTTGCGGATAGCCTCGTCCGAGACGATCAGGAGCTGGTCGAGCGGCGAGGTCATCAAGCCCGAGACCATCAACTACCGCACTCAGAAGCCGGAGCGCGACGGGCTCTTCTGCGAGCGGATCTTCGGACCAGTCAAGGACTACGAGTGCAACTGTGGCAAGTACAAGAAGATAAGGTACAAGGGTATCCTCTGCGACCGGTGCGGAGTCGAGGTTACGACTTCGGCGGTCCGGCGGCAGAGGATGGGCCATGTCGAGCTGGTTGTGCCGGTGGCTCACACCCTTTTCTACCAGGTGCCCCCTTCCAAGATCGGCCTGATGCTCGCGCTGTCCATCAACCAGGTCGAGACAGTCCTTAACTACGAGGCCTACGTTGTCATCGAGCCCGGCAACTCGCCCTACAAGAAGATGGACCTCATTACCGAAGAGGAGCTGAAGAAGGTTGGCCCCAAGTCAGAGGGTTTCGAGGCGGCCGGCGGCGCTCCGGCGCTGAAGACCCTGCTGTCGCGAATTGAACTCGACGACCTCGCTGCCGAGCTGCGGGCGCGGATCAAGCACGAGACTTCCCGCCGGTTCAACCTACTCCGGCGGCTGCGCGTGGTCGAAGCGTTCCGTGCTTCCGGCGCCCGGCCGGAGTGGATGATCCTCGACGTGCTGCCGGTGATTCCGCCCGACCTGCGTCCACTCGTCCCGCTCGAAGGCGGCCGCTACGCCACATCCGACCTTAACGACCTCTACAAACGCGTGATCGTCCGCAACAACCGTCTCAAGCACCTGCTTTCCATCCGGACTCCGGATATCATCCTCAAGAACGAGAAGCGGATGCTGCAGGACGCCGTCGACACGCTCTTCTCCAACGAGACCAGGCCCCGGCCGGTGCGGGGCCGCGGCAATCGACCGCTGAAGTCGCTTTGCGAGGCGCTGCGGGGCAAGCAGGGGCGGTTCCGCCGTAACCTGCTCGGCAAGCGGGTTGACTATTCGGGCCGGTCGGTCATCGTGGTCGATCCGGCGCTCAAACTCCATCAGTGTAGCCTTCCCAAGGAAATGGCGCTCGAGTTGTTCAAACCGATGATCCTACGACGGCTCGAGGAACGCCGGCTGGCCGAAAGCGAACGCGGTGCCAAAAGCATGTACCGACGCGAAGCGCCGGAGGTCTGGGAGGTGCTTGAGGAAGTCACCAAGGACCATCCGGTGATGCTCAATCGCGCTCCGACTTTGCACCGGGTTTCGGTGGAATCCTTCTTCCCGCTTCTGGCAGAGCACCGGGCAATCGGTATCCATCCTCTGGTTTGTCCGCCATTCAACGCCGACTTTGACGGTGACACGATGTCGGTGCATGTGCCACTGACGCCAGAGGCGATACTTGAGGCATCGGTACTGCTGCTTTCTTCGCACAACATCCTGTCCCCGGCCCACGGCCGGCCGCTGATGACACCGTCACAGGATATCGTCATTGGCGTCTACTACATTACCAGGAAGAGGCGAGATCGCACCGAGCCGGTCGGGTCGTTCGACGACTTTGAGACCGTCCATTCCGCCTACGACCTGGGAGAGCTCGATATCCATGATCCGATCAAGTTCCGCTACGATGGCAAGATCTACGATACGACCGTAGGACGAACGCTTTTCAACGAGGTCCTGCCGGAACGGCTGCGGTTCGTCAACGAGGACTATCCGAAGGACAAGCTGGTGGCGCTAGTGGACACCTGCAGCCGTACGTTGGGTCTGGAGGCCACCGCAAGACTGCTCGACGCCGTGAAGGACATTGGTTTTGAGCAGGCGACGCGGTCCGGTCTCTCCATCGGTGTAGACGACGTCGTCGTGCCCAAGGAGAAGTACGATATCCTCGACCGGAGCGAGCGCGACCTGAAGAAGGTGCACAAGGCCTACGACCGCGGTCTGATGACCGACGCGGAGAAGTACAACCTCGTCGTCAATACCTGGACGCTCGCGACTGCCGAGGTCGAGGACGCACTGATGAAGCTGCTGAGCGAGGACCAGGCTGGCTTCAACCCGGTGTTCATGTTGATCGACTCAGGCGCGCGGGGCTCCCGTACCCAGGCTGCCCAGATTGGCGGCATGCGCGGACTGATGGCAAAGCCGCAACGTCGTTCTGTCGGCGAAGAGGTTATCGAGACGCCAATCAAGAGCTCATTTCGCGAGGGGCTGTCGGTCTGGGAGTACTTCATCTCTACCCATGGTGCGCGCAAGGGGCTCACCGACACCGCACTTAAGACCGCCGAGGCCGGTTACCTGACCCGCCGGCTCGTTGACGTGGCGCAGGACGTCGTGATTACGACTGAGGACTGCGGTACGATCCTCGGGCAGGAGGTCACAGCGCTGCGCGAGGGAGCGGACATCGTGGAGCCGTTGTCCGAGCGTATCGCCGGACGTTTCTCACTCGATGACGTGGTGAACCCGGTGTCCGGCGAGGTGGTTGTACACTCGGGTCAGGCGATCAGCGACGAGGCAGCCGAAGAAATCGAGAACTACGGCATTGAGACGGTGCGGGTGCGGTCGGCATTGACCTGCGAGGCCCGACCCGGCCTATGCGTCAAGTGCTACGGGCGCAACATGGCCACCGGGGCAGTGGTCGAGGTCGGCGAGGCGGTCGGCGTCGTCGCCGCCCAGTCCATCGGTGAGCCAGGCACCCAGTTGACTCTCAAGACCTTTCACGTCGGCGGAGTCGCTTCGCGCGTGGCTGAGCAGACCAAGGCGACCGCCAAGTTCCCGAGCAAGGTCAAGTACGAGGGACTGGTGACGGTGAAGAGGACTGACGGCGAGACGGTTGCTCCCGACCAGGGGCGGCTCGTGCTGGTTGCGACTGACCGCATGGTTCCCTTCAGCGTACCAGCCGGGGCCACCGTTCGCGTCCATGATGGACAGGAGGTCAAAGACGGAGATACCCTGTTCGAATGGGAGCCGTACTCGATCCCGATCCTTGCCAGGTCCAAGGGCGAGATATCATACCATGACGTCGAAGTCGGCGTGACGCTGCGCGAGGATATCGACGAGCGGACCGAACGTATGCAGCGGATTATCACCGAGGACAGGGGCCACCGGCTCCACCCACGCGTTGCCATCGTCGGACCCAAAGGTAAGGTGCTGGAAGCGCACGCGCTTCCAGCCGGGGCGTATCTTGTGGTCGACAACAAATCGCAGGTGCTGCCCGGTGATACCATTGCTCGGTTGGCGCGCGAGATGGGGCGAACCCGTGACATCACCGGTGGTCTGCCCAAAGTCGCCGAGCTTTTTGAGGCGAAGCGCGTCAAAGAGCCGGCGACGATCTCTGAGATCGACGGGACCGTCAACGTCGGAGAGCCGCGCGAGGGCATTCGCGAAGTTAAAGTCGTATCCGAAGGCGGGACCGAGAAGGAATACGAGATTCCTTACGGCAAGTACCTTTTGGTGCAGACCGGCGACCGAGTCCATGCCGGCGACAAACTGTGTGAAGGCTCGGTTGACCCGCACGATGTTCTCCGGGTGCGCGGCTGGCTGGCGGTTCAGGAGTTCCTTACCAACCAGATCCAGGCTGTTTACCGACTGCAGAAGGTGAAGATAAACGACAAGCATATCTCGGTAATCGTCCGCCAGATGCTGCGCAAGGCGAAGGTCGAAGATGCCGGGGACTCGAACTTCATCGAGGGTGAGATCGTGGAGCGGCGCCGGTTGCTCGATGAGAACGCGAAGCTGATCGGCGAGAACATGCGGCCAGCCACCTTCCAGCCAATTCTGCTTGGCATCACTCGGGCCGCGCTCCTGACCGAAAGCTACTTGTCGGCCGCATCATTCCAGGAGACGACGCGGGTCCTTTCCGAGGCCGCAATTTCCGGCAAAGAAGACAAGCTCAAAGGGTTGAAAGAAAACGTAATAGTCGGTCGGCTGGTACCGGCGGGCACCGGTTACCGTGATTTTGCCCGCATCAAACTTGCCGCCGAAGAGTCGCAGGAGAAGGTAGAGGAGGCACTATAGCATGCCGACAGTAAACCAGCTCGTCCGCAAACCACGGACGGCAGTACACAGCCGGTCCAAGACACCGGCACTCAAGGGCAACCCACAGAAGCGCGGGGTCTGTACGCGTGTATATACCACTACACCTAAGAAGCCGAACTCGGCACTGCGCAAGGTCTGCAAGGTGCGTCTTACCGGTGGCTCCGAGGTTACCTGCTACATACCGGGTGAGGGACATAACCTGCAGGAGCACTCGATCGTGCTGGTGCGTGGTGGCCGCGTCAAGGACCTCCCGGGCGTTCGTTACCACATCGTCCGCGGTGTGCTCGACACCACCGGCGTTGATGGTCGTCGCCAGGCGCGCAGCCAGTACGGCGTCAAGCGGCCCAAGCCGGGTGCCGCGTCGTAAGGAGCCAGCATGTCAAGACGACGCTCAGCCCTGCAGCGACCGATAGCTGCTGACCCACGCTACGGTTCGACCTTTGTCACCAAATTCATGAACAACCTGATGTGGGCGGGCAAGAAGACCACGGCCCAGCGGATCTTCTACGGTGCCCTTGATCTTGCTCAGGAACAGGCGAAAGAAGACGGCTACGCTGTCTTCCAGAAGGCGATGAACGCTGTAAAGCCGGTGCTCGAAGTCCGGCCCCGGCGTGTCGGCGGCGCTACCTACCAGATACCCATGGAGGTGCGGCCCAAGCGGCGTGACGCCCTCGCCATCAAATGGACCATCACGGCGGCCCGGGCTCGCAACGAGCACACTATGATCCAGAAGCTTGCTGGGGAGTTCCTCGATGCCAGCCGCAATCAGGGAGCGGCGGTCAAGAAGAAGGAAGACGCGCACAAGATGGCCGAGTCCAACCGCGCCTTCGCCCACTACCGCTGGTAGCAGCCAGCTGCCGGCACTGCGACTCTTACGCGGCACGTCCTCCCGTGCCGCGTTTCTTTTGCGGGTGGAATCCGCCAGCAGGTCGCGCCTATGTGCCATGCGACGGAGGACTGTCCGCTGACCGGCGTCCGCAGATTCTTCAGGGATTGTCGACGCCTGGTGTTCTATGTCCTGACCTGCGCTGTCTGACTTCAGACCTTGGCCGTATGTCCTAGCCAGTGCTCGCTCACTCCTTCGCCATTCCTTCTTGGTGCCACCAGTCACTGGTTTGTCGCCGGCGACCACGACGCTGCAGAGTGTAGCGCTCTCCGCGTTCGTGACGACAGGGGAAGCCACTAGTTCTTCTCTTCCTACTGCGGACAGGTGACTGTGCTTGGGTCTGCGACCCGAGAAACGTCGGTTGGGGCTAGGAGTCTCAGCCGACGATGCGGGTCTGCCTGTTGTTTGACTGCACTGGTCTAGCGGAGGGCGATGACGGCCAGGTTGCGTCCTGTCGTTCTGCTGCGACGGGCGGAGTAGAACAGACTTTCGTTCTCCAAGGTGCAGAGGGAGATGGACGCGGCCTCGCTCATTCCAGTCTCCGTCAGCAGCCAGCGGTTCGCCGCGACTATGTCGAGGCGGTACCTGGGGCTGAGTTCCGCATGCAGACCCACGGTGCGGGTAGCCGTCTGCCGGATGGGCGAGAAGAACTTGCCCGGCTGGGGAAAGTTCCGAGTGAATTCCTGATAGACGTCATCGCCGACGTCGTAGCAGTCTGAGCAGACGCAGGGACCGAAGGCAAACCTGAGGTCCGGCAGCGGGACAGAGAAGAGGTGCGACATCTGACGCGCGGTCTTCTCAGCAATCCGGGTGGCGGTACCGCGCCAGCCGCAGTGGGCGATGCCGATGCAGCTTGAGTCGGCGGCGTATATGTACACCGGCAGGCAGTCGGCGACCCTCAGCCCAAGTCCTAGAGCGGAGCGGTCCGTGCAGCAGGCGTCGCCTTCCACGTTCTCGATGGGAGTCTGTTCGTCGGCGACTTGCAGGACCGTGTCCGAGTGCGTCTGTCGCACGGTCACTATGGTGGGTAGCAGCAGGGACCGTCGCACCCGCGCGAAGTTCTCTTCCACGTCGCGCTCGTCGTCACCAACATCGAAAGATGTGTTGAGCGATTCATAGTCGCCACGCGACACGCCGCCGCTGCGAGTGAAGAAGGCGAGGAGCAGTCGCGGAGTGGGGGAGAACTCGAAGTACTCGACACCGCCGGTGGTCTTGCGCTGCCAGATAGCGTTCACGGTTCAGACAATCCAGAAGCTAGAATCCAGAGATCAGAATCCAGGATTGCGAACGCGGAGGAGGAACCACGGATCAACACAGATGAACACGGAGATTCGGACACTACATGGGAGACATCACGTCGCAAAGGGCCTTCGTTTCCGTCATTCGAGTCTTGGTCCTGAATCGTCATTGGTGCTTCGGGCTTCGTCATTGCCCTTGGCTGTGCGGAAGTCGCGGAGGGTGAGTTGAGTGGAGGTGCGGCCGCCGTAGGTATTACGCCCGACCGTGTAGCAGATGTCGAGTTTCGCCGAGGTTGAGGTCGAGGTCAAGGTTGAGGCGACGGACTGGTCCTTGACCTTGGCCTCAGCCTGCTCCCCGATGTTGACGATTTCCGCGCTCCGGCCCCACGCCATGGCGTCGAGCGTACGAGCGCCGGCGCGAATCCTCAGTTTCAGGTGATTCCGGTTCTTGCCGACTATCTGCGGGTAGCCGACGACATCGAGACCGAGCGTGGCGAAGAGCGGGGCAGCGTTGTCCGGGCCGAATGGCTCGAACTTCTCGAGCGCGGCGACAAAGATGTCGTCGACCTGCTCAATCGGCGCGACCGCGTCGATGTGCAGGGTCGGTTCGAATATGTCCTCCGGAAACCCGTCCGCGTAGTCGGCGAGAGCCGAACCGAAGCCGGGCAGGTTCTTGCGCGTGAGGCTCAGACCCGCCGCGTACTTGTGTCCGCCGAAGCCGGTCAGGTGTCCGGAACAGGCAGCAAGCGCGGCATGGAGGTCGAAGCCGTCGACCGAGCGGCCCGAACCTTTGCCCCGGTCGTCCTTCAACGCGACCACGATGCAGGGGCGTGAGAAACGGTCAACCAGCTTGGCGGCGACGATACCGATGACGCCTTCGTGCCAGCCGTCGGCGGCGACGACGATCGTCTTGCGATCAGCGAGCCGTCCGACCTCAACCATCTCGGTCGCCTGCGCGAGGATCTTGACTTCGAGCGACTGTCGGGAGCGGTTCAGGCTGTCGAGTTCTGCGGCCAGCAGTGCGGCTACGGATTCGTCCTTAGTCAGGAGCAGCCGCGCCGCCAGTTCGGCGTGGCCGACGCGGCCCGCGGCGTTGATACGTGGGGCGAGCATGAACCCGATGCTGTAGCCGGTGAGGGGCTTGTCGGCAATGCTGGCGACCTTGAGCAGCGCCTGCAGCCCGGGACGCGGGCTGCGCTGGATGGCATTCAGGCCGATGCGCGCGAGGACGCGGTTCTCGTCGACCAGTGGTACGATGTCGGCAATGGTGCCGAGGCCGACGAGGTCGAGCAGGGATGTGAGTTCTTCGCGGGGCCGATTCAGGGCCGAGAGGACGCTCCATGCCAATTTGAAAGCGACCCCGACCCCGGCCAGTTCGCGGAACGGATAGGCCGAGTCGGGGCGCTTCGGATTCACCACCGCGTAGGCGTTCATCGTTCTTCGTTCATCGTTCATCGTTTTCGGCAGTTCGTGGTGGTCCGTGACGATGACGTCGAGGCCGGCTTCCTTGGCCGCGGCGAGCGTCGCGAAGTCAGACGAGCCGCAGTCGTTCGTCACTATCAGCTTCGCGCCCTGTTCAGTCGCGAGCTGGAGCCCCCGGGCGGAGAAGCCGTAGCCTTCGGTCTCGCGGTGCGGGAGGTAGTAAAGGACGTCGGCGCCGAGCCGGCTCAAGGCCGAGACCAGCAGTACGGTGCCGGTGACACCGTCGACGTCGTAGTCTCCATAGATGAGGATGCGCTCGTGGCGGTTGATGGCAGCAATGATGCGCTCGGTCGCGCGCGCGATATCGGGCAGCAGGTCGGGTTTGCGCAGCCGGGCCGGGGAGGGGTCGAGGAACGCGCGGATGTCATCGGCCGTTGAGTACCCACGGCGCAGGAGCAGGTCTACCGCCAGTTCCGGCAGATCGAGCTCGCGGCTTAGAGTGGAAACGTCGCCTGCGGGCGGCGCGGGAAGCCGCCAGCGGTGAGTCGGTTCAACTACAGGCATGATAACTTGTAGCGACGTTGGTTCACAAAGTCAAGCCAACGCCAGAATCCGGGTCAAATGATAAGACACCGAGACAGCGGAAGGGTCGCGTGACGATACTGCCCGCAGAACCGCGTGTTCCTCGCTGCCTTGTGGCTCAGCGGCGAGTTTCTGACTTGGCGCACCGGTTGTGATTCACCCAAAGCGCTTCCTGGACTTGACTCGCGCTTGACGATACCTATCCTTGTCGCGAGGAACAGATGCGTGCCGATGGCGTGAGGGCAGTCCTGCCACCGACGGGCCGGCCGCTGCGCGTCGCGTTGTCTGCCCTGCAACGGGGTTGTGGGAGGAATGGTGTTTGATCCCGAGTTGTCTGCAAGACTCGCGGCTATCGCAGTGCCATTCTTCAGCGTCTGGTTCGCAGTCGGCATCCTCATCGCCATCCTGTATCACCTCAGTCTCTACTATCTTGACGGCGAGTATCGGTCGGCCCCCGAGTTCTCACTCGACCTGCTGGTTGGTGTCCTGCGCGGCCTCGCATACGTGTTCGTGTGGCCCGCGATATTCTACTTCGACCGAACCGCGCTGTATCGCATCAAGATGCTCTTCCGCTACATGGATCCGAAGCTGCGATACGAGGATGACGAACTTGCCGGGTTCATTGCCGAGGGCCGGCGCCGGGTGAAGTTCAGGAGGGAAACGATAGCGGCAGCTGCGCGCGAGGAGCGGCGGGTCCGCGAATTCGCTACCGGCGAGGAGAGATCTCCGTATCGGTTCACGGTTCACGACGGCAATCCTGTTCTGGGAAGCATGTGGCTGATGATGGCAGAGGGCATGGGACCGGGCGGGGGACGGCAACTGGTACGTATCTACGATCCCCGGGACCTGCCTGACGAGGTAGGGGAGAAGGCGCGGTGCGAGGTCGGTACAAGGAGTCAGAGACCTTGCGAGCGGTGCGGCACGGTGGTACCTTTCGCCAGGGTCGAGCTGCCCGAGATGCTCTATCTGTCGGTCCAGGATGAGAAAGGGGAGAAGACGGTTCTCGAAGGCTGGGCCTTGCGTGGCAGCTTCGCAGTGACGTTTCAACCGTGTCCGGAGTGCGATTCATCTCGTCTCGGCGCCTCGGGCGACGTTACAGCGTTTGGTCGGGCATCTGACGTCGTGGCTGCCGTCAAGGCCGGTATCTCTATTGAGGAAGATCTGCCGACCTGACGCTCTGCGCTCCGTGGAAGTTGCCTCACAGCCGTTCAGTCGCTAGGCTCTTCCGACTGGTGCAAGCCTAAGGTGATAACTTGAAGCGGCTCTTGAGCGTCCGAACTGGTGTGATGTTCCCTGCATTCCGCCCGGCCGGCGCCGGGCGGTCGGAGTCTTGGCAGTAGGGTGATGGAGCAACGGGGCGCGCCAGCCGGACCCGGCATGCCCGTCGGATTCGCCAGGTTGGCCGCCGCGGTTCTGTTCGGGTTGGTAGTGGTTGCTGTCGGAGTTTTTGTGGTTCGGCGGATCACTGTCAAGCATCCGGTGTGCGGGCCGGATATCCCCAGCCCCGATTCCCTGTATGTGGCGAACGACAGCTTGGGCAAAGGAGAGGTACTGGCTGGCGCGCTCACCCGCTGGTGCCTGACCCCGGACCGAATCAACGATGTCTACTCGTCTCTGGCGAAGACCGATTTCAACTTCAGGAACATGGCGGCTGGGGACAGGGTGACGTTCAGATACCGGGGACTCACTCTGACTGGAGTTGCGTACAGCAGAGACCCGGTGACATCCTACGCGGTGCGGTTCGAGTCGGCAGGAACGTCCGTGGCCAAAGAGACGAAGCAGGTGGATACTGTTCGAGTTGTCGTGCGCGGGGCAATAGAAGGCTCTCTCTGGAACTCGATGATCGACCTCGGCGAGACGCCGGCGCTGGTTGTGAACTTCGCCGAGATCCTGGGTTATGAAGTGGACTTCCTGACCGAGGTGAACCAGGGCGATTCATTCGAGATACTCCTGGACAAGTACTATGTCGATAGTACGTTCTATCGGGACGGCAGAGTGTATGCGGTGCACTACAAGGGGCAGGCGGGCAACTACCACGGCTTGTACTACCGCAGTCCGTCAGGCCATTCAGATTTCTACAACGAGAAGGGGCAGTCTCTGCGCAAGTCCCTACTCCGTTCGCCACTGACGTTTGCCAACGTCACATCGAACTTCGGGCGGCGATTCCATCCGATCAGTCGCGTCTATCGGCAGCATCAGGGCGTTGACTACGGAGCACCTACCGGCACGCCGGTAAGCGCAATCGCCGACGGCACCGTGCAGATGGCGCGCCGGAACGGCGGGTACGGTAACTTCGTGCAGATCCGTCATGCGGGTGGTCTCGTGTCATGCTACGGGCATCTGTCGCGGTACGGTGCAGGCGCCAAGGCCGGCAGGAGCGTGCGTCAGGGGCAGACTATCGGCTATGTCGGTTCGACCGGGTACTCAACCGGTCCGCATCTGCACTTCGAGGTCAGACAGGGCGGCAAGCCGATCAATCCGCTCAAGGTGATTCCGCCGCGCGCCGAGCCGGTTGCTAAGAAGAACATGCCCGAGTTCAACGCGCTGAAGACAACCTACCTCGCTGACCTGGCAAGACCGGCAGGGCCGGTTGTTGCGACCCCGGATTCTGCCAATGAAAAGCGGGAGCTTGCGCTCCCGCAGTCCAGAACGTCCGGTCGCTAGAGCTTCACTTCCAGTTCAGCGTACCAGTTGCGCCCCGGGATCGGGTATCCTTTCATCATTTCGTATTTCCGGTCAAACAGATTTCGGACGCCGCCGCGCAAGGCGGCCTTCAGCCGACCGACTGTCGGCGTGACTCCGATCCCCACGTCAAACAGCAGGAAACCCGGCAGCGAGTCGGTGTTGTCCGGAACCGTGTAGCGTTCGCCGGTTCGCCGCACATCCCAACTCAACTGCACAAGCCGCCATCGGAGCAGGTGCGACACCGCGAGGCTGAGCCGGGGACGGTAGATGAGGTCCTTGCCGTGGGAGCGGGCAATCATATAGGTGACATGGCCGACCACCCGCAGGTGCTTCGAGTTCACGGTCAGCTCCAGCTCCGAACCGGTGATGGTCGCGGTGTCGAGGTTGACCGGCCGGAATACGAAGGCCGAGTCGGGTTGCCACTGGATGAGATCGGTCAGGGATGAATGCCAGAGGCCAAGTCGGCCGGAGAGGTATGATCCATACCGGGCCGTCGCGTTCAGGTCAATGCTCGTGGCCCATTCCGGTCTTAGCCGCGGGTTGCCCCCGGTCCCTGGGTCTTCGGGCCAGTACAGCTCGTTGAACGTCGGCGCACGGAAGGAGCGACCGACTGAGGCGTAGAGATTGAGCCAGGCGGGGCCGGAGTAGCTGAGTGAGAGCTTCGGGTTGATGACGCGGGTGTTGGAGCGCACGGGCACGGAATCTGCCCGTTTCCTCGAATCGTACAGCCAGTCGAACCGCGCCATCGGTACGATGTCGAATGCGAGCCAGCGGAGGCGTGCTTCGGCCCAGCCTGAGCCGGTCCAGCGCAGCGGAGCGCCGACGGCCGTGCTTCGCAACTGCTCGCGTCCGCCTTCGAGACCGACGATCGCGGTCGCCCAGCGGGCGAGGTACGCGGTCTGCTTGAATGATGCGCCGGAGGCGGTCGTGATATGCGTGTCGTTGACCCAGGAGAGTGTGTCTGGGTTCCAGTAGTGACGCCAGGATTCGTGATGGTAGAACCGCGATTCGAGCCGAGCGTTGTCCGCTTCCTGAAGGTCGTAGCTCAGGTGCACAATGCCGCGATAGTCGTCCATGCGGGCGCTGTCGTCCGGAGGCCAGAAGGTCGGGCCAGGCGACCCGCGCCGGGTGACGTTGTACTCGCCGAGCAGCGACACCCGGTGCCGGTCCTGCGCGAAGACACCCTTGGTCATCACGTCCTGGGAGTTGATGTCGGAGTTGACCCTTTCGTGCACCGAGTCCGAAGTGTCTCGGTAGCTGAACTTGTCGGCGGTACGGTTCAGGCCGGCGGCAACCACGTAGCCGAGAGGGTCAGACCAGTTCGAGTGCGTGGCCTGCAGATAGCGCTTGCCGAATGAGCCGATGCCGGCGGTTGCCTGTGCGCCGAACCGGTCCGGCTCGGGCGTGATGACATTGACCAGGCCACCGATGGAGTTTGCACCGTACAAGGCTGAGTTACTGCCCCGCACGACCTCAATCCTTTGCGCCGTCGCCAGCGGCAGCGTGGTGAGGTCGAAGAGGTTGTCCTGGGCAGAGTTGAGCCTCACTCCGTCCAGTAGGATAAGCGTCTGTTCCGCGCTCGCCCCTCGCAAGCCGATGGTCGCGAGATTGCCGTAGTCCTTCAGTATGACCGACGGCAAAGCCCAGAGGAGTTCCGTTACGTTGAGCCGGCCGCGGGCGGCCGCGCCGGCCGAGTCGATGACCGAGACCGGGCCGGATCTTTCAATCGGGCTCGGGGTGCGGAAGGCGCTCACCGAGATTCCCTCCAGATGGACCGGGCTGGGTTGGAGGTAGAACGTCACTGGTCGGGAAGCGTCCACGTGCTCCCAGCGCTTCTCTTCGTAGCCGACCCTCGAGACCACGACTGCCGCGTGTTCGGCGATGGCTTCGAGCGCGAACCTGCCCACGGAGTCGGCGACCACGTTCAGCTCTGCGTCCGGCAGGTTGATCAGGGCGTAGGGAACGGGCTGATTCGTGACCGCATCGTGCACTACTCCGCGCAGCGTCGCCGCCGTGGCTACACTACCGAATACAGCCAGCAGGGCAAATGCCTGCAGGGATATTCGTCCGCCATTCGGAATTCGGACTTCGGACTTCGTCATTTGCAGGTCGCTCCTTTCCTCACAAGTCGAACCTTTCAGGAAAGCGGCGGACAGGTCTCCTGGCTTGCGGCAGCATCTGTCGCCTTCCCGGCTTTCGCCAGTGGCATTTCACGGGACCGGATAGTCCAGAATCCAGAAACCAGAGACCAGAATTCAGAATTGCCGGCGTTCTGATCTACCCGAGTCCGCATGTGACAGAGCGAGGAGCCGCTCACAGTGGGTGGGACCGCAGCCGTTTCGCACGGCTTTCCCTGTGCGCGGGACATGACCCAAATCTCCGGGATTTGGGATCGTGTCCCAAGCTAGCGCAACCGTTCGTACGTAGACACGCACCCGGTCTTCCACCGCTCTTCCAGATTGTCGATGCTAGAGTAGCCGCAACGCGCAACGAGTTCAAGTCGGAGCCCGGTTTCGGGCGTGGGGCGTCCTGCGGGGAGCGTGAAGCGTAGCTGGAGGCGGGTCTGTAAGCCGAGTTCTGTACGCACGGGCTTGGGACAAGATCCCAATTGAGAACAATTGGGTCATGTCCCCGCCCGGGTGACGGTCATTTATCTGGACATGCGGTTGCCCGCATGTCTCAAGCGACCTACCCGAGAACTTGAATGGACCGGGCCAGTCCGGTTCTCATATTGGTCTTGCACCGGGCAGGGTTTTTCCATCCCGTGCGTCGCCGCCCGGGATAGTGCGCTCTTGCCGCACTTTTTCACCCTTACCGCGTCCGAAGACGCGGCGGTATGGTTTCTGTGACACTATCCGTCCACAGGCCGTTTCCGGCCCGCAGCCTCGCTGTTAGCGAGTGCCTCGCCCTGGGTGCTCGGACTTTCCTCGGCAGACGCGGGACGCACCACGCACTACGCTCTACGCCGGGCATTGACCCAGACCTCCGGCGTCAAGCGTCGAGCATAGAGCGTCTCGCGTTTGTCGCGACCGTCCGACCCGCCTCCGCCGACATTCTAGCCCGCGTTCCGGCGATAGCAAGCGGCTGGCAGAACCCGAAGCCCGAAGTCCGAATGACGAATCAGGCCCCAATGACGATATTGACGAAACCAGGACTCCCGGCCTGCTTTCGCACATTCGGTTTTCAATCGGAATTCGAGTTTCGTCATTCGTGCTTTGCTCGTGCTTGGTGGTCTTGATTCTTCTGGCCGGTGTGATAACCTCTGTGTCCAATGAATCCCGTCACTGTGATTGCCGTAGGAGGCAATTCCCTGATCCGGTCCAAGGACCGGAGTTCGTTTGCCGACCAGTTGGCGACTACTGCCGATACGTGTCGTTCCATTGCTGACGTTGTCGAGACCGGGCACGATGTCGTCGTTACCCACGGCAACGGCCCGCAGGTTGGCTTCATCCTCATCCGGTCGCATCTTGCCCGGAACCGGCTGCCCGAAGTTCCTTTCGATGCCTGCAACGCCCAGACCCAGGCCGAGATCGGGTACATGATACAGCAATCACTGGGCAACGAGTTCAAGCGGCGCGGCATCAGGAAGCCGGTCGTGACGATTGTCACACAAGTCGTTGTCGACGCGGCTGACCCGGCTTTCAGCAGTCCGTCCAAGCCGGTCGGACCATTCTACACCAAGGGCGAGGCTGCGAAGCTCGAGAAGGACCTGGGTTGGGCGATGCGCGAGGACGCAGGCCGGGGATTCCGCCGGCTCGTCCCTTCGCCCCGGCCCGTCGAGGTGATTGAGAAACCTGAGGTTGAGTGCCTGCTTCGCTCGGGCGCGGTCGTCGTTGCCTGCGGCGGCGGCGGGATACCGGTCATCCGTCAGAATGGCGCCCTGTCCGGGGTGGCGGCTGTGATCGACAAGGACTTGGCGTCGAGTCTCCTTGCGGGGGAGATAGGAGCCGAGCGGCTTGTGATCTCGACCGCAGTGCCGCAGGTCTACGTCAACTATGGGCGAACCAACCAGCAGGCCCTGGAGTCCGTCTCAACAAGGGACTTGAAAGAGCATCTGGCCGCAGGCCAATTCCCGTCCGGCAGCATGGGGCCGAAGATTGAGGCGGCGCTCGACTTCCTGCAACGAGGCGGCAGAGAGGTAGTCATCACCGACCCAGACCACCTGGCCGCCGCGATGGCGGGCAAAGCAGGAACTCACATCACAGCCTGAAGAGAATTCAGAGTTCAGAATGCAGAATGCAGATTGCAGAATGGCGGAGATGGGAAGAAGGTCGCTGCTGGCACTTGTTGCGATGGCAGTGTTCGCTGTTCTGTCGGCCCAGACCATGACTCTGATCCCGATGGACCTGACGCAGACCGACCATCTGAAGGCGTATGGCGTCGTTCATCGGCTGCTCCAGCGCGGGCAGAAGGTCGAGTGGCTGCTCAACTTCCGGGGCGGGTCATTCCTGTTCCCTCCCGAGCAGCAGGCGGTGCGCGAGTGCAAGCTCCATGGCGTGGCCTACCAGGCGGTCGGGCCGGACGAGGTGGTGCAGATACGTTCGACCATCGAGAAGAGCAACATGGAGTCGGTGACGCTGGAGCGCCCAACCAGGCTCGCCGTCTATGCGCCGCCGACCGTTGACCCGTGGGACGACGCGGTGCGACTGGTCCTGGACTACGCGGGCATCAGCTACGACGTGGTCTGGGACAAGGAAGTCGTCGCAGGCAAGCTTGCCCAGTATGACTGGCTGCATTTGCACCACGAAGACTTCTCAGGCCAGTACGGCAAGTTCTACGCGTCATATCAAAGCGAGCCGTGGTATCAGAAGGATGTCGCAATCAACACGAAGACGGCTGCCGAGCTCGGGTTCAGGAAAGTCAGCCGGCTGAAGCTGGCAATCATCGAGTTGATACGGAAGTACGTGGCCGACGGCGGGATGCTGTTCGCCATGTGCTCGGCGACCGACACGCCGGACATTGCCTGGGCAGCCCGCAAGACCGACATCTGCGGGGCGGTCTTTGATGGTGACCCCGTTGGCCCTGCCTATGAGTCGAAGCTTGATTTCGCGGGTTGTCTGGCATTTGAGGAATTCAGCCTGATGACCGATCCTTACGTCTATGAGCACTCCAACATAGACACCTACAACGAGGCGACGGCGCGAGGCCCGGATGTCTACTTCTCGCTCTTTGACTTCTCAGCCAAGCACGATCCGGTACCCTGCATGCTGGTGCAGGATCACGTCGCGCTGGTCAAGGAGTTCCTCGGACAGAACTGCGGGTTCCGACGGAGCACCGTGAAGAAAGACGTCATCGTTCTGGCCGAGGTGGCAAACACTGAGGAATTGAAGTACATCCACGGCAACTTCGGCAAGGGGACGTTTACGTTCCTCGGCGGACACGACCCTGAGGATTTTGCACATCGGATCGGTGACCCGCCGACTGATCTGTCGCTCCACAAGAACTCGCCCGGGTACCGGCTGATCCTGAACAACGTGCTGTTTCCGGCTGCGGAAAAGAAGCCGCTGAAGACATGAAGGAAAGGGGTCGAGGAATCAAGGAATCGAGGATTCCAGTGGCGGATGCAGGCAGAAGCCGCGTCGTCAGGCCGCACTTGAATTCCGGAATCCTGAATCCCTTGAATCCTTCCCGCTGACATGTGCCTTGCTGTTCCGCTGCGACTCGTGTCGGTAAACGGTAGCGATGCGGTCGGCGAGGTCGGAGGCATTCAGCGGGAAGTGTCGGTGATGATGACGCCGGGCGTCAAGGTCGGAGACTACGTCATCGTCCACGCGGGGTTCGCCATTCAGGTGCTCGATCAGCAGGAGGCCGAGGAGAATCTGGAGCTGCTTAGGCAGATTGGCGAGACGGCGGAACAGATGCGCGATGGTGTCCGCAACCGGCGCAAGGCCGGAGATACCGACTAGGCTCCGGCGAAGAATCGCCGGACAACGTCGATTATCGTCTTCTGTTGTTCGTCGGTAAGACTCGGGCGGATCGGCAGGGTGACTACTTCTCTGCATGCCCGTTCGGTCTCGGGCAACGGCTGGAACGGGCCGGCGGTCGTGACAGCCGGCTCGCGGTGCGCCGGCACAGGGTAGTATTCGCCGGTGCCGATTCCATGTTCAAGCAGGAAATGTCTCAGCGCATCCCGGCGGTCAGTTCTGATTGCGTACTGATGGTAGTTTGACAGGCAGCCGTTGGCACCATTCACAATCCGGACTTCATGCGGCAGCCCCGTGTTGTAGCGTGCGGCCAGCTCGCGGCGCCGAGCCAGTTCCGCGTCGAGCTTTTGGATCTTCAGGTGCAGGAACGCGGCCTGGAGTTCGTCCAGGTGCGAGTTGTATCCAAGGCAGGCATGACGTCCGGACATGTCCCGGCCGTGGGACCGGAGTTGGCGCAGCCGTTCGGCCAGCTCCTCGTTCGACGTAACAACCGCGCCCGCGTCACCCAGGGCGCTGAGGTTCTTGGTAGGGTAGAAGCTGATGGTCCCGGCCATACCAACCGAGCCCAGCTTGCGGCCGTTCCATATCGCCCCGATTGCCTGCGCTGCGTCTTCGACCAGCGTGATGTTGCGTTCCCGGCACAGGCACCCGAAGCGATCGACGTCGGCGCAATGCCCGAATACGTGTACGAGCAAGACCGCTTTGGTCGCAGGTGTGATGGTGGCGGCGCAGGAGTCAGGGTCGAGACAGAGCGTTGTCGGTTCGATGTCGGCAAAGACCGGCCTGGCCCCGACCTGCTGGATCGCCTCGACGCTGGCGAAGAAGGTGAAGGAGGTCGTGACTACCTCATCACCAGGGCCGATTCCGAGACCTCTCAGGGTCAGAATCAGCGCGTCGGTACCGCTCTTCACGCCCACCGCCGCGGTGGTGCCGCAGTACTTGGCCAGCGACGACTCGAATGCCGCAAGTTCATTTCCGAGGGAGAACCGGCCGGTTGCCAGAACCCGGTCCAGCGCTGACTGGAAGTCGCCGGCAAACTGCCGGTTCTCGGTTACTGTGTCGTAGAGGGGTATTCTAACAGCCAATGGATCCGTCGGTTCAGATCTGGGACAAGCGCCTACCTGAGTTTGAGGAGAGCATCGGCAGGCATACCGGGTTTCATAATGCGCTCCTGGTTGGGCAGGGCTATCTTCAGCCGGTAGACCTGGTTGATGCGCTCTTCTTTGGTCTGAATGTCCTTGGGCGTGAACTCGGCCTTGTCGGCGATGAATGTAAGCGTCCCGAGAAAGTCCTTCTTCGGGTAGGCGTCGATGCGCACCCGGCAGGTATCGCCGAGTTTCACCCGGCCCAACAGCCGCTCCGGCAGGTACACGTTCAGCCAGGTCTGGCCCAGGTCAATGATGGTCACGGGCACTGAGCCGGCCAGCACGGTTTCGCCGACCCGGAACGCGACCGTGCTCACGGTGCCAGGCACCGGTGCGACTACGGCGCAGTCGTTCAGCCTGGCTCGGGCTATGCTGGCCTGGGCGCTGGCAGCGTCAACCGCGGTGCGGGCAGCGGCCAGCGCTTCGGCGGCAGCCCGGGCATCCGATTCGGTCTTGTCCATCTCCTGCCGCGTCAGGTTGCCGGCGCCGAAGAGCCGGCGCAGGCGAGCCAGGCTCGAGTCGGCCAGCGCAGCGCGCGACTGCATCGCCGAGAGGTTGGCCAGCGCGGCCTGCGACTGGGCCTGCGCGGCCAGGGCCGCGTTGCGGTAGTCGCTCTGGTCCAGCAGTACAAGCGTGTCGCCGGCTCTGACCACCTGACCCTCCTGGCAACGGACCTCGATGACCCGGGCGTTTACCCTGGAAGCGACCTGTACTTCGTAGGCTTCGATGGTCCCGGACAGCTCTGAGCCGTTCCGCGCGCCGGACCGTCCGGAAACGACCAGCGCGATCACCAGAGCGATAACGACGACTGCGATGGCGACTATCGGGAAACGGCCTTTCATCTCGGCGAGAAGTCTAGGCGAAAGGGGTCAAGGATTCAAGGATTCTGGGATTCCAGCCACTTGACCCCTTGAATCCTGGATTCCTGGAATCCGCATCTGGCTATGTGCGGCGGGAGCGGTAGCGCGTGACGGCCAAGGTCAGGATGACGGAGCCAAGCACCAACAGGCAGAGGACGTCAGGCCACAGGACTTCGATGCCCACCCCCTTGAGGAAGATAGCGCGGACAATCGTCATGAAGTAGCGTCCCGGAATCAGGTACGTGAAATACTGGGCCGGGACCGGCATGGATTCTATCGGGAACATGAACCCGGCCAGCAAGGTGTTCGGCATCATGAACAGGAACGAAAGGAGCATGGACTGCTGCTGGGTCCGGGCTATGGTAGAACTCATGATTCCGAACCCGAGTGTGGCAAGCAGGAACGGCCCGGCCAGCACAAATAGAAGCAGGATTGACCCGTGAATCGGTACGCGGAACCAGGTCGTGGCGACCGTGGTCACGAGCAGTATGTCCACGTATCCGATGACGACATAGGGGATGAGCTTGCCCGCCAGCAGCTCGACCGGCCGCAGGGGCGTAACAACAAGCTGCTCGATAGTGCCGCGTTCGTATTCGCGCACGATGGCGACCGAGGTCATTATCATCGTCATCACCAGCAAGACCATCACCAGTACGCCCGGCACCATGTAGTTGCGGCTGATGAGATTCGGGTTGTAGAGCATGCGGGGTACGAGGACGGCTTTGGGCCGGGGCACTAGCGCCGGCAAACGCGCGGCTACACGGTCGGTCACGACGCTCAGGAGAATGCGCTGGGCGTACGCGGCCGCAACCGTCGCCGTGTTCGGCTCCGAGCCGTCGGCAAAGAGTTCGAGCCCGGCGAGCTGCCTTCGCAGCAGGCTGCGTTCCAGCTCCGGTGTCATCACCAGTCCGACCGCGGCGTCGCCCTTGAGCATCAGGGCCTGGATGGCGGCGCGGTCTGGCGCCTCGAACACCTTGAACGTGCCGGACGCGGCCAGCGCACGGTACACGTCGCGGCTGAGCGGAGTCTGGCTCTGGTCCACGACCGCAATGCGGACGTTGCGTACGTCCTGTGTGGCCGCGTATCCGAACAGAAGCAACTGGATGACCGGCGCGAACAGGACAAGGGGCAGGGTGCGGCGGTCGCGCCGGAGCTGGATGAGTTCCTTGCGCGCGACGCCGAGGATACGTTGAATCACAGGCTCCTCCGAAGCCGGACGACTGCTGCGGTCAGGAGCACAGTGCCGAACAGGATGATGATGAGTACCGGCTCGACCAAAGCTCCGAATCCGGCTGCCTTCAGGTAGATGCCCCTGATTACCAGCAGGTAGTAGCGGGCAGGCACTACGTAGGAGATGAGCTGGATGAACTTCGGCATCGCAGCGATGGGAAATACGAACCCGGACAAGAGGATGGTAGGCAGCATCGAGGTCATGAACGCGAGATACATCGCTACCTGCAGGCTTTCGACAAAGGTCGAAATCAAGAGCCCCATCGCGAGGCCGGCGAGCAGGAACGGCAGGGACAGACCGGCGAGCAGGAGGAAGCTGCCCTGAATCTTCACGCCGAAGGCCAGCGCCCCCACCACAATCACCAGCAGCAGGTCGAAGATGCAGATGAGGCCATAGGGGAGGAGCTTGCCGAAGATGAACGCGGCCGGACGAATCGGCCCGGCGCGCAGGATTTCGATGGTGCCGCGTTCCTTCTCACGCACCACGGCCATCGAGGGGAGCAGGATGGTCATGAAAATCGTTATCATGGCGAGGATGCCCGGCACAAGGAAGTCGGTCGAGCGGCCCGTTGGACTGAAAAGGATGCGCGGCCTCAGGCTCAAGGACATGGCCGAAATCGCGGGGACTGTACCGGATTGCGGCGCTGCAAGCGCCGGGGACTGTCCCCGTCCTGCGATTTCGCCTTGCGCCGCGTTCCACCTCGCCATCAGCACCTGCGTGTACGCCAGGATGACTGAAGCCGTCATCGAGTTCGAGCCGTCAATCAGGAGCCCAATCTGCGCCTGCCTGCCCGCGGCAATGTCCCGGCCGAAGTCGGGCAGGAGCACCAGAGCCATCCGCGCCCGGCCACGGTCAATCAGGCCTTTCGCTTCGGTCGCGCTCTGCGCGCTGCCAACAAGCTGGAAATAGCCGGACGAGGTGAAAGTCTCGACCAGGTTCCGGCTGGACGGCGTGCGGCTCTGGTCCACAAGGCAGAACGGCACGTTGCGTACGTCGAGCGACAGCGCGTAGCCGAAGAGGAGCAGCAGGAACACGGGCAGAATCATCGAGATGACAAGCGTGCCCGGGTCGCGAAGGATGTGGATGAACTCCTTGTTCGTGACTGCGGCCAGGGAGCGCGCGGAGAGGCGTGCGCCGGACGTGGTGCGCGGCCTAGTCACGCGAACTCCTCACCAACTGCACGAACACGTCCTCCAGGGTCGGTGCGTCGTCCGTGATCGACTCGAGACAGACGCTGGCTCCGGATAGCAGGCGGGGGATTGCGGCCCGCGCGAACTCCGGGTCAGGCGAGACCACGCGCAGGCTTGAGCCGAAGATGGCGGTCTCGCCCAGTCCGGGCTGTCCAAGCAACGCCACCAGTCCCTTGCCCAGCGGCGCACAGGCCACGTTCAGAGCCGCGGCCCTGGCCAGAGACCGAACGTGGGCCGGGGTGCCTTCGGCGATGACCTTTCCCTGGTTGATGAGGCAGAGCCGGTTGCAGTATTCGGCTTCGTCAAGGTAGTGCGTGGTCACCAGCATGGTCTTGCCGGCCGAGGCCAGACTGCGTACCTGTTCCCAGAACTGCCGGCGTGAGGCCGGGTCCATGCCCGAAGTCGGTTCATCGAGGAAGAGCACGCCGGGGCCGTGTACCATGGCGCAGGCGAGTGCGAGCCGCTGCCTGCCGCCCGAGGGCAGCTCCCTGGCCTGCGTATCCGCGAAGCGAGCGAGTTCGAACCGGCCCATGACGTCATCCATGGCTGCAGGCAATTCAGCCCGGCCGATGCCGTACACGGTGCCGAAGAAACGGAGATTCTCCTTCACGCTCAGTTCGTCGTAGAGTGAGAACTTCTGGGACATGTAGCCGATCGAGTGCTTGAGCTTCCGTGTATCGCGGGGTACCTCCAGGCCGAGCACACGGCATGCGCCCGATGTCGGGGCGAGGATGCCGGTCAGGATGCGGATGACCGTGGTCTTGCCCGCGCCGTTCGGACCGAGGAACCCGAATACCTCGCCCGGCGCCACGTGGAACGACACGCGGTCAACTGCGGTGAAGCTGCCGAACTTCCTGACGAGGTCCTTGACTTCGATTGCGTTCTCGGGCTTCATCCCTCCGCCTTCAGCCCTTGGTGGCTTGGGACACGATCCGAAATCCCCGGCGGATTTCGGTCATGTCCCGCGCCGTGCCCCGCAAGTATCAGCACGTCTTCCAGTGTTGGCTGCGCCGCCTCCGGCCTTCCCGCGATGCCGGCTTCCGCGAGCGCGGCGGTTGCGGTCGCCAAAGCCTCGTGAGCGTCCTTGATGAGGAAGGCTACGCCCGCGCCCAGCGGCTGCACTGACGCAACGGCCGGACAAGCCCTGAGTGCGGCGGCTGCCTTCTCGTGTTCACCCGTGGCGACCAGGTACCGACGGTCCTTCACCCGGGCCAGCAGGTTTTCAGGCGTATCGCAGACGGAGATTCTGCCCGAGTCCATCAGGGCAATCCGGTTCGAGCGCAGCGCCTCTTCGAGGTAGACCGTGGAGTAGATAATCGTCTTGCCCTGAGCCAGGTAGTCGGTGAGGATTCCCCAGAACTCGCGGCGCGATAGTGGGTCGATACCGGTGGTCGGTTCATCGAGTATCATCAGTTCCGGTTCGTGGACGAGCGTGCAGGCGAGCACGAGCTTCTGCTTCATACCGCCGGAGAGGTTCCCGGCGCGGAACTTGCGGAACCTCTGCAAGCGGGTCAGATCGAGCAGACGTTCCACCTGTCCCCTCGCATCGGCTGGCGTCAGGCCGTAGAAGGCGCAGTAGAATTCGAGGTTCTCCTCGGCGGTCAGGTCCGCGTAGATGGCGAACCGCTGCGGCATGTAGCCGATGGAATAGCGCAGGCGCGGGGAACGCGGGAAACCGGGCTCGCCGAGGATTGAGATCGAGCCGGAGTCCGGCTTCAGCGTGCCGGCCAGAATGCGGAGTAGCGTGGACTTCCCGGCGGCATCAGGCCCGGAGATGCAGAACAACTCGCCCGGCTGCACCTCGAACGAGACACCGGCCAGCGCCGGGGTCTCGCCGCAGATCTTGGACAGGTCGGCGACAGCCACGGCAGGCATAGTGGAGGGCAAACGATAGGGCTGATTCGAGCCTGGGTCAAGCTGCGGCAGGCGCCGGGCGTCCTTGAGTCACAGAGCAGACAACCTACAATGTGGCGTGAGCCTTGGCAGGCCTGTCTGGCGCGTCAGGGTATTCGGGCCCGAGACGCCGGCGCTAGTCGGCATCGTCACGAGGAAGAAGGACTGGGAACTCGTGACGTCGGAACACTGGTACAGAATCCCGGTGCGCACGGCGCCGGAAGGGCTGGACATAATCCGGTATCTTGCGTTCTATCAGACCAGGCTGTTCGGCGAGGAGAAGTGGGCAGTGAACCGGTACGCGCCGGTCAAACGGATTAGCCGGGTGACACGGCGCGATCTACTGCCGGACGAACCGGGACATCCGCGCGCCGGAGCCGAGTACTACAAGTTCGAGCTTGGTGAGTTGACGCGGCTGCCAAACCCGATTCCAAGCCGTCGCTGGCGGAGAATCGTGTTCATCCCGACCAGCCTTGAACGCCTTCTGCAGGCGCAGGAAATCAATGACCTCTTCAAGGTGAGCCCGATAGAGGAGAAGCTCTACTTCACGCTGAAGGACGCAGGCGTGCCGGCTGAGCGGCAGTACTTCGTGCGCGAAGAGGACTCAGGCTATATGCTCGACATGGCCGTGTTCTGCCGGGACGGGAACCTGGACATCGAGTGCGATGGCGACACGTACCACTCGGGCCGGGACAAGGCCGACGCGGACCGCGAGCGGGACAACGCGCTTACTACCGCGGGCTGGCACATACTCCGTTTCTCAGGCCGGAGGATTCTGCGCGAGCCAGACAGGTGCGCCAATACCATCAAGCGTACAGTGCGCCGCCTCGGCGGTGTGAACGATACACCGCGACGCTGACCTTCAGCGCGGCAGCAGGTCTCGGTGTCAAACCTGAGTCGGCCTGTACCTCAGCAGCCAATGGGACGTTCTTTGATAAGGGCGCCGAGGATGATACAGAGCCCGGTCAGCACGAGCAGGGCCAGCAGCGAGCCGGTCATCGCGCCGGTGGCGGGCGACTTGAGCGCGTCCATGCCGAAGATGAAGACGATACCGGATATCTGTCCCATCACCATCAGCAGGCTGTTGGATGTGCCTTCCGGCGCCGGGTGAGTCAGTTCCGCGCCGAACTGGAACCCGATCGGTCCTGAGCTGAGCAGGAAGAAACCGAAGATGAATCCTGAGACAAGCAGCAGCCAGTAGCTGGTCGCGAAGGCCATGCCGGCCAGACCGGGAAGCAGGCCGCAGAGCGACAGGATGATGTAGGGCTTGCGGCGACGGGCCTTGTCCGAGAGGATGGGTAATATCACCGCGCCGATGATGCCGCCGATGAGCATCAGACCGCCGAGCAGCCCGGCCTGGGATATCGAGAACCCGCGCGGCCGGACGATGTTCTCAATCCACGTCGAGACGCCGTTGAAGATCCCGAGCCCGATGAAGAAGACCGCGAGCAGGAGCAGGAAGTCGCGCTGTCGGAGCATCTGTTTGAGGCCGTCGAACATCAGTGCCCGCACGTCCTGGCCGGCCGGGCAAGGCGGCGTCGCGGGCTTAGCCTTGGCGAAGACCAGGAACACGAGCGCGGCGACAAGCGTGACGATTCCGTAGGTGAGGAGCATGCCGGCCATGCCGAGGCTGGTGGCGAGCGGTGGCGTGATGATCATCCCGACCAGGATGCCCAGATAGACGGCCAGCGTGCCGAGCCCGGCGGCGGTGGCGCGTTCCTTGGTTGGGAACCAGGCTGCAGCCACCTTGGTCACTGCGCCGACAATCAACGGCTGCCCGAGGGCGATTCCTATCTGTGAGACAAGTACGAGGGGAAAGCTGCTGGCGAACAGGCCGCGGGTGAGCGCGAAGACCGCGGTCAGGGCGGCGCCGATGCCGACCGCGGTGCGGAACCCGAGCGTGTCTATCATCCATGCCGAGGGGATCACCAACACTATGTAGACGACCATGAAGCTCATCGACAGCAGGCTGATGACCAGGTCAGTGGTGTGATAGAACTGCGCAGCAGCGCCCGTAATGGGCGCGAAGGTTATCCAGAGCAACTGGTTCATGCCGACGATGAACATGAACGCGAGCAGCACGACCCAGCGGTAGCCATAGACGCGGAATGACTCAGGTTCCTTGACCGTGGCTTCGGCGTTTGTCATGGAGCCAGCATAGGCAGGTCTCGACACAAGTCAATTCGATGCTCGCGGTTTCGGCGTCAAGCTGCGAACAGGTCGGAGTCGTGGCCCCAAGTGGCGACCGTAGAGCAGAGTGCGTCGCCGCTCAGGTCTCGCGTCAGAGACCTCACCGTACCTTGCATCGTAGCCGTCATCGTAGCGCCTATCGTTTCCCTCACCGGGTACTGAACCGGACCGGCGAGGGAATCGGCAGCGGGATATCGGACGAGGACTCGAACCGGACACTGAACCGTTTGCGGGACTGAACCGCGCACCGGATCGGTCATTTGAGCCGACATCATTCCCGACACCGGCTCCGGCATCGGTCATCTCATCTGAGCTCCCATCAATCCTCGGGATGTATCCCTCATGACATCCTGGTCTGGTTTGCGGAAGGCTATCCCCCGGGTAATCCCCGGGCAGACCACCCCACGGCAGGATTGTGGTCGCTTGGGGCCGCAGACACAACCTGTAGATGAGGGCTCCAGCCGTCCTGTCCTTTCCAGACCGCGTTTGTACCTCTAACAGGTCTACGTCGGCTCCGCCGCGCCGCCTGAAAAGAGGTCCAAGTCTCCGTAGCACAGCTCATTACGCTCAGGCGAGCCAGGCGCGACACCTGGGCCGTAGGCCGCGGACTCCATCCCGGGCCAATCGAACGCATGAAGCAGGCCGTCCTCGCCCTGTTCGCCGACAAGGAATGCAACGGCGAACTCGTCTGACAGCTCCAATTCTCGGACTGGCCGCTTGACCTTGCGCATCATACCCCTACAATCTGTTTGTGACTGAGCATACCGACCGGTTCAAGCTCGTCGCTCCATTCCGTCCGTCAGGAGACCAGCCTGAAGCCATCGACAAGCTGTGCGAGTTCCTCGGTGGCGGGGCGAAGTACGCGACGTTGCTGGGGGTGACCGGGTCGGGAAAGACGTTTACGATGGCGAACGTCATCGAGCGGCTGAACCGGCCGACCATCATCATGTCCCACAACAAGACCCTGGCCGCACAG
>Ga0233423_10000197_pt1 | contig 37080 bp, 32 predicted proteins | sample Watercolumn_Mata_FD_180713 | JGI IMG/M metagenome (GOLD analysis project Ga0233423, IMG submission 180713) | Freshwater microbial communities from Lake Matano, South Sulawesi, Indonesia - Watercolumn_Matano_2014_112_MG | ecosystem: Environmental > Aquatic > Freshwater > Lake | place: Indonesia... | reverse complement strand
TGCACCTGTAACCCCTTGGGGTGAACCTGAGGGAAAAGAGGGACACTCCTATTCTCTTAATCCGAAGCGCGTCAAGAGGTTGGCAGCTTCAAGCCACAAGCCTCAAGCCCACAGCTAGCCCAAGCCGGCTGACAGCCAACGGCTGACCGCTTCCAGCCACTCCCACTCCCGGATCCCCGGCCCCAACCCGTGGCCCCGCTATCATCTCACCCCGTCTCCAGTCACTTCCGATTCTCGATCCAGCACACGCTGACGTTTACACGGCCGCCGTGTCAACCGAGCCGGCTGTCAGTTCCTGTTCGTGGCTCTTGGTGCCTGGTTCGCAGTCTGCGGTCGCAGACCCCCACTTCGGACGACCGGGAGCCGAGGGCCACTGGGCCGGCAGCAGACAGAACGTCAGGGGCGCATGGAAGTGCGCCCCTGGATTGGTTGGCGGGTGCTGTACCCGCTGAGTCCGGCTACCGGACTACAAGTTTGACGGTCCGGGCTTCACTGCCGGGGCCGGTGTCGAGCCGCACCAGGTAGACCCCGGCGGCCAGGCCATCGGCATTGAGCTGGGCCACGTGATGCCCGATGTCCTGTCGCCCGTCGCTGACCACCCGCACCAGCCTGCCGACCGCGTCGTAGAGCTCAAGTCGCACGTTTGCGGCCGTCGGGAGCGAGTAGGAGAGCCGCGTCCGGCCGGCAAATGGGTTCGGGGCAGCCGAGAGCCGGAGCCGCAAAGGCGAGGCATCTCCCGCCTGCGCCCCGGATTTGCCCGAGCCGAATTCGAGCGGGAAGTTGGCGTTGTAGCGCCAGAACTCGTTGGTCTTGTTGCCGCGCAGGGCGAAGATCTTGCCGGCACCGTAGCAGAGGTCGGCGCCGGTGTAGGGCAGCCTCATCTTCGGCGGTGTCGGGAAGCTGTCCACCGACGGCTCGACCCAGGTATCCTGCGCCGGGTCGTAGAACCAGAACTCGCCGCCCTTGCCGCCCTTGAATGCATAGAAGCGGTTGTGCTCGGTATCGAATGCCGCGGCCGCGCCCTTCTTCATCTTCCGTCTTCTGCTCGTGTACCCGGAGTAGCGGATGTCCTTGAGCGGATACCAGGAGTCCCCGGCGACCGAATAACCGTAGAACTCAAGGGTACCGCCCTTGAGCAGGTAGATGGTCCCGACACCGTCGTAGGCCATCACCGTGCCGTCCTTGGGCTTGCGGCGGCCCGACGGACCTGACGGTACCGCTCGCTTCGGCGTCCAGCTGTCGGTTGCGATGTCATAGAAGTTGAACTCGTAGGTATTACCCTTGCTGCCGTAGAACCCGTTGAGCTGCGGCACGAATGCCAGGTTCGAACCGGCCTTGAGCTTCTTGCCGCCTCCCCGCGGGTAGTCACGCTTCTGCGACCAGGACCGCGCCTCGACCGTGTACATCCAGAACTCCACGCAGTTGTTGCCTTTGAACGCGTAGGCGTTGCCGGAGGTGTCGCCTTCCAGTTGCGCCCCGGCCTTCACTTTCTTCCGACCGGGGAGCGGCGCGCCCTGTGACCAGGTGTTCTGCCTGGCGTTGTATACGTGGAGCTCGTCCGTGTTGTTGCCTTTGAGGACCAGCACCAGCGAATCGGCCACGGATCCGAGGGAGCCGCCCATCTGCACCGACTTGCGCCTCGTGCCGGCCGGCACGTCGGGAAGTCGCTCCCAGGCAGGCACCCCGGACACGTTGGCGTAGATCGTGTCGTTGGTAAGCTCCTTGTCCACTTCGAGCATAGTGTAACATTCTACCAGGTTGGTCCCCAGCGCGCCCTGTTCCACCAGCCAGGGCGAAAACGAGACCTGCACCGAATCATAGGCAGGTATCGTATCAACCGACTGGGCATCGAAGTAGAACCCGCCGATCTCACACCGCACGGCAAACGACCTGGACGTGAGCGCACTGTAGTTGCGGATCCAGGCGCGCGGCACGACCGTGGCGCCGAGGCGGAAGCTGTCGTCGGGCAGCTCGACCCGGTATGCACCGACGTCATCCTCGGTGTACTTGACGGTGCAGAAGTTCTCATCCGGCCCGGCATAGTCGAATCCGGTAACGTAGTATTCCCCGTTCTCGTCCATCACGATGCCGAACGGCTGGTCGTCTTCGCCGAACGTCTGGTGGCTCGCACTCCAGATCTTGGCGCCGTCGGCGTTGTACTTGATAGTCATCCAGTCGATATCGCCCTGGTAGACGTAGGTCCAACCGGTCACGCAGACGTTGCCCCGGTCATCCACGACCATGGCGGTCAGACTGTCATCATCCTCGACCCCGGCATCGAACGTCTGGAACCAGGGATTGGTGTTGTCCTGGTTGATGCGGAAGGTGAGAAAATCGTACATGTCGTTGACCGGGTCGAGCACGATTCCACCGACGTAGACGTTGAAGTGACCGTCCACGACCACGTGGCCACCTCCGTCCGTCCCCAACCAGCCGGCGTCGAAACGGTTGACCCAGATGGCCGTGCCGGACGGGGTGTATTTGATGGTCGTCGCATCGTACCAAGTGCCCTGCTCGCCGGCTCGGCCGGTCACATAGACGTACTGCGAATCGTCCTGGGCGATGTCGTACGCGTAGTCGGCCTGGGGCGCGCTGGCGGCGCCGTCGTAGCGCCGAACCCAGGCGGTATCGCCATCCGCTGTGTCCAGCCTCACGGTCATGTAGTCGAACTGCGACTCGGATCCGCCCCAGGAGTAACCGGCAAGGAAGAGGCCGCCGGACGCACCCAGCAGCATCGCGGTCGGGTAATCATGCCAGTTACCAGGCCCGCCCAGACGCTTCACCCAGCGCTGAGCGCCGTCCGCGTCAAAGTGAATTGTGAGGAAGTCCTGGTTGCCGTTGCCGGAGCCCGCATTGCTGTATCCGGTAACGAAGCAGCCGCCCTGCCTGTCTGCCACCACGACTCGCGCCACGTCCACGCCGGAGTTGTCGTAGGTCCGGGTCCAAAGCTCGGTGCCGTCACTGCCGTACTTGATGACTACGAAGTCGGTGTCGGACGCGGGTGTATGCGTCCGCCCGGCCACAAAAACGTTGCCGGTGTCATCAACCGCCATGGACCATGCTTCGTCCCGTGATCCGGAGGCACCGGCCCAGCGGCTCGCCCATACTTCTCCCCCGTCGCTGCGCCGCAGCTTCATCGTGTAGATGTCACGGCTGAAGTCGGAGCCGACGCTGAATCCGGTTACGACCACTGTTGTATCAGGGGACATGGCAATAGCGGTGGCTTCATTCTGGAAACCCTCGCCGCTGTAGTGGCTGGCCCAGACCTCAGTCTGGCCGAATGCCACACTGGTAGAAAGTACCAGTACTAGTGTTAACGATGTAAACCCGGGGAGTAACATATCTCTCGACTTCATGACCGACCTCCTTTGACGGAAGTGCGAGCCCATTCCAAGCAGTCCGATGCCCTTGCCGCCACAGATACCGACTGCGCACGGCCGGAAGTCGGACGCCATCAGGTATACCCGACCATCTCCGTCAGCAAACATGGGCAGCCGCGCGTCTGCGCCGGCAGCCACAAACGATTATAGGACGTGGTTGCCGGCAGTCAACCGGCATTCTCGTTGTCCCCCTACTTTCCGCATCACTGCGGGCAGAGCCCTGCGCGTCTTTACAGCGGCTCTGCCATTCATAGACTACTTACTCGTGAAAGCAGCTTCGCATTCCGGCAGCGGGAACACAAGACTCACCGGACTGCTCATCGCCGTCCTCGTGGTCGGACTGGGCCTGCGCGTCGCCAACCTGGCCGACATCTCGAATTCGCCGTTCTTCACGCGGCCGGTGATTGACGGCCAGGCCTACGACACCTGGGCCATGTCCATCGTCAAAGGCGATGCCCCGGCCCAGCCCTTCTACCAGGACCCGCTCTACCCCTATTTCCTCGCCCTTGTTTATTCGGTCTTCGGCCACAGCTACTGGGCGGTGTATGTATGCCAGTTGGCACTGGCGATGCTCCTCCTGCTGCTGGTCTATGACACGACCCGGTGCCTCTTTGACAGGCGCGCCGCCATCGCGGCCGCAGCCATGGCCGCGTTGTACAAGCCGCTGCTCTTCTACGAAAGCCAGGTCGAGAAGACCTCGCTCGCCGTGTTCCTCACCGCCCTCTTCCTCTGGTTGCTCGTCCGTTCTCTCCGCTCCAACCGCTCGTCACCCGGAATCCGGACCTCGCCAGTCCTATTGCCCCTGGCCACGGGTCTCGCCCTGGGCCTGGTCGCACTGACGCGCGCCAATACGCTGCTGTTCGCACCATTGCTGCCGCTGGTGCTGGCGGCCAACCCGGGAACCGGGGACCGCAGGCACAGGATAGTTTCCGCCGCCGCGAGTCTGCTCGGGGTTCTCGTCGTCATCGCCCCGGTGTCCATCCGCAACTCGCTCCTCGCCCGCGAGTTCGTGCTCACTACCACGCAGGCAGGGCAGAACCTCTATATCGGCAACAGCCCCTACAATACGACCGGTCAGTACCAGGCGCCGCCCTGGGTGAGACCAAACCCCGAATTCGAGCAGCCCGACTTCGCCGAGTACGCCAACAAGACTGCCGGCCCGAATCTCACCTACTCAGGTATCTCCAACTTCTATACACGTTCAGCGCTGAGATGGGCGACGGGCCATGTCCGTGACTTCACCAGACTCCTCTGGCGCAAGTCGGTTCTCTACTTCAACAACTTCGAAGTCCCGGACAACCAGGACCTCTACTTCTTTGCCCGCTACTCGTGGGTGCTGCGCCTTCCCCTGCTTTCCTTCGGGCCGGTTTTCGCCCTCGGGTTGGCCGCGATGGTCCTGCTCTCACGCGGGCTTGCCCCGCTGTCGCTGGTCGTTTTCTACTTCGGGTACGCGGCTTCGGTCATTCTCTTCTTCGTCTTCTCGCGCTACCGCATACCAGCGCTGCCGGCCCTGTTCCCCTTTGCGGGCGCGATGCTCCCGTGGCTGGCCGATTACGTCGCGCAACTGCGGAACTCCCGCGCCCCGCGTCGGATTTTCCCCAGCCGGCTGGCTGGCGGGCTGGCCCTCGTCGCCGCAGCATTTGTCGTGACCCTCTACCCGGTTCACCACGGAACCGGCAAGACCGAAGCGGCGCAGAGTCTGGTAAACCTCGGGTCGCTCTACTACCACGAAGGCGACACGGCCCGGGCCCTCGCCACCTTCGAGGAGGCGCTGCGGACAAAGCCGGGGCATGCTGAGGCGTCGCGCAACCTCGGCATCCTCTTGCTCGCCCGAGGCAATATCGACCGCGCCCACCAGCTCCTGCTGGACGCGGCCCGCGCTGAACCGGCCAACCCGACTACCCACCTGTTCCTGGGCAGGATCTACAGCCGCCGCGGACAGCGCGAGGCCGCGCTTGCCGAGTTTGGTAAAGCTGCGGCGCTGGCCCCGGGGCGTGTTGAGTTCCGCTTCGAACTGGCCACGGCGCTGCAGCAACTCAACAAGTACCAGCAAGCGCTGGCGCAGTACGACACGATGATCCAGCTGGCGCCGGATAACCCCGTTGTCCGGCACAACTACGCGGTGTGCCTGTACAACGTCGGCAGGTATGCCGACGCCAGGACCGAGCTCGAAGCCGCCCGTCGCCTCGGCGGCGCTATCAACCCCAGGTTTGACTCGCTGCTGAACTCAAGCCGCCAGCCTGTCCGCTGAGGACCCCGCCCTGGCTCGCCTGGCGCGACCGCTCCCCTTCCTTTCCTTCCCTCGCATCTCGGAACCGTCCAACTCGCACCAGCAGTCTAAGCAGGCATGAGCAAGAGAGTCACCTTGGCCTCAATGCTGGCTGTCTTCTCTGGGTTTGCATGCGCGGGCGACGGGACGGGCGGCGGCTGACCCGGCTTCAGACCGAGGCCGGTCAGGCCGGACACGGCAAAGCCGACCCGGTTCACAAGTCCGGACTCCACTGACACGATTGGCCGGCAGGTATCGCCAAGAGGCTAGGTAGGCGGAGCGAACGCGAAAGGACGTTCTGACAGCGGATCATTCCCGACGACGGGAAACGAAAGGTCCTGTCGGCGATTGGCAACCCCTGCCTTGACATTCCGGCCGGATTGCCCGACAATCGCTCGCAGAGTTTATGGAACAGAACTCCCTAAAGACCAACCTGGGACTGATTGTGAGGAATCTATGGTAGCGACCACGGATAGACCACGACTGCTTCTCGTTGACTTCGAAAACGTACAACAGGTAGAACTTGCCAAACTGGACGACAGCTACCGCGTCATCATCTTCGTCGGCGCTGACCAGAAGAACGTGCCCTTTGACCTCGTCACCCGGGCCCAGCAACTCGGCAGCCGCGTTGAGTGGCAGAAGATAACCGGCAACGGCAGCAACGCGCTTGACTTCTTCATCGCTTTCCAGCTTGGCCGGGTCTTCGAGGGGACGCCCAGGCCGGAGTGCACGATTCTATCGCGGGACAAGGGATTCGACCCGCTCATCCGGCACGTGAACACCAACGGCATGAAGTGCCGTAGGATCTCCAGCCTCGGCGAGCTGCATCACAGGGCCGCGCCCACCGCGGTGGCAGTCCCGCCCGCCGAGGAACCGAAGCTGAAACGGGTAATCGAGGTGCTCGGCAATCTGGAGAAGCGCGGACGACCGCGCAAGCGCAAAACCCTGTCCCAGGCTATCTCGGCAATGTTCCAGAAGAGAATATCCTCGCAGGAGGTCGAGCGGATCATCTCTGCCCTGCTCACCCGGAGGCTCATAACCGAGGCACACAACACCATTAGCTACGAATTCTAGGGCGGAGCCAGGAGTGCCGAAGGCAAAGAAGACGACCCCGGCTGACGGGAGGAAGGCCGTGGACGCGCACCTGAAGGCGTTGCCCAAGGACTCCCGGGCAGCGCTGGACAGGTTACGCGAGGACATCAAAGCCGCCGCGCCCGGAGCCGAAGAGACGATCGCCTGGAGGATGCCGGCGTTCAGGCAGGGTAAGGTCCTTGTCTGCTACGCTGCTTTCAGGAACCACTGCCGTCTGTTTCCCATGGGCGCAAGACAGTTGCGCGAGTTCGCAGTTCCACTTATGGACTTCACCTTGACCAAGGGTTCCATTCACTTCACCAGAGCCCACCCCCTACCCTCGACCCTGGTTCGCAGAATAGTCAGATCCCGCCTCGCAGATATCGAGGTGCAGCAGACCCGCACCAGTCGCTAGCGCCAGATGGCAGGCATGGGCTCGGCGACTTGACTGACAACCCTGACCTGTTAGTATCTACCCAGTGCAGTTCGCCCTGCTCCTGGCACTAATCGGCTCAGACCCGACTACCTTACTGGTGCCACCGTTCACCCACACCATGGGATTCAACAGAATCGGCCGGCTCTACATCAGCATGTACCTGGGCCGGAGCTTCAGACTCGAAAACCCGCAGGGGATGTGCGGAGCGAAGATGGTCGGAGAAGACGACTCGACCACCTCTAACGATGACCACATCCTGACAATGTTCGCGGTCAATTCGGGCTCGAGCCAGATAGTCTACAACGTAAGACTGGTCGAACCCCGGATATACGGTTCTCCTGGCAGGGACACCGGACGCTTCAACCACCCGCATGGCATCTGCTGCGACAAACAGGGAACCGTCTACGTTGCCGACACCGACAACGACCGCGTTGTCAGGTTGAAGTACGAGAACACCCGGCTGAGGTGGATTTCGGCCCTGGATTCCGGCCTTGACGCGCCGCGGGACGTCGCCATCGACAGTCGCGGACGTGTCTACGTGGCGGACAGCGGCAACAACCGGGTCGTCGTGTTCGACTCCCTGGGGACGCTGATCACGACTTGGTCCGCCGACCTGGCAGGCCCGACCGGCATCTGCGTCCTCGACCCCGGAGCAGAATACAACGACTTCCACGTCAGCTCGGCGGTGGTGATTGACCGGGGACGGACCCGGATCAGCCAGTTCTCGCTCGATGACGGCCAGCAGCGGCGAATGATCGACATGCGCCGGATTGGCCTGGATGAAGCCGGCTTCGCCTACTGCGCCTTCGACCGGCACGGGAATGTCTACGTCACCGACCAGACCAATTCTCAGATCCACCTCTTTGACTCGGACCTGCGATACATAGTCTCGTTCGGCCGGCAGGGAGTCGAAGGGACGTCGTTCGACTCGCCGACCGGTATCGCCATCTGGCGCCGCTTCGGCCAGGTGTTTATCTCCGAGGCAAATGGCGGCCAGTATTACTGGATCGGGCTTGATGCCTACCTGCTGGGCTTCTATCCAGCGGAGTTCGACTCGCTCAAGCCCGGTACCACAATCGCGCTATACATCACCGAGATGGCAAACATCCAGGTGGACATTACGGCTCCGTCGGGTACACTGGTTCGCTCCCTTGCCCCGCCACACATGCAGCATCCTGGCGAAGCACTCATTGTCTGGGACGGTCGTGACAACAAGGGCAAGCTCGTCCCCGAGGGCGAGTACAAGATAACCATAGTCGCCCGACCCACGTACAGCCAGCCCATGCGCATCCTGCGCAAGGAACTAGCCGGATCTGTACGCCGGGTATAGGGCCGAAGGCTGAACAAGTTGAGGATGGAACAGAGAAAGATGAAGGGCACCCGCAATCTTCCGGGCAACGGCCCGACCCGAACCTTCCTGCTGCTGACCGTGTTGGCCGCAGCTGCGTTGGCGACCCGCTACGCGGGCGATTTTGAGGAACTGGGCACGTCAGCCCGGGCCATCGGCATGGGCGGCGCGGTCGTAGCCGCGGCTTCCGATCCCAGTGCCATCTACTATAACCCGTCCCGCACCTCGGGTTTCTCGCGTACCTCGGTGCTCTTCCTCCACTCGGAGGAACTCTCCGGCATGGTCAAGCACAACTACCTGGGGGCTTCGTTCCACTCCCCGCTCCAGTCGCTCGGGTTCGCGGTGCTGCACAACGGCATCCCGGGTATCCAGCTGACGAAGTTGCCAAGCGAGACGATACCCGGAGATACGACGCCGGTCGGACCCAACAACCGACCCTATGTCTGGCGCACAGTCAGCGCAACCCAGATCGTGGGCTATGTGAACTACGCACGCACCCTCTCGCCGTACGTCGCCGTCGGCGGCAATGTGAAGCTGATCTATCATGACTACGGAGTCGGCTCCGCCTTTGGAATGGGCCTTGACCTCGGCGTAACCCTCACGCCGATGACCGACCTCGACATCGGCCTGCGGATCCGCAACGCCAGCACTTCACCGCTCTTCTGGGACACCGGCACGCGGGAGGCAGTGATGCCGCGCGGCGCGATCGGTCTCGCCAAATCCTTCCGGATCTCGCGCGATCGCCTGACTCTGGCGCTCGAAACCGAGGCGAACATCGAAGGGCTGGACTTCACGCCGAACTACGGCATCGAATACGCGTTCCGCAACGTGCTCTTTGGCCGACTCGGCGTCTACCGGGGTAACCTGGCAATCGGCCTGGGGCTACGCATCAAGCGGTTCCACATCGACTACGGCTATGCCTCCGGCGCCGCCCCGGACTCGCGGGAACTGGGCAGCCCGCAGCAGATATCCGGGGGATTCGAATTCTAGGCTCGGAAGTAAACCGGAAGCTCCCCCACCTTTCGGCACTCATCATCCCGCTGGTCTGCTACTTCATCCCTTGGCGTCTCGCCATGCCGATGATGGCAGCCGCCGCGCTCACCTTCCTGCTTATCGACTTCCTGCGGCTGCGTCTCACATCCGTGAAGAGCATCTTCATCGTCCTTTTCGGGTCACTGCTCCGCCGCAAGGAGTTCTCGTCCTTGACCGGCGGCTCCTACCTGATGCTGGCAGCACTCGTCTGCATGCTGATATTCGGCATGGGCCCCGAGGGCCGCGTCAGCGGGGAGTTCATCGCCGCCATAGGGTTCCTCGCCCTTGGCGACACGGCCGCGGCCATCGTCGGGCTGTCAATCGGCCGGTTGAAGTTCTTCCGCAAGACCCTCGAGGGCACACTCGCCGGCCTGTTCGTCTGCATCGGCGTTGCCTGGCTGGTGTCAGTCCTGCCCGGTCTTGATTTCCCGCTCGGAATAGGTATTCTTGGTGCGGTTTCGGCCTCGGTCGTGGAGGCGCTACCGATCGAAGTCAACGACAATGTCGTGATCCCGCTGCTATCCGGTACGGTCATGAAGGTTGCACTGCAGATATTACGATAACGTAATCGCGTCTGGTGCGTCTAAAGGTGAGTTGTCCGTCGGTTAAACCTCAAGGAGGCTCTACGTGAGAAAAGCCCTGATTTTGGTTGTGCTCTGCCTGGTTGCGGCGGCAGGTGCGACTGCGGCACCGCTCAGCGCGGCGCTCGATAGTATCTATCAGCTCTACGCCGCAAAGGACCTGGCCAAGGCGTATGCGACACTGCAACGTCTCGAGACCCAAGCCCAGACCCCGGCCGACCGCTTTGCCGTCCGGCTGGAAATCGGCGACTTCCTGCTTGACAAGAAGGCCGACTACGCCGGAGCCGAGGCTGTCTACAGCGCCCTGGCCGCCGAGTACCCGAAACACAAACAGCTGCCGGACGTCCTCTACCGCCTGGCCATCTGTCTCGAGATGCGGGAGAACTACCTCGAGGGCGCGAAGAACTACGAAGTGGTGGCAACCAAGTACCCGAAGTCCACCTACGGCACCGATGCTCTCGACGCCATCGAGCGCTGCTTCCGCAAGAACTACCAGGACCGGGTTGCCTACGTAGACTCCTACCCCATTACCCGCATAGAACTCGACGACCGCATTAGCCGAAACCCCTCTGCGTACGAGAAGTACGAAAAGAAACAGCAACTGCTCGACACGATGATTGACAATCGACTTCTCTATGCGGCCGCGGTTGCCTCGGGCGTCGCGACGGACTCGGCTCTTGTCTTCACCCTCGGCGAGCAGCGCAACCGGGCGATGTTCCAGGAATGGTATGAGCGCACGGTTGCCTCTAGGAGCGAACCGACGGAGAGAGAACTGAAGGCCGTCTACAAGAAGGACGTGGCCACCAAGTACACCACTCCGGAGAAGGTCCATCTCTATCAGATCCAAGCCGCAACGAAAGAGGAAGCCGAGAAGCTGCGCAAGGAACTGCTCACCGATACCACCACGAAGTGGGACAGCATTGCCCAGCAGTTCTCGACTGCCCCCGACAAGGAAAAGGGCGGAGACCTAGGACTGATCACCCGGGGGGCGCAGCCCAAGCCAGTCGAAAAGGCCGCGTTCTCACTCAAGATCGGAGAGATCAGCCAGCCTATTCAGGTGAAGGACGGGTTCGTTATTGTCAGGGTTACCGAGAAGAAACCGAAAACGGTCCGCACCTATGCCGACGCCCGCAACCAGCTGGCGGCGGACATGAAACAGAAATCCACGTCCGAGCTCTACGAGAAGGTGATCGCCGACCTCAAGGCCGAGGCCCAGCTGACAATGGACACGACGGCTCTCGCCCAGGGCAAAGATACGCTGGCAACGGTCAACGGCATCGTCATCGATACGACCGCCCTCCTGGCGCGGCTCAACGCTATCCCGCCCTTCTACCGGGCCCAGTTCGACACGCCCGAAGGCAAGCGCCGCATCCTCGACAACCTGATTATGGAGAAACTGCTGCTGAGAGAAGCCGAGGGGCAGAAGCTCTGGCTGGTCAACAAGGTAGTCGACCTGATCATTAATCGCCGGGTCAGCATGCTGGTTGACGCCTACAAACGCAGGATGACCGCGGAGAAAGTCGCTCTCGACTCCGCCATGCTCATGGCCGTGTACAAAGCGACAGTGACTGAGTACAAGGAACCCGCAAAGGTCCACGCCCGTGAAATCACCGCCTCCAGCCGGGCCAGGGCCGAGGAACTGCGGAGCTGGACGGTGAACGGCAGACTGCCGGCCATGATCCAGGGCCGCGCCCTGCTCTTCCCGGAATCGAACCCGGACATCGAGGCTGCGTTCTCGGCTGCCGACGCCAACACCGACTCGCTGCTCGGCGAATACGCCCTGGCCGGCGCCCCGGTCCTGCTGCCGGGCAGGCCCATGGTCAGCATCGGAAACAAGAACGTACCCGACCTCTCCCAGAAGACAAAGATCACCGGACCGTACGTCAACCCGGCACCCCTCGTTCTCGGATTCGGCGACCTCTCCAAACAGGACAAGCTGTACAAGCCGGTGCCGGTGCGGGTCGAAAGCCAGGCTCAGCTCGACCTGCTACTTGGCCGCCCGACCAGACCTGAGACAGCCACAGTAGCTCCAACCGATTCCGCCAGACTCGGCGCATATGTGAAGACAGACGAGACTCTGCCCGCCGATTTCGTTGCCGGTCTGTTCAAACTGGGAGCCAACGAAACCGCCAAACCGCTGACGACCGCCGAGGGCAAGCTACTAGTCAAAGTCACCAAGAAGGACACCGCCCAGAAGGCCAGCTTCCAGGATATCGCCAAGCGGTTCTCGAACTCGTCCAGCCGCTGGTCCGGCGGCGACCTCTACTGGCTCGCCCGGGACGACAAGGCCCACGACAAGAAGCTCGTTGACGCCGCGTTCAGCCTGTCCAAGGGCAGCATCTCGCCGGTCATCAAGATCAACGACTCAAGCTACGCATTCGTGACCACGGAAGAGAAGAAGGCCGCCTTTACCCGCCCGTTCAGCGAGGTCCGCCCCAAGATCGACAACAAGCTCCGCCGGGCCCAGGAAAAGCAGATGTACGACCAACTGCTCCAAGACCTGCGGGCCAAGGCGAAGGTGGAAATCGTGATGAAGGAAGCCGACTTCGTGGTTGAGCCCCTGCCCGACGAGGCCCAGCCCACGGAAGCGCAGCCCGCACCGGCCGAACCCAAGAAGTAGTCCGCGCTGACTATCAAGCCCCCGGTCTTCGGCCGGGGGCTTTGTCATCGTGGTGGCTCGGCACGGATGGGCACGTGCTCAGTCGGCCCGTAGGAACCTCCGGTCACCGGTAGTGAATGCCTGGCTGAACAGGAAGCGAATCCGGGAATAGGTTCTGGACCGCCGAGAGCAGCGAAGCCTGCTCCTGGCCTGCTTGGAACCGGGATGCTGCATCTGCGAACATGACACCGCACTCCTCTACCTCGCACCGGACTGGTGAGGCGCCCACCGGCATCCGGACGCGCAGCACACATCTACCAGGGAGTCGGCAAGGTCCGCGCACCCATGTCCGAAAGCCACGGACAAGCCCTAGGAATGACAGACGGCCTACCGCTACCGCTCCTCACCGATTGCATCAAACGGCTTCTGGGAGCTGGCAACTGGCGGCCCCAAATGAAGAGCCCCCGGCGCGAAGGGCCGGGGCTGCAGACCTGTGACCGACTACTTGCCGCGGTCCGTGCCGAACTCGGTGACCTTGATGCTCACTGAGCCAACCACGCCGAGAATCTCGGCCTGCTCGCTGAGTTCGCCCTGTGCGAGCTTCAGGTGCAGCGCGCTGGCGGGAAACTCACCAAAGGTGGCGTCAACCGGCAACCACTGGCCGAGATAGACCTCGTTCCAGGCGTGGTAGTAGAACGCCCCGTTCATATACAAAAGACCCACTGCTGTCTGTGTCGGGATGCCGGCGGCCCGGGCCAGCGCGGCGAAGAGGACTGCGTGCTCGTTGCAGTCTCCCCTCATGGTCTTCAGCACGTCGAGCGCGTTCGGGAATGACGCCGTCGGCTGCTTCTCCACCACGGTAAAGACCCAGGAAACGAGCTTGCGCGCAGCGGCCACACCATCCCTCTCGTCGCCAATCGCCTCCTTCAGCTTGGCCTTCACCTCGGGCGCGTCACACTGGATGGTGACCGATGGCTTCAGGAAGTCGCTCTCGGCCGCAATGGGCAGCGGCACCGGCTCGGTCGGGAGGTCCGGTGTGACAATCTCGACGGTCAGCGGGGTCGTGTTCAGGACCTGTTGCCCCGGACCGGATAGTTGGTATTCCTTTGGGTCGATCCCGGTGATTTCCAGTTTCAGGGAGCTTACTTTCAGGCCGTCCGGGATATTGGTGTCCACGGGCACACGAAACATGGTGAGTACGTCGAACTTCTCCCCCTGGGGCTCGGCCTTCATTACCTGGCTCGCCTCCGTACGCTCGGACCTGATGCCTGGCGGCGAGGTCTCGACAATCGCCATGCCTTTCTCGTCAATCCAGGACGTCACGATGGCTTTTGTCATCCGGGTAGTGAATCTGAGCGCGTCGAACTCCTGCCCGCCGACCCTTACCTTCTCGCGCCCCTCGACCCTTACCTCGGCGCGTGAGACCCCCATCACGGCCACGTCAAACACATCGACCTTATACGTCGAATCGATCTTCAGCTTCTTGACGGCGACATAGCGGCCCAGGGCAGATGAAGGGTATACCGGTCCGGTAAGCGTAATGCTCCGCTCTTCCCTGCTTCCCGGGGCGGCAATCCACAACGTGTCTCCCACCACCCGCCCCTTGACTCCGAACGACCGGTCCTGCGATGAGAAGTTGAAGGTGAAGCTTTGCAGAACGAGATCCGGCCCGGTGTATGCCTCCGAATGGGACTGGACCTGCTGTTCCTTGCCCTGCATCGCCAGCGTCATCTTGATGAAACTCTCGAACCTGTAGCCATCGGCCTGCTGGTCGAACCTGTAGACCGAATAGCCCACCTTCTGCCCCTGGATCGTAGATGACAACCAGGCCTCGGCGCTGTCAGTACCCGGTTTGGGCGCCTTGGCGCCGCCGCATCCGACCGCCAGAACAACAGCGAGTGCCAGCCCGGAACAATCTCTCATAGAATGAGACTAATGCATCGTCTTCCGGCTGTCAAACCGCGCATCTGGGCCCGGCTGCCTTGACAATCGGAGGCAAGGCGCTACAATTGCCGCCGTTCAATGCTGACATTCCGCGGCGGAGTCCATCCCCGTGAAGACAAGGAAGCCACCGAACACAGATCCGTAGAGGTGCTTCCCCTGCCTGCACGGGTTCTTATCCCTTTGTCCCAGCACACGGGCGCACCGTCCAAGGCCGCAGTGCAGAAGGGCAGCCAGGTAAAGACCGGCACTCTCCTGGGCGAACCCGCTGGCCGCATTTCCGCGGCAACTCACGCCTCCGTTTCTGGCACCGTTGTCGACGTCGCCGACCTGCCTCACCCTCTTACCGGACGCCGCGGCCCGACCGTCATGATCGAATCAGACGGCATGGACACACCGGACGAGAGTATCAAGGAACGGGACTACTCCGGATTCACGACTGAGCAGATAGTCGAAATCCTCCGGGTTTCAGGGGTCGTCGGGATGGGCGGCGCTGCTTTCCCAACGTATTTCAAGCTCACGCCCCCCAAAGAGAAACCGATTGACACCCTGCTGATCAACGGCTGCGAGTGCGAACCCTTCCTCACCGCCGACCACCGGCTCATGCTCGAGCACCCGGCCGAGATAGTCGAAGGCACGACCATCATGTCAAAGGTCCTTGGCGTCAAGAACGTGGTCATTGTGATAGAAGACAACAAACCCGACGCGGTCAAAGCGATGAATGCCGCTGCTGCCGCCGCCGGATTCAAGGTCAGGAAGCTTCGGACCAAGTACCCGCAGGGCGCCGAGAAGCAACTGATCAAGGCCACGGTCAGGCGCGAAATCCCCTCCGGCGGCCTGCCGATGGATGTCGGCTGTGTGGTACAGAACGTGGGGACGGCGCTCGCCGTCCGCGACGCGCTCCGTTTCAATCGCCCCCTCTATGAACGGGTGACGACGGTAACCGGCCCGGGAATCAGAGAACCGAAGAACCTGCGCGTCCGCATCGGCACCCCAGTCAAAGCCCTGGTGGACTTCTGCGGCGGCTACGCCACCGAGGTCGGCAAACTCATAATGGGCGGGCCGATGATGGGCATCGCCGTCAGTTCCGACGATGTGCCGGTGGTAAAAGGTACGTCCGGCGTGCTGGTTCTGGACCGTGGCGCAACCGTCTTCGACGAGCACGACTGCATCCGGTGCGGCCGTTGCGTGCAGGCCTGCCCGATGGGCCTGGCTCCCCTGCGGCTGAACAACCTTATCCGGCGCGGTCAACTCGACGCGGCCAAGGACGAACACGTGAAAGACTGCATCGAGTGCGGGTGTTGCGCCTACGCCTGCCCGGCGAAGATCAGACTGGTCCACCAGTTCAAGTACGCCAAATCCGAAATCATGGCAAAGGAACGCAAGCAGTGAGCGAGAACACAAAGGAAGAGGTGAAGGTGGAGGCAAAGGCGACGCCAGCCGGTGCGCCTCCGGTCTCAACCTCGACCTCATCCTCTCCCCTTGTCGTCGCCGCCTCTCCCCACATCCGGTCCCAGGCCTCTGTCCGCCGGATCATGTGGCTGGTGGTCATCGCCCTGCTCCCGGCCCTCGGCGGCTCGGTGTACTTCTTCGGGTTGAGGTCTCTCCTGCTTGTCGCCGTTTCGGTCGCCTCCTCGATGATCTTCGACGCCCTGGCCCAGAGATCGCTCGGCCGCAAGCCGACCCCGTTCGATGGATCGGCGGCCATCACCGGCCTGCTGCTGGCGTACAATCTCCCGCCCGGCGTGCCGCTATGGATGCCGGCTGTCGGCGCCGCCTTTGCGACGATCGTGGTCAAGCAGCTCTTCGGCGGACTCGGCCACAACTTCATCAACCCGGCCCTGGCAGCCCGGGCGTTCCTGATGGTCTCCTGGCCCACCCACATGACCACGATGTGGCTCAAGCCCTTCGGAACCGCGCCGCTGTCCGGGCTCGACACCGTGTCGGGCGCGACTCCTCTGGCTCTGGTACGCCGCGCTGCCGAACTGACCTCTCAGGACATGGACCTGAACGGACTACTTTGCCAAGCCAACTCCCTGGCTGAGCTGAAGCGGCTCTTCTTCGGCAACATCGGCGGCTGTCTCGGAGAGACCTCTGCCCTGCTTCTCCTCGTTGGCGCGCTCTTCCTGATCATCATCCGCGTGATTGACTGGCGCATCCCGGTTGCCTATATCGGAACGGTGATCGTGCTGGCTCTGGTCCTACCCGGTAACCACCTGACACCGTGGTTTCACGTCTTCTCCGGCGGCATAATCCTCGGTGCGTTCTTCATGGCCACCGACTACGTGACCTCGCCGGTAACCGGCAAGGGCCGCATCATCTTCGGCATCGGCTGCGGCCTCATCACCATGCTCATCCGGCTCTACGGCGGGTACCCGGAAGGCTGCTCCTATTCAATCCTGCTCATGAACGTTGTCACCCCTTTCATCGACCGCCTGACCAAGCCGCGCCTGTTTGGCGCCCTGAAGAAAGCGAAGGCGACGAAGTGAACAGCAAGGCCTGGATGGTCGTGTCCCTGCTCATCACCTGCCTGGTTGCGGCATTCGCCCTGTCCGAGGTCTATGCCGTAACCAAACCCAAAATAGAACAGCAGAAAGCCGATGCAACCAGATCGGCGCTCAGCCAGGTCCTGCCGGCCGCGCAAACCTTCGAGGAAGCGGAGAAGGACTCGCTCTGGCATGGACTTGACGCCACAGGCGCCAAGGTCGGCATCGTGGTTCGGTCAGGCGCGCGGGGATACGGCGGGCCGGTTCCGGTGCTCGTCGGCCTGGACCTGAACGGCCGGATCGTGGGAATCAAAGTAGCCTCCGGTGCCGAGGGCCTCAAAGAGACGCCCGGGCTCGGGCTCAAAGCCACCGAAGAGGGGTTCTGGAAGCAGTTCCTCGGTGGAGACTCGACCGTGGCGCTGAGGAAGGACGGGGGCGCGGCCGACGCCATATCCGGAGCGACCATCACGTCGCGGGCTGTTGCGCGCGGCATCGCCAATGCCATCCGCAAGTACTCGGAGCACCTCAAGCCATGACCAGCAAGAAACCGTCGCGCCTCGGATTTCTGGTCAACCCGATAATCCGCGAGAACGCGGTCCTTATCCTCATGATCGGCCTCTGCCCGACCCTCGCCACGACGACTTCGGCCAAAGACGCTCTGGGCATGTCGGCCGCCGCCTCTTTCGTGCTCATCCTCTCCAACGTGGTCATCTCGCTCGTACGCAGGTTCGTCCAGCCATCCATCCGTATCCCGATATTCATCATCATCATCTCGACCTTCGTTACCATCATCGACTACGTGCTTCAGGCCTACCAGCCATCGCTCTACCGCGTGCTCGGCGTCTTCGTACCGCTCATCGTCGTCAACTGCATCATCCTCGGCCGGGCCGAGGCGTTCGCCTACGGCCACGGCGTGTTCGATTCGTTCCTCGACGGCCTGGGCAACTCGCTCGGCTTCACGGTGCTGCTCGTGACCATGGGCTCGATCCGCGAGCTTTTCGCGGTCGGGACGATCTTCGGCCAGGTCGTTACCCCGAGCTGGTACCGCAGCGCGCCGATGCTGTTCATGATTTTCCCACCGGGCGCCTTCCTGCTCATCGGCGTCCTCAAAGCTCTGGTCGCCAAGTTCAAGCTGGACAAGAGGTAGCGCGTGAAAGACCTTACCATGGTTTTCATCGGGGCGTTCCTGGTGAACAACATCCTGCTGATGCGGTTCATCGCGCTCTGCTCCTTCTTCGGGGTCTCGACCTCGATGGACACGTCGGTCGGCATGAGCGCGGCCGTCGTCTTCGTGACGATGCTCGCCGCCTGGGTCTCCTGGGTCCTCTGGCACGGCGTCCTGCTGCCGCTCGGTCTCGAGTTTCTCCGCACCGCGGTGTTCATCCTGGTCATTGCCGGACTGGTCCAGTTCGTCGAGATGTTCCTCAAGAAGTACGTGCGCGGCCTCTACTCGGCCATGGGTATCTACCTGCCGCTGATCACGACCAACTGCGCCATCCTCGCGGTCACGTTCCTCAACGTTGACTACGGCTTCAACCTGCTGCAGTCGACCATCTACGCGCTGGGCGTGGGCGGAGGCTACTCGCTCGCCATCATCCTGTTCGCCGCCATCCGCGAGCGGCTCGAGGACTCGCCGATCACCCCGGCCTTCCGGGGCTATCCCATCGCCTTTGTCGGCGCGTCGCTCATATCTCTCGCCTTCCTCGGATTCGCCAACCTGTTCGGCATTTCGGTCTAGCGCATGATTGACTGGGGCATGGTGATCCGGACGCTCCTCGTCCTGGGCGGCGCCGGGTTACTCATCGCCATCCTGCTGCTCGTCGCCTCGCTCAAACTCTCGGTCCATGTGGACGAACGCGAATCCGCGGTCCGGGCAGTGCTGCCCGGGGCCAACTGCGGCGCCTGCGGGTTCCCGGGCTGCGACGGCTATGCCGCCGCGGTCGCTTCCGGGTCCGCCGCCCTCAACAAATGCTCGGTCGGAGGCACCAACGTCGCCCGCAGCATCGGCGAGATCATGGGACAGGAGACGGGAGCGGTCGAGCCCAAGGTCGCGGTCCTTGTCTGCCGCGGCGGAAAGGACGTGGCCCCGGCCCGGTTCCAGTACAAGGGAGCGGCCGACTGCCGCCACGCCGCCCTGCTGCTCGGCGGCCCCAAAGCCTGCATCTACGGCTGCGTCGGCCTCGGCCACTGCGCTGCGGTCTGCCCCTTCGGCGCCATCACCATGGACGGCAACAACCTGCCCGTCGTCGACGAACGGAAGTGCACCGGCTGCGGCAACTGCGTGCGCGGCTGCCCCAAGGGCACGCTGCTGCTCGTTCCCCGGACCAAACTCGTCGTCCTCGCCTGCGTTTCCCATGACAAAGGCAAAGCAGTCAAAGACGTCTGCCGCGTCGGATGCACGGCCTGCACCCTGTGTGTCAAAGTCTGCCCGACCCAGGCCCTGACGATGGCAAACAACCTGCCGATCATGGACTTCGCCAAGTGCATCGACTGCGGTATCTGCGTCAACAAGTGCCCGACCCGGTCGTTCATCGACCGTGCCCCGGGCCGTCCCAAAGCCGTGATTAACCCCCGGTGCACGGGCTGCCAGGCCTGCGTCAAAGCCTGCCAGTTCAAGGCCATCGAGGGTGAGCCGGAGAAACAGCACAAGGTGCTGGCCGACAAGTGCATCGGTTGCGGCGAGTGCCGCAAAGTCTGCCCGGCCGAGGCCATCGACATGGTCGGGGCGCTCGGTCACTCGCACCGCGGATCCGCGGGATAGAGGGACAAAGGGCAAGAGCGCCCGGCTCTCGCTCTCAGGCTACCCTCCCCCTCTCACCTTCTCCATTTGACATCTCCCAGACCGTTGTTAATATCGTCTGCCGGACATGGGGGACCTGCGTCCGGCGCAAGACAAAACCAGGTCTCGAAACCGCTTGAGAAGCGTACACGAGGTCCACGTGTGAATGCCTGAGCAGTCCGCAGGCTGGTCCCGTATCGAATCCCAAGCAAGAAACGACCGGAGGAACGAAATGGCAAAGCGCATATTCGTGGGCAACCTGCCCTTCAGCGCTACCGATGACCAGCTGCGCGGTCTGTTCAGCACGCACGGTGAAGTCACATCTGTCAACATCATCACCGACAAGTTCACGAACCGCTCGCGCGGTTTCGCGTTCGTGGAGATGAGTGATGATGCAGCCGCAGCCGCGGCAATCGCGGCCCTCAATCAGTACCAGCTCGACGGCCGGGCCCTGACCGTGAACGAAGCTCGCGAACGGACCGAGGGCGGTCCGCGCGGCGGGTTCGGCGGCCCGGGACGCGGCGGTCCGCGCCGCGGCGGCCGCGACGACCAGAAGCGCGACTTCAACCGTCCGCGCTGGTAGTCCTCGCCAGTTCTCAAGCGGGCGGGCTCAAGCCCGCCCGCACGCTTTTGCGTCTGCTCTCCCTTGCCCCTGATCCCCGGTCCCCGGCCTCCAGTCCCTCGGCCGTTGTTGACTTTCACGCACCCGCCTCTAAGATGCATAGGTTTGCGCAATCGATCTAACCAACTGAACCGCCGGAGGTCGCGCCTATGAAACTGCTCGAGTCGGGAACGGGCGAGCTTTTCCAGCCGCCGGACCCGGATGGCTTCCGCGAATGGGTCCACACGCGGAAGAACACGAAGATGGTGGACAAGGTGATGTCCGAGCAGGAAGCGGTGGCCCGGTTCGTCTCCGACGGCGACTACATCGGCACCGAGCTCTACGGCACGGTCCGCGCTCCCATGTCGCTGGTGCGCGAGACCATCCGGCAGGGCAAGAAGCACCTGCGCGTCGCCGGCCAGGGCATCCACGAAATTGACCTCCTCCTCGCCGCCGACCTGGTCGACACCCTCGACATCACCTACATCGCCTGGGAGGTCTACGGCATTTCCTCCTGCCTGCGCCGCGCCGTTGAATCCGGGCGGGTGAAGACGACCGACTGGTCCAACGGCGGCATAACCTGGCGTTTCAAGGCCGCGGCCATGGGCGTACCCTTCCTGCCCATCCGCTCCATGCTCGGGACCGACACCTTTAAGCACTCCGCTGCCAAAGCGGTCGAAGACCCGTTCACCGGCAAGCCGGTCTGCCTGATACCGGCGCTCTTCCTCGACGTCGGTCTGATTCACGTCCACAAGGCCGACAAGTACGGCAACTGCCGGGTCGAAGGCATCTCCGGTTTCGTCCATGAGATGTCCCGCGCCTCGAAGAAGCTCATCGTCTCGGCCGAGGAGATCGTCTCGACTGACGAAATCCGCCAGTACCCGGAACAGACGGTCATTCCCTGCTACCTCGTCGACGCCGTGGTGGAAGCCAAGTACGGCTCCCACCCCGGCGAGATGTGCTACCGCTACTGGCGGGACGGCGAGCACCTGCAGGCGTTTCTCAAGGACTCGGCCGACCCGGCCAAGACCAAGACCTACCTGGACAAGTGGGTCTACGGCGTGAAGAACCACGCCGACTACGTCAACCTGGTCGGCATGGACCGGCTCAGGAAACTCGAATCCGAGATCGGAGGCAGGTGATGGCAGCCTACAACGAATCCGAATTCCTCATCTGTCTCGCCTCCAAGCTGATGGAAGACGGCACGACTGCTTTCGTCGGCACGGGCATACCGATGCTGGCCGGGGCCCTGGCCAAGCGCATGCACGCTCCTAACCTGGTGCCGATCTTCGAGTTCGGGGGCACCGGTGCGTCGCTGGAAAAGCTGCCGCTGGGCGTGGGCGACTCCCGCACCTTCCACAAAGCGGTCGCTGCCTCCGGCATCTGCGACATCATGGAGACCGCGACCCGGGGATTCATCGAGTACGGCTTCCTCGGCGGCGCCCAGATCGACGCCTTCGGCAACCTGAACACCACGGTTATCGGCAAGTACTGGCCGCCCAAGGTCAGGCTGCCCGGCTCCGGCGGCGCCAACGACGTCGCCTCCTTCTGCTGGAAGACGATCGTCATCATGCGCAAGCACGACGCCCGTTCCTTTGTCCCCAAAGTGGATTTCGTCACCACGCCCGGCTATCTCACCGGCCCGGGAGCACGCGAGAAAGCCGGGCTGCCGCCCGGGGCCGGCCCGTACCGGGTGGTCACCAACCTGGCCCTGATGGACTTCGAACCGGTCTCGAAGCGCATGCGCCTCATCGCCACCCACCCCGGCGTCAAAGTCGAGGACGTGGTCAAGGCCACCGGGTTCGAATTGCTCGTCGCCGACGAAGTCGGAACCAACCCGGAGCCAACGGAGAAGGAACTCCGGCTGCTGCGCGAGGAAATCGACAAAGACAGGTACTACATCTAGGACGATTCAGAATGCAGAAACCAGAATCCAGAAACCAGAGCGGCCGGCCGGACCGGAGGCGAAGATGATACTGGCGGAACGGCACCTCAAGTTCCGGGCGGAAGCGCGCGAGTACGCCCGCACCCACGTCGCCCCGCGCGCGACGATGCACGACCTGACCGGCGAGTTCGTGAAAGAGAACATCCGGGAGCTGGCCGACCGCGGCTGGCTCGGCATCCTCTGGCCTAAAGAGCTCGGCGGCATGGGACTCGACTATCAGACCTACGTCATTGCCGTGGAGGAAGTCTCACGGGCCTGCGCCTCGACCGGCCTGACCCTCGCCGCCCACACCTCGCTCGGCACGTACCCCATCTACAAGTTCGGTACAACCGAGCAGAAGGAACGATACATCCCGAGGCTCGCCGCCGGTGACTATCTGGGCGCGTTCGGCCTGACCGAGCCCAACGCCGGCTCGGATGCCGCGGGCATCGAGTCCTCCGCAAAGAAGACCGACCGGGGCTTTCTCATCAACGGCAGCAAGCGGTACATCACCTCGGCCAGCTACGCCGGCACCGTCATCGTCGCCGCGTCGCTCGACCGCAAGCTCGGCCGCAAAGGCATCACCTGCTTCATCGTTGAGACCAAGACCCCGGGATTCAAGGTCCCATCGGTCGAAAACAAACTGGGACTCAAAGGCTCGGACACGGCCGAACTCGTGTTCGAAGACATGCTGGTGCCGCTCGACAGCGTCCTGGGCAAGGAGTACGACGGGTACCGCATCTTCATGGAGACTCTCGACGGCGGCCGCATCTCCATCGGCGCCTTCTGCTTAGGCATGGCCCAGTGCGCCCTCGACACGATGATCGCGTGGTTCAAGGACCGCGAGATGTCCCAGCTCGAATCCAAGGCGCTCGCCGACGTGGCGGTCCAGGTCGAGGCCGCAAGGCTGCTCGTCTACAACGCGGCGCAGATAAAAGACACCGGCGTGCGCGTGGACAAAGAGTGCGCCTTTGCCAAGCTCTTCGCATCGGAAGTCGCCATCCGGGCCTGCGGCACGGCGATTGACGCCATCGGCCCGCTGGCAATCACCGACGACATGCCGGTCGCCCGCGCCTACCGCGACGCCAAGCTCGGCGAAATCGGCGAAGGCACGTCCGAAGTCATGCGCATGATTATCGCCAAAGACGTTATCAAAGAAGCGAAAGAAGCCTGCTAGAAGTGACCAGGTTCGAATGACGAAACCCGAAATCCGATTGCAGCTCGAAACGCGGAGAATGACGAATTCGGTCATTCGGGCTTCGGGCTGGAATCGTCATTCGTGCTTCGGACTTCGAGTTCTGTACACAGCCAACAGTGCTCTTCTCCCCAGGAGGTATCGATGGAACTAAGCTACACCAATGACCAGATGATGGTTCGCAACATGGCAAGGGAGTTCGCCACCAAGGAACTCGAACCGAAGGCCGCCGAAATCGACGAAAAGGGCGAGTTCCCGCACGACACCATCAAGAAGATGGCCGAACTGGGCCTGCTCTCGATGACCATTCCGGAAAAGTACGGCGGGGCCGCGTTCGACTTCCTGTCTTTGGCGCTCGCCGTCGAAGAGATCTCCCGCGGCTGCGGTTCCACCGGTGTCATCATTGCGGTCCACAACTCGCTCGCCTGCTGGCCGATCGCCAACTGGGGCACGGAAGCCCAGAAGGAAAAGTACCTGCCGAGGATGGCGACCGGCGAACTGCTGGGCGCATTCGGCCTGACCGAGCCCAACGCCGGGTCCGACCCGGCCGCCATGGAGACCACGGCCGTGCTCAAAGGCGACAAGTACATTCTGAACGGCTCCAAGCGCTTCATCACCAACGGCGGCGTGGCCAAGGTCTTCCTCGTCTTCGCCAAGACCGACCCGGCCGCCGGCACCAAAGGCATCACCGCGTTCATCGTCGACCGCGACGCCAAAGGCTTCTCCCTCGGCAAACACGAGAACCTGCTCGGCCTGCGCGGCACCGCCAACTGCGAGCTCATGTTCGACGACTGCGAAGTGCCGGTTGATAACGTGCTCGGGACTGTCGGCCAGGGATTCAAGGTCGCGCTCGGCACCCTGGACGTTTCGAGAATCGATATCGGCGCCCAGGCGGTCGGCATCGCCCAGTCCGCGATGGAAAAGGCCATCGCCTACTCCAAAGAGAGGAAGCAGTTCGGCAAGCCGATCTGCGAGTTCGAGATGATCCAGGCCAAGATTGCCGACATGGCCTGCCGGACCATGGCCTCGCGCCTGCTCGTCTACTACGCCGCGCACCAGAAGGATTCGGGCAAGACCCGGTTCAACCTCGAATCGGCCATGTGCAAACTCTTCGCGGCCGAGACCGCGGTCGAAGTCACCCGCGAAGCGGTCCAGATATACGGCGGGTACGGCTACACCAAAGACTACCCGGTCGAGCGCTACTTCCGTGATGCCAAGTGCATGGAGATCTACGAAGGCACCTCCGAAGTCCAGCGCATCGTCATCGCCCGCACCATGCTCGGCTAACGTTTCTCATCTGCACAGAACGGGAGGCCTTCTGCCTCCCGCTTCGCTTTCACCCGCCGACGAACGCGGGCAGGACTGGGCCAGCAAGACGCCCACCGCTTCGAGACTGAGTTGCGGCCGTGATCCGGAACACCAGGCCCTGGCGGCCTCGGCAGGTTTCCCCTCCCGGGCCATGACGCTGCTCACGTCGCCGCTTTCACCGGAAAGAAGCAGCATCACCGTAGGACGAGTCATTCCGGCGAGTATCGCTCGCGAAAGCGCAGACAAACGTCAGACTGGCAAGCAGCAGGGTCAGCAGGACAGAGCCAAAGGTGATACTAAGCAGTACATCCGGTTCGGTCTGCCCGGGGAAGTACCCGAATATACCCAACTGCATGATCATTGCCCACGACAGAGTCGTCAGTACCAGGACCGGCCGCCAGAGCGCTGCAAGTACGTTCCTCGACTTGGTCGACAAGACCTTCCTCCACCAGGACAAAGGTCTGTTGATCCGTGTCGCAAAGCCCCAGACAGACAGGAACAGCACGATGTGGGCGAGGCCACCGCCGACCAGCGTCAAGATCAGCATGAGCAGGAGGAATGCCGTTGCCCCGTGCTTCTTGTGTATAGACGTGAGAGACCAGACTATGACCGCCAGACCGACCAGCAGTACGGCGATGCCGGTAGCCAGGAAGTTGGGGATAACAGTTACGGCGGCTTCCGTCCCGTACGTCCAGAATCTCTGAGCTTCGCCTATCGCACTGATGAAGAAAGCTCAGGCCGGCTCACAGCTAGCGGCCGACAATGCTGCCGCCCCGCAACGCCGGACCTCTCCTCCGCCCGCCTTCCTTGATTGGCCTCCCTCACAGGCTATAATCCGGTCAATGAAAAAGAAGCGCATCCTGACCGGCGACCGGCCGACCGGGCCCCTGCATCTGGGCCACTATGTCGGGTCGGTGGCAAACCGCGTGAGGCTGCAGGACGAGTACGACACGTTCGTCATCCTCGCCGACGTCCAGATGCTGACCACCCACTTCGACCATCCGGAGCGGCTGCACCAGGATGTGCTCAACGTGGCGATGGACAACCTCGCCTGCGGGGTCGACCCGAACAAGGCCACGCTCTTCGTACAGTCAATGGTCCCCCAGATTGCGGAGCTAACGGTCGTCTATTCGAACCTGGTCACGGTGCAGCAGCTCTCGCACAATCCCACCATCAAGACCGAAGCCGCCCAGTACAACTTCGGCGAGTCGATGCCGCTCGGGTTCCTCTCCTACCCGGTCAGCCAGGCCGCCGACATCACTTTCTGCCGGGCGCACCTGGTGCCGGTAGGCGAAGACCAGGCGCCCCACATCGAGCAGACGCGCAAGATTGTCCGCAAGTTCAACGCGACCTATGCCGAGGTGCTGGTCGAGCCGGAAGGCCTGCTCCAGCCCAAACTGGTCGGGCTGGACGGCAACACCAAGATGTCCAAGAGCCTGGGCAATGCCATCTTCCTTTCCGACCCGCCCGACGAGGTGAAGCGCAAGGTATCGACCGCAGTCACCGATCCGGCGCGGATCCACCCCACCGACAAGGGGCATCCAGACGTGTGCGTGGTCTACGCATACCACACGGTTTTCAACCCCGCAGGCCGGCCGGAGATTGAGGAGCGCTGCAAAGCCGGGACCATCGGCTGTGTGCCATGCAAGAAGCTGTTGGTCGACATCCTGAACCGGTTCCTCGCGCCGATACGCGAGCGCCGGTCGGTCTACGAGAAGGACCCGAACCTGGTCTGGGATATCCTGAAGAGAGGCACCGCCCGCGCGTACGACGAAGGGGCTGCAACCATGGCGCTGGTGCGCGAGGCGATGAAGATAGACTACTTCCGGGCTGACGGAAGTGGGCGCGTGGCCTAGTGTTCCAGTGGACAAGTGTCCGGACCCGACCTGATTCCACACGATGCCCGTCGACACTCCGGCACGCGCCAGGCATTACTGCCTGGGCTTTTCGCACTGGAACCCTTGAGCGCTAGAGCACCCAGGCACTCGCCGAACTACGGCCTGATCGTCGCCGCGGGACAAGGCAGCCGGTTCGGCGGCTACAAGCAGTTCGCCCAACTCGCGGGCAAGCCGGTCCTGATTCACAGCGTCAGAGCGTTTGAGCGTTGCCCGCAGATCGTGGGCTTCGTGGTGGTTGCACCGGCCCGCCGCATCGCCGTAGTTCGGCGGATGCTGCGCAGCCATGGTGTCCGCAAGCTGCTCGGAGTCGCGCCCGGCGGCGAGACACGAGCCGACTCGGTGCGGGCCGGGCTCGCGCTGCTGCCCGCCCGCGGGTACGTTGCAGTCCATGACGCCGTACGCCCGCTCATCCATCCGGGCATGCTGACGAAGGGCCTCCGGCTGTGTCCGGCCCGTGGCGCTGCCACCTATGGCTGTCCGGTCACGGACACGCTCAAGCGAACCAGAGGCAAGGACGTGGAGGCAACCGTCGACCGCGCCGGGTTGGTGGCAGTCCAGACCCCGCAGTTCTTCAGCCTCGAACTCCTGCGCCGCGCTCACACGTCTGCTCGAAGAGCCCGGCCACCGGCGACGGACGACTGCGAACTCGTCGAGCGGCTCGGCGTCCGCCCGGTATGGATTCCCGGCCCCCGCACCAACCTCAAACTGACGACACCCGACGACCTGTACGTAATGCAGGCACTGATGTGAAGCGCCAGCGCATCGCTTTGTTCGGTTCGACCGGGTCAATCGGCCGCTCCACGCTCGACGTTGTCCGGCACCTGCCGGACCGGTTCGAGGTCGGCATGCTGGCGGCCAACCGCTCGGTCCGCACCATCTGCAGGCAGGCCCGGCAATTCCGGCCGGAGCAGGTGATCCTGAGCGACCACAGCGCCTGCGAAGCCGCGCGACCGGAACTGGAGCCCGGGACCAGGGTGGCATGGGGCCCGGCCGCGTTGATTGACGCGGCCGCCGCCCGCTCGAACGATATCCTCGTCATGGCCATGTCGGGCACGGCCGGACTGCTGGCGGTCGTGGCCGCGCTCGAAAAAGGTAAGAAAGTCGCGCTGGCCACCAAGGAGATACTGGTAGGTTACGGCGAGCCGGTAATGAGGCTGGCGCGCCGGCACGGCGGCACGGTCCTGCCGATTGACTCCGAGCTGTCTGCCGTGCACCAGTGCCTCTCCGGCAAAGGACCAGCAACCAGGGACAAAGGACAAAGTGCGGTTCCGGACACGTCCTGCGTCCGGCGTGTCATTCTCACCGCTTCGGGCGGACCGTTCTGGCGCACCGGGTTCCCCCCCAAAGCCAAGCTGGCCGACGTGCTCAAGCACCCCACCTGGTCAATGGGACGCAAGATCACAGTTGACTCGGCCACGCTGATGAACAAGGGCCTCGAGGTCATCGAGACCTGCCGGTTGTTCGGTCTCAGACCTGACCAAGTCGAACCGGTCATCCACCCGCAGTCCATAGTCCACTCGCTGGTCGAGTTCAACGATGGTTCGGTGCTTGCCCAGCTCTCCCTGCCGGACATGCGCCTGCCGCTCCAGTACTGCCTGACCTGGCCGGACCGCATTCCTTCACTCAACCGGACCCTGGACCTGGCAGGCACCGGCCGCCTTGAATTCCACGCGGTCGACACCAGGCGGTTCCCCTGCCTCGAGCTGGCCTACCAGGCGCTTGGGACCGGCCCGGCTGCTACCTGCGCTCTTAATGCGGCGAACCAGGTCGCGGTCGACGCCTTCATCGCTGACCGTATCATGTTCGGGGACATACCCAAAGTCATCTCTCAAGTACTCGCAGCCCTCCCCCGTCCCTCGACCCGCGTCCCCAGTCCCTCGATCGGTCGGCTGCTGCGCATAGAATCCTGGGCTGCCGCGCAGGCCGCGAAAACGGTAGCCGCACGCGCCGACCGCCTGGCGCGTCGAAAGGAATAGCATGTTCTCTTCAATTGTGCTGGTCGTCCTGTTCATCGGCATTCTGATAATCTTCCACGAGTTCGGCCACCTGATAGCAGCCAAACTGTCGCGCATCCCGGTCGAGGTCTTCTCGGTCGGGTTCGGACCGGTCATCCTCAAGAAGAAGCTGGGTGAAACCGAGTACCGGCTTTCCGCTATCCCCCTGGGTGGCTTCATCAAGATGGTCGGCGAGGAAGAGAAGGCCGGCCCGGCGCCCGCGCAGCCCGCGCCTGCCCCGACCGGCGGCTACATGGACAAGCCGCTCGGGGTCAAAGTCGCCGTCATCGCGTCGGGCCCGGTTTCGAACCTCGTTCTCGGCTTCCTCATCCTGCTCGTGCTCTACGCCGCCTTTGGCCTGCCCTGCACCGCGCCGGTGATATCTCCGGATGAGCGTTCGGCGGCGTTCGCCGCCGGCCTGCGCACGGGCGACAGAGTAGTCGCGGTCGACGGCGAGACTATTCCGTCCTTCGACGACTTTGACGCAAGACTGCGGGAAAACGCCGGCAAGCAGGTCACCCTCTCGGTGCTCAGAGACGGGCAACGCCTGGACATATCCATGGCCGTGCCGCTTGCCTACACTGACTCGCTCATTCCGCCGGTAGTCGGTCTGGTCATGCCCGGCGCGCCTGCCTCGGCAACCGCCATCAAACCAGGAGATACCATCACCGCCGTCGCCGGTACGCCGGTGGCAACCTGGACCCGATTCACCGAGCTCGTGAGGCGACAGACCGGCCCGTACGAAATGTCGTGGCGCCACGCCGGCGAGCTCCGCACCGAGACGCTGCGCGATTCAGTGACCGTCAACGGCGAAGACGGTAAGAAGGTCAACCTGGCCGGGATTCAAGTCAGTACCGACTGGTACATCGCCCCGCGCGTCGCGGCAGTTGTCGGCAGCGTGCGCAAAGGAGGGTCGGCCAGCAAGGCGGGGATGCGGCCGGGCGACTCCATCGTCGAGTTCGCCGGGCTTCGGGTGCAGGAGTGGACCGACTTCTCCGAGGCGGTCTATGCCCGGGCCGGAGAGACCGTACCCATCGCCTGGCAGCGCGGGGCCGAGACCGTCCGGGCCGAGGTCGCGGTCGGGAAAGACGGCGACCAGATCATGGGCCAGGCCAGTGGCAGCATCGGCATATCCGCACGCGTGCCACACCGCAAGCTGAGTTTCCCGAAGGCCATAGGCGAGGCGGCGGGCAAGGTGGGCACGGTTACCGTACAGACCTACGTCGTGCTCTACAAGGCGGTAACGATCAAGAACTTCGCCAAGAAGGCGCTGGGCGGGCCGATCATGGTGGCGAGGATTGCCTATGAGGGTGCCAGCTGGGGATGGGACTATTTCCTGCTGCTGTTCGCGATACTGTCGATCAACCTGTTCGTCGTCAATCTGCTGCCGGTGCCGGTTCTCGATGGCGGCCGCATCGTCCTCGACTGCATCGCGGGTATCCGCCGCCGCAATCTTACCGAAAAGGAACTCAGCTGGGCCGCCGGCATCGGCTGGGCGATGATCGGCGCGCTCGCCGTCTTCACCATCTTCAACGACATACTCAGACTGATCCGCAAGTGAAAGTCCTGGCCGTCGCGCTGGCCGACGAGTCGCAGCGCTTCATCAAAGGCTACGCTCCCAAAGGAGCGAGGCTCTTTCTACAGCCGAACATTGAATTCATGCGCATCGCTGCCCTGCTGCGGCCCGGGGACGATCTTCGCTACCTGGACGAGCGGGTGGAACCAATCGAGCAACCCGACCACGACCTCTGCCTGGTGCACGTAGGCCTCGGCCAGGAAGAACGGGCGCGGGAGCTGCTGCACAACTGGCCCGCCGGGAAGGGCACCCCGGTTCTTTTCGGACCGCAGGTTACGTTCCGGCGCGAAGCCGCTCCGGCCTGGGCCAAACCCCGCGTCGTCGGCGATATCACCAACATCTGGCCGCAGCTGCGAGCCGACGCCCAGTCCGGGCGGCTTCAGCCGGTGTACAACGCACCCGACCGCCCGGCTTACGTCTCTCCGCGCCGGATCAGAGTCAACGTCGAAATGGACTCCACCCGGCAGACCATCCAATTCGCACGGGGATGCTTCTGCCCCGAGCAGGTCAAACGGCTGTGCCCCGAACACATGTACTTCGGAGACAAGACCCTGATGCGCAGTCACGAAGAGATAATCGGCGAAGTCATCACGCTGCCCCGCAAACGCATCCACCTGCTCGATGACGACGTAGCCGCCAAACCCGACTACTACGAGGAACTGTTCGGGAGACTGCGCGACCACCACCGGCAGTGGACAGTGAATGCGTCTGAGCAGTTGTTTGAACAACCTCGGCTGATTCGACTCCTGTCCAAAGCCGGGACCAAGGTAGTGTACCTGAGCGAATCGTTCCTGCTGGGAAAACTGCGCCGAGCCGCAGACAGCCACCAACTGACGCACAAGCTGTACCGGCGGGTAAAGTCCTTGCAGGCCAGCAAGATGCTCGTGGGTGCGCGGCTTGTTCTGCCCCTGGAACCTAGTTCGCCCCCTGACTACGACCGCATCGCGACCGTGCTGAGACAGATCGACCTGGACTTCATAGAACCGCGCTTCTTGCGCCCGGACGGCAGCCTGGCGCGAGTTACCTATAGACCGATGGTCACATCAGCCGAGCCTGCCTGGCTGAAGTACAAGTTCTACTCCATGGGACCGATTATCGACCGGACGATGCGGAGACCGCGCCGGGTCGGGGTGTTCACGACTGCGGTCTACCTGCTACCCTACAGCACAGCCTACAGGCAGAGCTTCCTCGAGGGTCTGCCTTGGCCCTAGCCGGGTCGGGTTTCCTGTGAGAAGTTGTCGCGCGGTGAGCGCGGCGCGGTCACGGTCGAGGCAGTCCTGGTCCTACCGGTCTCAGGGCACGGGCTGAACCCGGACGACCTCGGGCACGGCAGCCTTCAGCCGCTGCTCGACACCTACTGCCAGGGTCATGGCCGAGAACGGGCAGCCGGCGCAGGCGCCGGTCAGCCTGAGCTGAACCACGCCGTCATCGCCGACCGCAACCAGCTCCAGGTCGCCGCCGTCAGCCTGCAGGTTCGGCCTTATCTCTTTGTCAAGGGTCTCGCGTATCTTCGCCTTAGTCTCTTCCGTCATGCTGACCTCTCTCTTGCCGCTGGAGATGAAGCATCTGCCCTGTTTTCCGCGGCCCCGTCATCTGCTCTTCTTGCCGCGTGGCTTCTTCGCCGTCTCTGTCTCAGGCTTGGGCACCGGCGCCGACTCAGTCGGCTTTATCTCCTGATACTGCACGCGCCAGGCAGCGAAATCTTCGTCTTTGTAGGGTTTGACCGACAGGGTCTTGCCGGCGCACTCGAGTTTGACCGCCTTGCCGGCCGGGGCGTCTGAGTAGCGGGCGGTTATCCTGGCCGCGATCTCCGTGTCCTTCTTCGTCCTCTTCTGGGAGCGCAGAATGGTCACCGGCCCCATGATCTCCACCGGCTTGCAGAGAGTGTCGTCCTCAAGCGCCAGTTCCTCCAGCCGCCTGTTCTCGGCCTCGTTCCGGCCGACCACGACCTTGGCCCCGCTGTCCAGGCGGAAATGGCGGCCGTACTTGAGCAACTCGACTTCGGGAAGCGCCAGTTGGTCCTGTTTGACGGCATCGCGCACCCGGGCAGCGAAGTTCTTGTCCAAGAGCATGCACCCGGTGCCGGGAATCGGGTAGTCGAAGATGCCGAACTCGTGCGCCAGCCGTATCTGACGACGGCGACTGCGACCCTTGAGGTCCAGCAGCCGCTCCCGACGCACCAGCCCGGTCAGTTCGGGGATGGTAGGCTCGAGCAGTTTGGCCGATAGCGGACGGAGCAACCTGCCTTCGAGGCCCACGGCTTTCTCTATCTGCTTCAGCGTTCGCTTGTTCTGGCAGATTGCCCGCTGTCCCACCACCTCGCCGGTGAACACAAAGTCAGCCTTGATCTCTTTGGCCAGTTCTTTGGCCTTCGCCAGCATCAGCACGACGCAGTCGATGCAGGGCGCCAGTTGCTTGACGTGGCCGAATTGCGGGGTCTTGACCAGCTGCAGGTATGATTCGTCGGCGTCGAGAGTCATCAGGCTGGCGCCCACGAGGCTTGCCATCTTTGACAGCTTCTCATCGGTTGGCCCCTGGCCGGGCACGCCGAACGGCAGACGATAGTGGAGCGCGACGACCGTAACTCCCTGCTCGGTGATCAGTTTGGTGGCCAGTATGCTGTCCAAACCGCCCGAGAACAGGCCGACCGCCTTGGACTTGCGGCTCGGAATCATGACCTGGCGTCGCTTTCTCTGCGCGGATAGGTTTTGGTTGTTATCACTCTCGAACTCGAACCAGGAATGCCCTCACTCACAATATACTATTGTAGCACGCTCGGAGTCGGTGTCAAGGCAAGTCCGGGAAAGTCCGGGAAAGACCGCCCTGTCGCTCCACACCGACAGGGAATCCCCAGCTCCTTGCATACTCCGATGCCGGCACTATAATCCTGAACAACCGGCCTGTGGAACGAACAGACGTGCGAGGTTTGAGGCAAGACGCGGGCGGCGCAATTCTGACGATACCCGGCGCCGGCAGCGGCAGGAGCGCATCGCCCGCAGCCGACCAGTTCCTCGGTGCAGATATGAGAGCCACTACGAAGCCATGGCGACAGTTATTGAGAAGATAATCGCCGCCCACTCAACGCGGCAGCCGGTCCATCCCGGCGACATCGTTGAACTCGGCATCGACGTGCGAATGGCGCGTGACTTCGGCGGCGCGGCCGTGGTCAGGAATCTGGAGGACAACGGGCTCGCAGTCGCCGATGCAACCAGGACGTTCTTCACCTTTGACTGCAATCCGACCGGCTCTGACCAGAAGTATACAGCCCACCAACAGGCCTGCCGCGTGTTCGCCCGAAACCACGGCATCAAGGTCTACGATGTCGATGCAGGAATCGGCACCCACCTGGCAGTTGACAACGGGCTTGTCGGCCCCGGCGATACGATAGTCTCGACCGATTCTCATGCCAACATCCTGGGTGCAATCGGCGCATTTGGCCAGGGCATGGGCGAACAGGACATTGCCCACGCCTGGGCCCACGGCAAGGTCTGGTTCGAAGTTCCGGCCACGGTGAAAGTCGAATTGGTCGGCCTGCCCAAGTCCGGCACAGCCGCGAAGGACGTAGGACTCGCCCTGCTGCGTCACTTCGGTGCGAATGGCCTGCTCGGACGCTCAGCCGAGGTCTCTGGCGAGTACGCGGACAAGCTTGGCCTCGACGGCAGATTAACCATTGCCTCACTTGGTGCCGAGATGGGCGCGATAGTCGTGTTCTTCCCGCCGAACCAGGCCACACTGGACTACTGCCGACGGGCAGGCGGCAGGGATCAGGGCTCCGGGATCGGGGAGCATACCCCGAACCCCGACACCCGAGCCCCAACCCCCGTCTTCCAAGCCGACCCGGACACTGTCTACGAACGGACCGAACGTATCGACATATCCGGCCTTGAGCCGCTGGCGTCGCGTCCCGGCCACCCGGAAGACGTGGTCACAGTCGCCTCGGTTGCGGGCCGCAAGATTGACTCGGCCTTCGTCGGTTCCTGCACCAACGGCCGCATGGACGACCTGCGGGCTGCGGCTGAAGTACTGAAGGGGCGCAAAGTCGCACCTGGGGTAGTGCTTAGGGTCGTTCCTTCAACCGATGCTATCTGGCAGGAAGCAATGCGGTCCGGCATACTGGACACGCTGAAGCAGGCCGGCGCACTCATCGGCAATGCCGGATGCGCGGGTTGCGCGGCCGGCCAGATGGGCCAGAACGGCCCGGGCGAGGTAACGGTCTCTACCGGCAACCGGAACCTTGCCGGCAGGCTGGGCAAGGGCGACGTCTACCTGGTATCCCCCGAGACTGCTGCCGCGTCCGCGGTTGCCGGAGCCATCGTCAACCCGGGAGCAATCCCTGCCAGGCCCGCACTCTTCAAGCCAAGACCGATGACTCGGGCATCACACGAGCACCGCCCGCCTCCGGCTGCGCCGTTGGTTGTGGAAGGCCGAATCTGGGTCCTGACCCGGGACAACATCGACACTGACATGATCTTCCACAGCCGCCACCTCGCTGTCAGCGACGTCCGCGAGATGGGACAATACACTCTCGGCAGTCTGCCCGGCTTGGAGCACTTCAGCAGGAACGTCCTGCCGGGCGACATTCTCGTGGTCGGCAGGAACTTCGGAGCAGGTTCCTCGCGCCAGCAGGCGGTTGACTGCCTCAAGAGCCTGAGGATCGGACTGCTGGTTGCGCGCTCGTTCGGAGCCATCTACTTCCGCAATGCGGTCAATGCCGGTTTCCCGGTCCTGGTCGCGGACCTGCTGGAGTCAGGCCTCAAGGACGGCGACCACTTGCGCGTCAGCCTCGCGACTGGCGAAATCGAGATCCTGGAGACGGGCGTGAAGGTCCAGGGTCGCCCGTTCCCTCCGGTCCAGCTCGAGATCTACCGCAAAGGCGGCCTGCTGGGATGAGCCGGAGATGCGGAAACGACTATCTCACAGCGACAGAGTCGAGCCGACACGCGCAGGGGCATGACCGAAACGTCGGACACTTCGCATCGCGCCCCGAGCATACTCTCGTAGTGGCCATCGGCAGATGGATCGACGGCACCATCCTGGACTCGGTGTCTCAGGTGCCGGCCTAGCCGACACAGCTCAAGCGCGAGCCCAAGCCCGGTCCAACCAACTTCTGGCACCTTGCATCTGACTTCTCACATCCTGCACCGTTTGGCTGCTGGACTCCGGCCAACCTGCCTGCTACAATCGCTCCATGCTCCCCGCCCGTCAGTTCTCTGTTCGCATTGTCATCACGGTGGTGCTTGTCGCCATCGGCATTCTCGTCATTCTCCTCCCCCACATTGTGAAAAGGCAGAAGGTCCCTGCCTTGGCGCTCACTGCCGCGACCACCTTCACTGACTCGGCGACCGTCCCTGCCGGCACTCCTCTCCCTGACTCCACTGCGGTCATGGCCGCAATGAACCGAGTCATCGACCCGGAGGTCGGAATCGGCATCGCTGACCTCGGGCTCGTGAACGACCTGGGCATCGACTCCGCAGGCAACGTCAGCGCTACCGTCATACTCACCGTACCCGAATGTCCCTACGCAGGACAACTCGGGAACCAGGCGGTGAAGGAAGTTCTGAAGGTGCTCGGTGTTCGTCAAGCCAGAGTTCGACTGGACCCGACGCTTCCGTGGGACCCGACTCGCCTCAGCCCCGAGGCCCGAGAGCAGTACCGCAGACGATTCGGACGTCCGTGAAACCACGGATGGACACTGATGCTCGAGCCGACTCCCCAACCCAAATCTGTGTTCATCCGTGTGAATCCGTGGTTGCCTTCGCATGATACCCGCCCTTGTCGGAAAGGCTCTGCTTCTCGGCCTCTCAACCGGGCTCTTCTGCGCCGGATTCTGCGTCCCGCTGGTTGGCCCGCTGCTGCTTGCGGACGATAACCGCAGCGTCAAGCGCTCAGCGTTACGCGTCCTTCTCTTCCTTGTCGGCCGGCTTGTCGCCTACCTGCTGTTCGGACTGGTGTTTGGCACACTGGGTGGCATCCTCAGCCGCGTGTGGGGCATCAAGGCTGTCCTGCTGCCGATGCTCTATGCGGTCCTTGGAGCGCTGATGATTGTCTATGCCGTGGTCCAGTCGTTCCCGCACATCGGGTTCTGCCGCACCATCGCTCAGCCGGTCAGGTCCGGCTGGTACATCGCGCTCGTGGGCTTCCTTGCCGGCATCAACCTCTGCCCGCCGTTCCTACTGGCAGTAACCACGGTCATGGATATCGGCGGCGCGCTGCGTGGGATGCTGTTCTTCCTGGTCTTCTTCGTCGCGACGAGCGTCTACCTGCTGCCGCTCTTCTTCGCCGGACTCGTCAGCCGCTTCTCGTCAGTCCGCTTCGCCGGCCGCGTCACCGCGGTCCTCGCCGGCCTCTACTTCCTCTACCTCGCCGCCGGCACCGCCTTCGTCCACGCCCGCTAGCGCGGCACGAAAGCAGGAACTGTACCTTCGCAGGGCCCTGTGCGATTCCCAGGGACTGTCCCTGTTTCCGGAGAGACCGGACTAGCGCTGCAGAACCACCTTCCTGATGACCTGAGGCTTGAGGCCTGCGGCTTGTAGCTCCTCGCGCACAAAGTAGATCCCGACCTTGGGTTCTTCACCCTCCGCCCCATCGCTCCCAATGCGGCCAGGCTGGTCCGGGACTACCGAATGACCGACAGCTTTCCGACCTTGATCGCCTTGCCGTCG
>Ga0233423_10000196_pt1 | contig 37146 bp, 26 predicted proteins | sample Watercolumn_Mata_FD_180713 | JGI IMG/M metagenome (GOLD analysis project Ga0233423, IMG submission 180713) | Freshwater microbial communities from Lake Matano, South Sulawesi, Indonesia - Watercolumn_Matano_2014_112_MG | ecosystem: Environmental > Aquatic > Freshwater > Lake | place: Indonesia... | reverse complement strand
ACAGCAAAGCCGCCGATGTCCGTGGTCCAGTACGGGATCCCCGACAAACCGAAATTCAAGCCAGCCGGGATCTGTGCCTTGAGGTCGTACCAACGCGTGGCAATGTCGCCGCTCCAGGTGGCAGCCGAGTATCTCTGCTGGCCCGCAAACGCCGAACGGGTGAGGATGAATACGCGCTTCTCCGGGTTGCTTTGCCGCTGGCCCTCGTACACACCCTTCGCGTTCATCAGGGAATAGCTGTTCAGGTAGCGGGCCGCTGTCCCGAGCGCGGTCGGGCCGATGCGCAGCAGGGTTTCCTCCCTTGAGAGATTGGACTGGATGTCCGGCTCCGTAGCATCCAGCCACCAGGCGTCTAATCCCTTGCTGAAAAGCTTTTCATCCATCTGCTTCCAGAACAAATCACGCGCGCCCTGGCTGTAGGGATCGTAGAATGTGGAGACATAACCGCGGCCAACCCAGTCCCTCTGCTCCTGCTCCACATTGCGCATGTACAGCCAGCCCTTTACCCTGAAGGCTTCGTAATTCCTCGTGCCCACATAGAATTTGGGCCACACGGAAATCATGATATGCGCGCTCAAGTCCTGATGGAGCTCCCGGACCATGCCTTCCGGATCGGGATAGCGTGACGCGTCGAAATCATGGTCTCCCCACTTGTCCTCCAGCCAGTAGAACCAGTCCTGCACAATGTTGTCGAAGGGGATACGTTTTTTTCGGAATTCCTTCACCACATCCAGCAGCTGCTCCTGGGTCTGGTAGCGCTCGCGGCATTGCCACAATCCCATGGCCCATTTCGGCATCATGGGCGCCTTGCCGGTGACAGCGCGGTAACCGTGAATGACCTGATCGGCATTGTCCCCGCGTATGAAATAATAGTCGATCTGATCCGCAACCTCCGAGTAAAGGGAAAGGGCGTTTTCTCCCGGATCCTCCGCAGGGGGCAGGCAGGTCAAGCCGATGAACCCGCCCCCGGGTATCCAGTCGATGCGGATGGAGGCTTTTTCCCCGGCCTTCAGGTTCAGCCTGTAATGATGCGTCCAGGGCAGCCAGTTCTGTCGCCAGTTGTCCAGCACCTGCTCCCCGTTGATCCACATGCGGGTATACCCCGAACAATACAAACGCAGTTTGTGAATGCCCGTTTGGTCGGCCTCGATTTCGCCGCTCCAGCGCACGGCCCGGACGTTCCTGCGGAAACCGTCCGGGAATTCATCGTTCACATCCGTGAACTCATGCTCGATGCGGGGTTCCCGGCGGAATGTGAACAGGGAGTCGAAACCGGCATCGAGGAAGTATTCGGCGGTCAGACCGCCCGGCTGGCCGGTCCGGTCGATCAGCCTCAAGGCGGAGAGGGACAGAAAATCCCTTGGATCGCTGAATTTCGTCCGCGAATTATTGTCCCAGAGGATGCCGTAATTCCTGCTTGAAACGAGAAAGGGGACCACCGCAACAATATTGTGCTGCCACAGGTCCACGTCGTGGCCACGGTAATTCATGACCGCGTTCTGATGCTGCCCGAGGCCGTAAAAAGCCTCGTCTTCTGGAGACTCGAAAATCTGCCTGATGTGATAGGTCTGTTCACCCATTACCTCTGCAGGCATGATGGATTTTCCGCCCGAGGATTTTTCACGCAGGACAGGCAGTCCCTCCTTATCGAAGAAAGCGACTGCCCCGCTCTTCGCGTTCACCCGGATGATCAGACCGGGAGTGGAGACAATGACGTCCCCGCCTTTCTCCTTCGCGGACCACTTGACCGGCTCCCATTCGGTCTTGTCGATCATCAGGCTCGGACGGGTCGAAAAATCATCTCCGGGCGTTGCCGTGACGCGGATGATGTTTTCCGTGCACACCTGGATTTTTACCTTCCGCGCGTCCGTCGGCTTTTCCTTTTCAAGCGTGACGACTACTCCGTCCGGCAGTTTTTCAAAAGCAGGAGCCTGTGCTGACAAAAACACAGATAACGCCGGAATCAGGATGCCGGTTAAAGAACTGACTTTCATTTTCCGCTCTCCGAAGTTAGAATTGCTTGGGTGGGCACATACGCGCCCGCGCAGATGTAATCCTCATCAACCTTGATGACTGTCTTGGAGTTAAACGCCAAAGCCGGACTTTTTTGTGCTATGCCCTGATCCGGCGGCGAATCCTTCTGTGATTTGCTCCCCGGGGCTCATGATGGTCTTGAAGTTGTACCCCGAGGCCGGACTCCATCGGGTCTGGACCCCGGCTAGGAAGAAAAGTTTTCAGCGTCTTACACACCAGTGCACATCTGTGCCCGGTCTAAAAATAATAAGAATAAGAAATGAAGAAATCAACGGAAAAGAATATATATATTGTTGAAGTGTAAGATAGAACAAGGGGACAGGATAGGGAATTGTCTTGCCAATGCTTTATCAATCGACTCGAAATTCTTCAACCCCTTTTTTCAATGATTTCACCTGCCGGAATAAAAAAGGATCTTCGAGGGGATGAGCCCGGGAGCGTTCATCGCGATTTTGCGCAAATATCAGGAAAAACCATCGGCAATATGCTCCCTGGGACTAGCCCCGAGCAATCATGTCGGTACGGGCATTCGCCGGTTTTCACAATTCTGGATGAAACAATTGAAAATGATGAACGTATATCATTTTACAAAAAATTGGGAGAGCTATTACATGAAGACATTGATTATCTATGCCACCACCCACGGCTGCACGCAATCCTGCGCGGAGAAGCTGAAGGCCCAATTGGCCGGCGAAGTGGACCTGGTCAACCTCAAGGGAAGCGGTAAGATCAAAGTGGATGACTACGACAGGGTCATGGTCGGCGGATCCATACACGCGGGGAAAATACAGGGCCGCGTCAGCCGGTTCTGCACCGACAACCTCGCATCCCTGCTCAAGAAGAAAACGGGACTGTTCCTGTGCTGCATGGAAAAGGGCGAAAAGGCGCAGAAGCAGTTTGAGGACGCGTTCCCTGCAGAACTGCGGAGGCATGCGTCCGCATCCGGGCTTTTCGGGGGAGGATTCGATTTTTCCAGGATGAACTGGATCGAGAAGGCCATCATCAAGAAGGTCGCCCATGTAACCGAAAGCGTATCGAATACGGATAAAGAGGCGATCGCCCGGTTTGCACGGGAAATGGCGTGAGTAGTGTTTGAAGTGGTTTGAAGTGCGTCGCAGTCATGCGTCGCAGTGATGCCCATTCCATTGATTGAAGCTCCCCGCGGCAAGCCGCGGGGAATGCGCTCGCTTTCAGATTCAACATCTGAGAGTGCGTCATCCCGGGTTTTCAGGTCAATCAGATCCCGCAAATCAAAAACATTCCTCCATGCCTCCGGTGATAACAAGCCGCACACCCGGGATCCATCTTTAAGAAAGGGGCGGATTGCGGTCCGCCCCTCGTATGTTATCCCAAAAAATGCAGGGGCGGTTCGCGAATCGCCCCTGACAGGATGTCTGAATATCCAGACCGTCTGATCCGATCACTTCTCCGGTATCAATCTCAGCATCTTCACGTCATGGGACGCTATTTTTGTCTTGAACGGCTTTTTCGTGTTCCCGGCATCCTTCCCGGTCCACAGGTCCCGCAGCTTGAATCTTTCAGCATCGAACCGGACCGCCCGTCCGGAGTGATCGTCCAAAACAGGATTCGCTGCCCAGTCCCATGAAACAGCAGCCTCCTTCTTCGCCCGGTTGAGGAAGCAGACGGCCCAGCCATCCCCGGAAAGCGGTTTGAACCAGGTCTCCACGCTGTCCCGTGCGTGTTGCCTGAAGCCCTGGATGCCCAGGGTATCCTGATCCACAGCAATGACTTCGCGGTTGGTCAAAATGCGCCGGGTCTGCTCGGACATGTTGGAAAGGTCGTTTCCTGCCATCAGCGGAGCTGCGAGCATGCACCACATGGAAAAATGGGCGCGGTCCTCTGCCTCGGTCATGCCGTTCCCGACCTCCATCATGTCCGGGTCGTTCCAGTGATCCGGGCCCGCATGCACGCGCAGCCCCTCCTGCATGTCGAGTATCATGAGTACGCCCCAGGACTTCCAGGTCCCGTGGTCCACGAAGCCGTCGAAAAGGGCCGCGATGTCCCCGGTTGTGCGCCACAGGTGCCCGACGTCTTTCGCCCAGAGCCACGGCTTGTTGTTGCCCCATTCGCACAGGCTGAACACAATGGGCCTCCCGGCTGCGCGCAGCGCCTCCCGCATGGTCAGATATGCGCCCTCCGCATTCAGCCCTTCCGTATTGCACCAGTCGTATTTCAGGTAATCCACGCCCCAGTCCGCGTACTGCATGGCATCCTGATATTCATGTCCCCTGCTTCCCGGCCTTCCGCCGCAGGTTTTCCAGACTGCGTCGGAGTAGATGCCGAACTGGAGTCCTTTTGAGTGGATGTAATCGGCCAGCGCCTTCATGCCGGACGGGAAACGCTCGGGGTCCGGGTGGATGAAGCCGAGGCTGTCGCGGGTCCCGTGCCAGCAGTCATCGATGACGATGTACCGGTACCCTGCGTCTCTCATCCCGCTGGCCACCATAGCGTCCGCTGCCCCGCGAATGAGGTTCTCGTCGACATTGCAGGCGAAATTGTTCCACGTGTTCCAGCCCATGGGCGGCGTCAGCGCCAGGCCTTCGAATTTCTGCGCCGAAACCGTCACGGCTGCGAAAAACAGCAGAAAAACAGCCTTTTTGAACATTGCTTTTTCTCCTTCATGAATAGGATGAACGGGACGCTCCCAGCCTGTCTGAATCCAGCAGCGAGCTCATTCCCTGCGGCTTGCCGCGGGGCTTGACCCGGGCCACGACCCGGGGTGAGCAAGCGAATCTGAGGTCAGTTCTCCTGCAGATCGAAGATTCCCAGGACCTGCCGGAAAATTTCAATCCTGACCGGATCGCAGGAAGAAGGGAACCTTCACAAAGAAGGTTGCCTTTTTTCTAAAAAATTGCAGGATCCGGCAGCGCATGCGGAGTTATTTCATTAATCCCCTGACTTTGTTCCCTGCATTCCGTTTCTGCTCATTGAGAAGGGATTGCGCCTTTTCCTTTGCTTTTTCGGTCGCCAGGTTGATCCCCCGTCTGGTCACCTCGTTCATCGCGTTCCTGGTAAGTTCGCTTAGGATCTGCCTGGCGATCTGATCCGGATAGGCGCCTGAGCTGCCTCCGATATTCCGCATCTCCAGTGTCGGCAGCCGCAGCTTCTGTTCCTTGCCGCCCTGCGGCGCAAGTTTTGCAAGTATCATTCCCTCTGCGAAACGCAGGTGCCGGATGATGAGTTTCGGTTCCTTCCCGCTCTTTCCAGCTTCAGGTTGTTTCGTTTTTGAAGGCGCCTGCCTGGAAAGCGCTTTTTGAATCTCATCCAGGTTCACTTTCCGGTCATCATTCATCTCCACGAAAACTTCGGGCGCCTCGACCGTGATGTCGTCGATGATCTTGACCTCCCCGGTGATGGACTTGATGTCTATGTCCACCCGTATCTTCCCCAGGCTGAACGCAAAGGGGAGGGAAAAACCGGGAGGATTGGCTACGGTCAGGCCGTGTATGGCGCCCGATCCCTGTTTCAGGCTGATTTTGACACGGTCCACGCGAACCGCGGTTTGAACCGCCCCGGATCCATATTTCTGTATCGCGGACTTGACGATGGAATCGATGTTGTTCAGGATAAACAAAACACCTGCAGCCATCACGATGAAAAAGATGAGCAGGATCCAGATGACAGCCTTCCTCAAGCGATGAGACTTCTTGTTTCTGCCGGATCCCGATTTCTTTTTCATGTCCGCCTCCGCAGTGGAATAGACTCGTGTCAATCGGCACAATGAAAAGTCATTTGAAAGCTCCCCGGCAGCTCGCTGCCGGAGAATCTTCGATCAGTGAGGAACAAGACATTTGGACTCGCTCGCCTGCACCGCGGCAAGCCGCGGGAAATGCGCCCGCTGTCAGATTGAATCCCCCGGCGAAAGAATGCCGGGGATCTTCGACCTGCAGGGAAATGACACTTTCATGCGCTCGCTGTCAGATTCATGATGCCGCAGGCTCCTCGACCATGGCCCGTATTCTTTCCCGGATCAGGTTCATGAGTTCGACTTCAGACAGGGCCCGCACGGTCTCCGCGGGGATCGGATCGCCGAAACGGACGCGCACAGGCCTGGGATGTATCATCCAGGAACCCAGCCGCTTCAACTCATAGAGACCGGAGAGGCCCATGGGCGCGATCGGCACGCCCGCCTGCTTGGCCAGGAAAAAGGGCAGCTTCTTGAAAGGCATCATCCTGCCGTCCCGCGTCCGGTGACCCTCGGGCATGACGACCATGGAGACGCCGCTTTTCAGCTTTTCCTCCGCCTTGTGGATGGCCTTGATCGCGCCATGGACATTCTCCCTCTCGATGGGGATGTTGCCGAGCCTGCGCACAACCCATCCGTAAAACGGCCACTTGAACTGGCGCGTCGCCTCAATGCCCCGGACGAAAACCGGTATCACGGCAGCCACGAGCGGCACGTCGAACAGGCTCTGGTGATTGGCCATGAACAGGTAGATCTGCTTCCTGTCGATTTTCTCCCTTCCCTCGACCCTGACTGGGATCCGGAGAAGCACGAACAGGAACCGGAGCATCCAGCGCATCAGGACATGCAGGGCCCGTTGCGGCAAAATGAAACTCAAAAGCAGAACCGCCAGGCAGGCGATGCCGAAATAGACAAGTCCCACGGTCCAGGACAGAAGCGAAATCACATTCCTCATGCCGTCCCCTTCCCCTGTTCGTTCCGAACTGTTTCATTCATGGGCGGGCAACTCCTTCAGATCCCTGTAGCTGACCAGTTTGATCCCCTTTTCCCGGACCGTTTTCAGGACCTTTTTGTCCGTGAAAAGCCGGGTCACATCCCCGCGCTCCGCAGCCACGCCGTAATACCCCTTGTGCCCGATGGCACGCATTTCCTGACCGTCCTCGCCCGGATGATCCACGAGCATGTAAATGCCGGGCTCCAGGGCTTCCAGTGCATTCACGAAATTGCGGATTTTTTCCTTGGCCGTCTTGCCCTGTCCGAAACCCCGGAATCCCTTCATGCCCTCCGGAAAGGCGGCTTCCAGACCGTATTCCTTTTCCAGCTTCCGGACCAACGAATCCAGGGCCGGGTGCATCCGCTCGAAAGCCATGTGACCGGATACATGGCTGATGCGGGGGATGTATTTGAGGGCCAGTTCAATCTGGGCCCTGAGCTCCCGCTCGACCTGCAAGATGTCCCAGGCAGCCTCCTTGAGCGAGCATTTCGGCGGAAATTCCTTGTTTTCCCATACCATGGGAAAAAAATAACCGTCCGGATCCACCAGGCTCGGAGCGCAGGTCAAAGGCCCCCATTTCATGTTCTCCCATTCGCTGGTCAGGGTCAGGTGAACGCCCACATCCAGGCCCTGGTTTTCCGCCAGCATGCGCACCGCTTCCGGAAACCAGGGGCAGGGCACCATGATATCCACGGACCGGGCGATGCCGTTCCGGTATGAATCGATGCATGCCGCATTCGCCGCGTGGGAGGAACCGATATCGTCTGCACGGACCAGCAGGACGACCTCTCCACCCTTCGTCCTGGCCTGCACGGAATCGGCTGCGAGCCCAACGGCAAAAACCAGCGCCGAAATGAACATCCATTTCTGTTTCATGAAGCCCTCCAACACCCTGCGTATCGTTGATTGAAAATAACAAGATAAATCGAGGAAATCAATGCGATTTCCTATCGCGCATCCTTCCGTTTCCCAAACTGCAATGCTGGAGGCCTTCGAACCGCAGGTCTCATCTGCCCGGTGCATCAGAATGATGGAGGTCACCAGAGGGAAGGCCCGATCCCCCATTGATGGGCCCGCCATGCGACAACACAAAAATGAACTGGCGGGAATTTTTGATTTTGAGTATATTTTGACTGAAGCACGAGGCTTTAATAGCTCCCCGGCAGCTCGCTGCCGGGGAATTTTCGATCTGTCACAGGAAAAGGACATTGGGATTGATCGGAGAATCCCGTGCGGAACACGGCATTCTCGATCGGAAACCGACCTGCGCAAAAAGCGCCTTTTTTTATCGGCCTCCAAAAGCCCCCGATGAAGCAGCCCGCTGCGCGGTGGGCCGGTTGCTCGCTCGCTTACCCCGGGTCATGTCCCGGGGCATTCTGCGCGGCAAGCCAGGGGGAATGCACACGCTGTCAGATTGAAGCTCCCCGCCGCAAGCGGCGGGGAATCTTCGATCTTTAAGGAAGAAAACAATTATATTCGCTCGCTTACCCCGGGGCAAGCCCCGGGGAATGCGCTCGCTGTCAGATTCAACGGATCCTTTTCTTTCGGAGACATCCGGAGATGATTTTCAAGCTGACTGCCCTGGACATCCTGCTCCTCGTCGCTGCCGTACAGCTGGTCCTGTTCATCTCATTCCTGTTGTTCGGAAACCGGCGGAGGCTGCCCAATATGCTTCTGGCCGCTTTCCTTTTCGCCCAACTGACCATGGTCCTGACCGGCCTGAGCCTGGGTCATCAAGCGTTTTTCATTAGGCATTTGCCGCATCTCTTTCTCATCAGCGCCCCATTCTACACCCTGGCCGGCCCGATCCTCTACCTCTATGTCCGGTCTCTCACAGAACAGGACTTCAGGCTGTACGGGAGCAGGCTCCTGCACCTGGCGCCGTTCGCTCTTTCTTTCCTGTATTTCGCAGCAGCCTTCTACCTGCGCGGCGCGGAATGGAAGCGGGGGATCATGGAATCAGGCGGATTCTGGACGCAGGACCAGTGGAACACCTACAGGCTCGCCTATTACGCCCAGATCCTCGTTTACTGCACCGCATCCCTACGCGCCATCGCCCATTACAGAAACCGGCTGAAAGACCAGTATTCTTCCGTCGACCGCATCAACCTGTCCTGGCTGCGCATCGTCATCATCGGTTACATCGCTGCCTGGATATTCGATGTCTTCCGGTTCGCAGCCCTGTGGCTCAGACTGGAAGTCCCGGTCGACCTTCTGCTGCTGGATTTCGGCGCATTCATCGTCTTCTTTAATGTCATTTTTTTCAAGGGATGGACACAGCCCCGGATTTTCGTCCCCGAATCCAGACTGAAATACCAGTCTTCCACCCTCACGCCGGACTCCGCCGATGCCTACAAGGCACGCCTCGACGCGCACATGCGCGAGCACAGGTCCTATCTCAACCCCGATCTGACTCTGAAGGACCTGGCGGACGCGACCGGCATCCCGCCTCGGCATCTGTCCCAGGTCCTGAACGACCGGATCAGGCAGAACTTTTTCGATTACATCGGCAGGCTCCGCGTCGAGGAATCCCTCAGGTTGTTCGCCGAGGCAGGCAGGACCCGAAAAACCGTTCTCGAAATTGTTTACGAGGTCGGCTTCAATTCCAAATCCACATTGAAGCTCCCCGCCGCAAGCGGCGGGGAATCTTCGATCTGTAAAGAAAAAGACATTTGGATGCGCTCGCTTACCCCGCGGCAAGCCGCGGGGAATGCGCTCGCTATCAGATTCAACTCCCTGTTCAAGAAGCACATCGGCATGACGCCCCGCGAATACAGGCGCCAGTTATTTCAACAGAAGCATCATCCGGACCGACGGGCGAGATGAGGCGCTCGTGCCCACATGTGACCGCTCACCGGTTTCACGGTTGCAATCCTGTCCCCGAAGCATTATATTCGTGTGCAGCAGCCGACGGCCCCGGCCTCTTCGGGCGGAGGCTCCCGTTATTTCGCAACTGACTTGGAGGACATCGAAGATGCTGAACGAAAAATCCAGGGAAAGGATGATGGCGCTCCTGGTCTTCTGCTCAACCTGGATGCTTCAGGCGCAGGACGGAGGGAAGAAACCGGATGTGGAAGTCATACCGCTTGGACATGCCTTGTTCAAGCTCGTCTGCCAATCCACGCCCGTCACATCCGTGATCGCCTCGGTCGGCGAGGACGGCGTCCTGCTCGTGGATTCAGCTCCGGCCGTCGCATCCGCTGCGCTTCACGAAAAACTGGATTCTCTCGGCAGGGGTGAAGTCAGGCTTTTGATCAATACTCATTATCATCAGGATCACACGGGAGGAAACGCGGAGTTCGGAAAATCCGCGGTCATTCTGGCTCATCCCAGTGTGAAAAAACGGATGACCTCGGGTTATTCCATTCTGCAGAACTACCCGGAACACGCGCTGCCGGTCCGGCCTGTGACCCGGGACACCACGATCCGGTTCAACGGCGAGGAGATCCGGCTGATCCTCATGACCGGCGGCCATTCGGACGGAGATTTGATCGTCCATTTCCCGGACGCCAAAATCATTTTCATGGGGGACCAGATTTTTCCGGACATGTTCCCCTACATGGATCTCGCCGGCGGCGGGGACGTGGACACGTACAGGAAAAATCTTGAGCGCGCTCTTGGTCTATTCGGGGAGGATATGCTCTACCTCAGTTCGCACGGCCGGGATTATTCGGCGAAAGACGTCCGGACCTACATCGATATGATCGAAAAAACGTCCTCCCTGGTCCGTTCGGAAACGGCCAAAGGCACGACCGCTGCAGAACTCAAGCAGGGGAAAATACTCAAGGACTGGGAAACCTGGGGGCTGGGGCTGGTTCAAACCGATTTCTGGATCGATCTGGCAGCCGCAAAGCCGGGTGCGAGGCGGGCACCTGTCATCGACGCTCTCGTCGGGGTGCTGAAGGACAAGGACGCCGAAGCGGCCGTGCTGATCTACCGGGAACTGAAGCAAGGCCGCGAGGAGGAATACGACTTCAGCGAGCCCCAGCTGAACGTGCTCGGGTACTGGCTGTTGCAGAAAGGCCGTGCTGAGGACGCAGTCCGCATCTTCCAGCTCAACGTGGAGGTTTTCCCTGGCGCCTGGAACACGTACGACAGCCTGGCTGAGGGGTATATGACGCTGGGGAAAAAAGATCTCGCGATCGCGTTCTACAAAAAGTCGCTCGAGTTGAATCCTCAGAACGACAATGCACGGGAGAAATTGAAGACCCTGGAGTGATCCGGGAATTTTTATGCTGAGGCCGCCGGAACATCCGGAGAATCCGGGCGCTCCGGCGGCCTGATGCCTGATCGCATGTCAAAAGATTTTCTTATTTCTCGATAACAACCTTCCGGCCCTGATCCTGCCGGATGCAGAGAACGCCGCCTTTTTCAAGATCCTGCCAGGTCCACCCCTCCCTGTCCAGCGCGCGCAGTTCCTTCAGCAAACGGCCGTTCGCCAGGACACGCTTCGGCTTAGCCGTCATCCTAAGGACATCCAGGGATCCGGAGTCAAAAAGGGTATAGCTGACCAAAGAGGCGCCGTATTCGATGTTCGTGACCACGGAGGAGGTGCGCAGCAGGTGATCCGCATCGCATGGGGCGAGCCATGGCGCGGATGCCATGGCGCGGATGTAATGGCGGACATAGTCCCCGTACCCGTCCGTGAGCCAGATGTCGTCGCGCATGTATCGGTTCTTGCCGTCCGTATCCACCATGTACGTGGCCCAGTTCAGGCAGCGCAATGCATTCTCCCGCGTGGAGATGTCGCCGGTCTTTTCGCAGTAGAGCAGTTCGACTGCAGCCTGCCGCGAGGTATGGCTGTTTCCCGGAACCCGGTAGGCCGTCTGTTCGTTCATGACGATGACGCCGACTTTTTCATAATCATGATTGCCGAGCTCCCTCCACGCCCAGTCCAAGGCGCTGCGTGCAGCGGACCGGTAATCCCGGAACCGCTCCGGATGTTCTAGAATATACGCAGCGAACGTGACCGCGTTGGTCTGCGTGTCCGACCACCCTGGTATGTCTTCGAAGAACGGCCCCCATTTGTTCGTGGCCAGAGGAACTGCAATCATCCAGTCCAGGATGAGGTTGAAGGCCCCGATATAGGCCTTTGCATCTCCCTCCCCGAGCGTGGAAAGGCTTTCGAAAAGATCCAGGACGCCGGTCCAGTTGGATGTGTATACGGATGCCTGAACGGTTCCGTCCTGCCAGTTCTTGAGATACCCCGGCTCGCCCGTCTTCGCATTCACCTTGAAGGGAAGCGGGGAGTGCCCGTTGTCGCCCGGTTTCGTGTGAGCGGCCAGGGAGTTGGCGATCCTGACGGCCGCATCCAGGTACCTCTGCTCCCCGGTCATCTTGTACAGGTTCACCAGTTCGGATCCGAAGGCCCCGGCCTTGTCCGGCTGGGTGAATCCCTCGCCGATGACCATGTCGCCCGTGTACTTTCCCGAATGTATTTTATTATTATACGGATAGGGCATGTCCGGCCATGCATCGTCCGGTCCGGAAAGAGAACGTGCAAGGTATTCGTCCGCGATGGTGCGCATGTTTTGGATGACAGATGGATCTCCCGTGTACGCGTACAGAAGCCTCCAGGAGGAAAGCGCCATGTTGAACTGGTCGCCCCCCAGGCCGCGCATGTCGTGCTCCGGTTTCCAGACCTGATGGTTCATATAGTATTTCATTCCGTTCGAATCCGTCTCCATGTTCTTCCAGAAATTCCATACCAGCCTGATCACATGGTCATAGGAGAGCCCCGGATCATCCGAAAACCAGGGTACGATGCGGCCCGAGGAGTCCGTGCGGATGATGTGGTACTGCAGCTTCTCCCCATCCTGCCCCGGTTGTGCGGATGCGTGCCGGGACGGCAAGAACATGGAGTGCATCATCAACAAGGCCAACCAGCCGATGATGCAAGAGCCGGATCGACGGCATTTCTCCGAGTTCGTGATCATTCCTTCCTCCCTATGCGGTCCGTCAACCGTATCGCATATGCAGGCCGCCGGCATTGAGGGTCGGGTAAAAATCACCCGCTCCTCCGCATACCAGCCGGTCTCGTCAAAACGGATTCCTGCAGCTGCCGGACATCATGAAAAAGAAATCAAGGGACATACTCCTTCCTGACCTGGACAAACAATGATATCAAATATTTTCTTTTATGTCAAATCCTATTTGACCGCACGGCAGCGACCCTGGAATTCCGGCGGACCCGGCTTCGGGGCCCCAAAAATAAAAATGCGTCACCCGGCATAACCTTTTAGCCCGGCTATTCGTATACTTGCATGAGGCGGCGATGAGGGCCGGTATTGCTGGCATGCCGGGATTTCCGGGAGAGACACCTTTTTCCCTTCAGAAAGGGATTGCCGTCTGTGGAACCATCCTGAGGGAGACCTTTATGCCGATCAGGCGGTTATATTCATGCTTGGCTGATCTCGCCTTCCTGAGTTTCATCTTCGTCCGTGTCGCCGCCGCTTCGGATGAGGCCGCGCCCGTTCTTCCGCCCAGAACCGATTCGCCCCCCGTCATCGACGGCAGCCTGAACGATCCGACCTGGCAGTCTGCCCCTCTCAATCCCCATTTCATGACCTATTTCCCGACTTACGGGGACTCCCTGCCCCAGAAGACCTGGGTCTGGATTGCATACGATGACCAGAAGCTGTATTTCGCGTTCCGCTGCGAGGACACCGAACCGCTGAAAATCAAGACCTCCATATCCCAGCGCGACCGCATCTTCTCAGACGACTGGGTCGGCGTGTCCGTGGATGCCCTGGGCAACCGCCAGAGTTCCGTGGAGTTCTTCGTCAATCCGAACGGCATGCAGGGGGACATACTCAACTCATCCAACCAGGGCGAGGACACGGCGCCGGATTACGTGTGGGAGAGCGCGGGACGCCTCTCGGACGGCGGGTACGAGGTGGAGATTGCAGTGCCTCTCCGCACCCTCCGGTTTAAAAGCGGCAGGGAAGTGGACATGAACCTGGTGTTCATGCGGCGCATCAGCCGCATGGGCACGAGCGGATCCTGGCCGGAACTCAAGCCGGGCGACGGCTACCTGAACCAGCACATGCCCGTTCGCTTCCGGGATCTTTCGGCGCCGCTCAACCTGGAAGTGCTTCCGAGCGCCACCTATTCGGACCGCAGGGAACGCAGCAACCCAGGCGCATGGGCCAGACCGGAACGCGAGGGTGATTTCGGCGTCGGCGTCAAGTACGGCCTGACTTCGTCCATCGTGACGGACCTGACCTATAATCCGGACTTCAGCCAGGTGGAAAGCGATGCGTTCCAGGCGGAGGTCAACCGCCGGTACCCCGTTTTCTACAGCGAAAAACGCCCCTTCTTCATGGAGGGCATGGACATCTTCGACTTCGTTCTGATTCCCGAAGGAATGATGTCCACGCCCGTTCACACCCGCCGCATCGTAGACCCCGGCTGGGGAGCCAAGCTCAGCGGCAGCACGGGCAAGACCGCGTTCGGCCTGATTGCATCCGGCGATGATTTCCCCGGTTATGTCTGGGAGGACGAAAAAAATCCGAACGAGGGAAAGAAGGCCCGTTTCGGCATAGCGCGCGTCCGTCGAAGCCTGAAAGGCGAGAATTACGCGGGCCTCTTATACAGCAGCCGGTTTTTCGACGGCCTCTCGAACCAGGTGATCGGCGCGGACATCAAATTGCTGTTTGGAAACGGAATGCAATTCAACAGCTCCGTTCTTGGCAGCGCTACCGTGGACTCTGCCGGAACGGCCCCCAAAAAATCCCTGGGATTGAACGCATGGCTTTTCCGCGAAACGCGCCATTTCGAATGCGGCACCGGATTCGACCATTACGGAAAAACGTTTGCCATGGAGACCGCCTTCCTGAGGCGCACCGGCGTCAGCCACGGCTGGGCCTATGCAGGCATCAACGCCTATCCGGCGTTCAAAAAGGCCCCCTGGTGGAAGCGCAACCGTTTTCAGATCATCTATGACTATGCCTGGGACCATGAGACCCGCAGGCTGGACCAGCAGCTCATCGTGAACAACCAGTTCACCTTCACGCGCATGGGATATTTCGGATTAGAGGTGGATGCGATACGCGAAGCCTGGAAGGGGCGCATCTTCCCGCTGACGCAGTTCTGGGCCTTTGGCCAGGTCCAGGCCTTCAAATGGCTTCGCTTCGGCGGGATGGCTGCATCCGGGGAATGGATATACTACGAGGCCGACCCGCCGGAGAAGGGCGCAGGCCGGCGGGTGAACCTGAACGTCACCCTGCAGCCCGGAGACAAGGTTGCCCTGTCCCTCGGCGGATACGCCGAGACCCTGCTCCAGCCGGAAGACCGCAGCCGCATCTACACGGTCTCCATCCTCAACACAAAGCTGACCTATCAGCTCAATAAGTATTTCATGCTCCGCGGCATCGTCCGTTACGAGGGCGTGGACCAGGAGGGAGACGGCAGCAGGCGTGTGCTGCTCGACTTCCTGGCCTCCTTCACCTTCATCCCCGGCACGGTCCTGCATCTGGGATACGGGTCCCTTTATGAGAAAAACGGCTGGGAAAACGGCGAATGGACCGGCATGCCGGGGCGTTACTATGAAATGAGCCGGGGGCTGTTCCTGAAGGCAAGTTATCTTTGGCGGTATTGAAAAAACCGGAATAATCCCGGATATCCGTTCCCGCATCGGCCTGTCAGGCTGAACCGGTCCCCGCCCGTTTTCCGGGAATGACTGACAGGATTTCAGCATACGCGGACAGGAAGAAATTTCTGTCCCCCGCCGCAACTGTCCCGTGGACAAAAAATCCTTGTTTCTCAACCGATAATTTGATATCATTCTGCCGTGCCCGCAGGAACCGGATGACGGGCACCATCGGACAGGAGGTGAAACCGGATGCCCGATTGTTCTTCTTTCCCATGAAAGCCGGGATGAAGATTTTCCTCCGGCAGTTGGCATCGATCATGAAATGACGGATCCGGCCATGTCTCTCCCCGTACTCCCCATTCTGAAAATCGTGGCTGAACTGGCAGCCACTGCGGCCGGAATCGGAACCCAGTGGGGCCGTTCCAAGGATGAATCAAAAAACAAGGACATCCATTCCAGGTTGAACGATCTGGAAAACTATTACACCCGGCAGGTGAAACTTGCGGAAGACATAGCGAAAGAGATGAACGAAATGGCCCTGCTGATCCAGAAGCAGGTCGGCATCAACAACGATCAAAAAAAATACATCCGGAATCTGAAAATTTCCGTCATCCTGCTGTCGGTCTTTTCTTTTATCTGCATTTCCGCCGTCCTGTATTTCATCCTTGTCAAATCCTGAACAAAATGCCAGACACGGGATCGAACCGCATGGAGAATGTCATGCACCTGCATCAACTCGGCTGGGATGCGTCTTTCGAGAACCAGTTTGAGCCCTTCCGCAGCGGGGGTCTCGTGCCCCTGCGCATCGCGCGAGAAGACCGGCGTCAATACCTGGCGCTGGGCGAAGGCGGCGAATGGACCTGCGGCGTGTCGGGGAAATTCAGGCATGAGGCAGGCGGCAAGGGGGATCTCCCCGCAGTCGGCGACTGGGTCTCCGCATCGACTCTGCCGGCGGAGAAAAAGGCGGTCATCCGGGGCGTCCTGCCGAGAAAGAGCGTTTTCCGGCGCAAGGCGGCAGGCAGCCATACGGCGGAGCAGGTGGTTGCGGCCAACATGGATTTCGTTTTCATCGTCAGCGGACTGGACCTCGATTTTAATCCGCGGCGCATTGAACGTTACCTTTCCCTGGCATGGGAAAGCGGGGCCATGCCCGTCGTTCTCCTGAACAAGGCGGATCTCTGCGAGGACAGCGAGTCCCGAAAGATCGAGGTGGAATCCATCGCACCCGGCGTGGACGTACATACCGTCAGCGCCTCCCGGAAGACAGGACTGGAAATTCTGAGCCGTTACATTCAGGAAGGCAAAACTGCAGCGTTTCTGGGATCCTCCGGCGTCGGCAAGTCGACGCTCATCAATGCTATCCTGGGATACGAACGCCTGAAGGTGAATGAAGTCAGCGGATGGAAAAACCGCGGCCGCCACACGACCACGTATCGTGAATTGATCCTGCTCCCTGAAGGTGGCATGGTGATCGACACGCCCGGGATGCGGGAACTGCAGGTCTGGGGCGGCGAGGAAAATCTCAAACAAACATTCGAGGACATCGAGGAACTCGCGGAAGCCTGCCGGTTCAGGGACTGCAGCCACGTGAGCGAGCCCGGATGCGCCGTGCAGGAGGCAGTTAAAAACGGTCTTCTGGGACAGGACCGGCTGGCTGGCTTTTTGAAGCTGAAAAAGGAATACCAGTACCTGTCGGACCGGCAGACCATGAAGCCGAGCGCGATCGAGAAGGCCCGGTGGAAGAAAATCGCAAAGATTGTCAAGAAATTGAATCAAGACGGTTCATGACGAACGGCCGCCTGAAAACAGAAGGCAACCTTTTTCAGGAAAGGCCATCTCCTGTTCCACTCCCATGTTAGCTTTAAAATAAACGGGGAAATATGGCAATTGATAAAAATGCTTTCTTGACCCTTCTTTTTCCACTCCAATTGATTTTTGGAGATGTGATCCAACGTCAAACAAACTATACATTTTTAAATCAAGGCTATGTTTTTGAGAGTTTGGCAGCAACTGGTTATAATCAGCAATTTCTGACGAAAATTTACACGATCGGGTCCGATAATCCTGCCTCTTTGTCGGATTTTTCTCAGTTTACTCTTGGCTTTTCTTACCAGTTCAGCTCAGAAATAAATCCCGCCTATCAGACAAATCCTGGATCCTACCCTCAAGTTTCCTTCACCCACGAGCGTGCAGAAGACGCTTTGCCTCAATCTTTGGGCATAGCTATCCCATTTTCAAAATTTTGCTTTGGCATCGGCCTCTCGCAACGTTATAGTTCGTCGTGGGGTTTATTTGACCGAACAACATTCGAGCAAGCAGGCCTTTCCATGATTGAGAAAACGATAGTTTTGGCACAAATCAATATATTAACGTATAAAAATTCAAACCTTTTCAGAACAAACGACTCATTTTCTTTTGGAATTAAATTTTCAAATAATTTCCTGCGATCAGAAGTCATTAACATGAGTGATTCCAATATTGGCATATATGATTATAATGTCGCTGTTGGATTCAGATACAAGACCGGCAAGCTGGGTTTTGGCATCCATTACGAGAGTAATTCAGTATTTGAAAAGGAAAAGACACGTAGTAATTACTCATTCTTAAGCACAGGTGCTTTGCCATCCTCGATAAACTCTGGAATACTGTGGAATCCCATTCAGCGCTTGAATGTAACACTGAATGCTTCCTTGATATTTTGGGAAAGGATTCCCAGCAGCAGACAAAATGAGTTTCGGAATTATAAGAACCAAGTCATCACCGCAATCAATGCTTGTTACTCATTATACCCTGTTGCAATAACAATGGGAATTCTCAGCACGAATCGAAATTATACAGAGCAGTCCGAAGAAAACAATTCAAGATTTGATTATAAGGTGATTATGCCAATAATAGGCTTGAATGTCAGCATGTTCGATTTTCAAGCTGATATATGTTATGCAAACTCAACATTTTTTTCGGCCGAATGGCAAAAACAGCACATTGTAAAATTTGCCATTGGGTTCAAAATTTAAAAACCATTTTTTGCAGACGAAACGAACCTCGACGCGCTTTGGCATACTTTTGGAATTGAAAGATCGCACGGTGTGTCGGTTTGGTCCGATTTCGCGTTCCCGAAAAAAGCGATCCATATTTGCCCTCCGGCGCGCGACACTGACTTTTTATCAATAACAGCCTCCGGGGGCGAGCCACGCCCCATGATCATTTCCCTGTCCCTGACACTTTCATCCTCTATCATTTAAATCGAATATCCTTCGTATGTTCTAAAAAAAACCGGCCTTCCTCTGCGTTCCCGATCTTCCTTCCGAGTATGATGAGGTTCTCGATGGTCACGTTTTCCACCGCATGAACCTTATCAAATCCGCTCAGGATTGAAAAAGGGAAAGGCCCGTCATCCACCGAGATGTCTCTGAACACGACACGCCGGATGAAGCCCCGATGAGTCGAAGCCTGCTCCATCTCTTCTGGCGGGACGCGAAGAACCCCGTCCCACGCACCGTTCAGATACCTGCGCCTGCGCTCCTCCGGATCCTGAGGCCTGTCCACGCTGTACTGGGATTGAAAGACAGCCAGGTCGATCAGCTTGTGGCGGCAGTCCTCCACCCGGATGTCTTCGAACCGGATATCCTCCACTGACGCATAGTCGCCGTTGTGTATGCTGAACGCTGCTCCGCGCTCCACATTGATGATATCGCAGTCGATGAAGGAGATGCCGTGGATCCGGTCCGCCCTGAGTTCGAATCCGATTTCCAGGGCATTGCCCCAGGCCATGTTCCAGAAGACGGAATTTCTCACCCATACGTCGAAAACATCCGGACCCTTGACGGTCTCCCTCGGATATTTCTCCGCGCCCCCCCAGGTCTTGACCGCGATGCAGTCGTCGTTGTTGCGCAGGAAACAGCCTTCGATGAGGACGCCGGATGAACCGACGATGTCCACGCCGTCGGAACCGAACTGCCAGTTCACCTGCTTGATCCCCCGGATTTGAACGTTGCGGCAGAACTGAGGGACGATCGTCCAGGTCTGGCTGTCAAGGATGATCACCCCTTCCAGGGCGACGTCCTCGCATCGCGCCAGGTCGATGATGCGTTTTTTCCTCTCAGCCCCCCTGAACGGGCTCCCGTCAATGATCCCCCGCCCATATACACGGATTTTTTTCGCATCTTCCGCGACGATGTTGCCCCTCAAAACGGCTCCGCCTTCGACATACACGCTCTCGCCGGATGCCAGGCGGATTTCGCCTGCCTCATGGATCCTGCCCGCCTTGAAAAATCGTACCGCTGCATCCAAGGAATCCGGAACATCCGTCTCCGGCGCATCCGCGAACAGGAAGAGCGGACGCACGGACTCGCCGTTCAGCTCGATGCTGAGATACGCAGGTTTGGCGAGTTCTAGACGAATCCCGTTGTTCTCCACCACGGGCCGGATGCCGGCATGCACGGGCCGTATGTCCACCCGCTTGACGTCATGGGATGGAAAGATCTCGACATTTGCCTTTCCGCTGAAGGAAAACTGTGAGAACGCTGCAACCTCGCAGGTGTGGACAAACAGCTCCTGCCCGTTGACCTTCACGCGGAAATCCCCGGCCCGGGGCATGCCTTCAAGCGCAGGATACACAGCCAGCCCGCCGGCAAACGATGCGGACAAAACCGATGCGGCAAGAATAAAAATCAACATTTTCCCCATGGTTCCTCCTCTTTTCCTCCAACCTGACAGACGCAGGGTTATCCGGTCGGCATCCATTCCCCTTCATGGAGCGGAAAGCACCCGGTGCCGAAGAAGGCAACCCCTTTTCAAATGGATGCCTGCCTGGACAACTCCCCGGCTATTTCTCCGCGATCACCAGCATCTCGAAATCCTCCCGGGTCAGAACGTCGGTCCGGCTCCAGGCGCCGAGCCTGCAGCCGAAGATTTCGACTTTAACGAAACCTGCGGACTTGAGAAGCCATGCGATTTCCGGAGGGGCGTAGTAGCGGTCCGAGCAGTTCAGGGTTTTTTGATTCCCCGAATCGTCGGTGAACGTGAGGGTGTTCCGGTCCCGGAACGTGACCCAATCGAAATGATGATTCGCGGTCTGCGACTCCCCGGGATTCTCCTTCATGAATTCCTGCACCGAGTGGCAGATCGGAAACAGGGCGTTCAGCGTCGTCATGATCATCTTGCCCCTCGATTTCAGGGCCTCAGCCGCGTTTTGAAGGATCTTGAAATTCATCTCGTCGGTTTCCATCAGGGGGAAAGCCCCCTCGCAGATGATCAGGGCTACGTCGAATTCGCCGGAAATCGACAGCTCCCGCGCATCCTTGCAGAGGAAGGACGCCTTCACGCCTGCAGCCTCCGCCTTTTCCCTTGCCCGGGCCAGTTGGTCTGCAGACAGGTCCACCCCTGTCACGTCGTATCCCCTTTTGGCGAGTTCAACGGCATGCCTGCCTGTTCCGCATCCGATGTCCAGTATACGCTTTTTTCTGTCTGAGCCGATCTCCTTTTCGATGAAATCGACCTCTCCGATTGTTCCCTGGGTAAAGGATTCCCGGTCGTACGTTTTCGCGTAATTCTCAAATAATTCGACGTACCATTGTTTCCTGGACATTTTTCCTCCTGTTTTATCCATCTCATTCCTCCTGCAGCAATCGGAGGGAAACCCCGGTTCCTCTCCTATCGCAGGAAAATCCATCTGCCCGAATGAATGGCAGGAAAATTGAACCGCGGGGCTAAAGGAAGATGCCCTTCTGAGTCACGGACGACCAGGGGCGGGCAAAAGACCTCTCCTGGACCGGCCTTGTACGGAAAATCCCCGCTCTCAGCAGCAATCCGACACCCCGACCGGCCACGGATGCAGCCCCGGGAAGAGTGCGCTGCTGACATTCTGGCCGCTCTCTCATGCGGGTCGCCTAAGTTCTTTTCATTCGCCGGCAGGGAAAAAATACTTCAGAATTTCATCCATATGGGCACGCCAGCTGCCCCAGCTGTGCCCCTCATGGTATTCGCGGGATGAGACCGGGCACCCGGCGGCTTGAAGCACGCCCAACATTTCCAGGTTGGACTCGCGGATCTGCCTCTCGTACCTGCCCCAATCCAGATGGAAACGGACCTTCCTGGGCGGCCCGGCTGCCACGTCCCGCATGATCTGTCCGTCATGGATCCAGAAAGCCCCGGATTGGGATGCAGACAAGCCGAAGACATCAGGGCAGCCCCATGCCGCATGCACAGAAGCCAATCCGCCGAGGGAGGCGCCCATCACCCCCCTCCTGGCCGGATCCCTGATGGTCCGGTATAAAGAATCGATGCGCGGGACGAGTTCCTGGACCAGCATATGCCGGAATCCTGAATGGCAGGCATATTCGTCCATCCGGTCGACCGGATCCACCAAGACCATGATCAGATCCTCGATTCGCCCGGCATTCATTAGAAAATCAAGTACATTCCGGATATCCGCGAGGCTTTGATACTCGCCGCCGTCGTTGACATAGAGGCTGGGGTAGCGCCTGGCCGGCTCCTCCGCATATCCCGGCGGCAGATAGACCCAAACCTTCCGGTCGTTGTTCAAAGAAGGGCTGTGATGCGTGAAGCCCTCTATGGACCCGTGCGGGATTGCCTCAAAATACCGGATTTCATCAGGCTGCTGGTATCCGGGCATGGCCAATTCCGAATTGTCGCCGAATCCCCCGCGCACGACGCGGGGATTCAGGGGATCCAGAATCCATGTTTGACCATCCAATACATATTTGTAATCAAGCCTCGCGTCCCGTTCGAAGACCTTCGTCAGATAGAAAAGATCCGTGCCTGAAATCGGTTTCAGGGAATCGGCTGAAGGATCCCATCCGTTAAAATCTCCGGCCAGGGTGATTTCAAACGCTTGATCACTGCTGTACAGGAAATGGGCCAGCGTATCTTCCAGAACAGGCATGCCGGATTCCGCAGCTGCCTGCAGGATGCTGTCGGCCAGGGCCTGCCGATTCGGAGCCGGAAGAGATTGAAGCCGGCTGATGAAGCGGCTGAATCCGACATCGAGGGCATTCCCCGCAGCTTGCGGCGGGATAAGCGAGCACATTTTCATGTCTTTTCCGCTGCAGATTGAAGATTGCCCGCCGCTCACGGCAGGGAGCCTCAGTCCGCAGGCGATTGCATGACCCTGAGCCTGCCGCGGAATCCGAATGGATCGACGGCTTAGCATCTCTGGAACCCGGATGCCCGGCTGCGGCCTGCCGGGATTCTTCAATGCCTGTGGATATGCTTCACCTGAGAACAGGATGATCACCAAAGATAAGATGATTTTTTTCAAGCGCATGGCCTGATCCTCCGGAACATCATTTGACCTATTTTAAACAATTCATATAAAAAATACAATGGCATAAGTAAAATAGGCTCCCCTGTCGGGATGAAAATGGAAACAACTTTATAAAATCCACGTATCCTGAGATGGAAACGGCTATTATTGAAATACTTGCAGGACCGCCACATGGACCGCCAGAACAACCCAGACAACGCTGCTCCCCCCAGGGATCCGAGAATCAGGGAAACCGTCTGGAAAGACCTGAAGGAAGGGGACCTCAAAAGGAACATTGGACAGGATTTGAAGGATCTGTATGAATTCTACGTCGACTCCAAGACGCGGGAAAGACTGAACAGCAAGGGGAAATTCGTCCGATGGCTGTACGCCGCCTGGCATATCCTGAAAGTCGGGATTCTGAGGCTCACGCCAGCGCGCCGGTTCATTCTTCTCCTCTCCCTGATCCTTTCCGTGAACCAGAGCGTCATGTTCAACACCGGCGATGAACACCGGTTGCGCATCCAAATGCAGACCAACACGGTGAGCTACATGCTGCTGCTCCTCGTGCTCATGGCTGAACTGAAGGACAAGCTTCTGGCGCGCGACGAGCTGGAAACCGGCAGGCGCGTGCAGGCTGCGCTCATGCCCCAGAAGCAGCCGGTCATCCCGGGCTGGGATGCATGGATCTATACAAGGCCGGCCAACGACGTGGGCGGAGATCTCGTCGATTACCTGGATTTGAAGGATTGCCACGGACTCGCCATAGGCGACGTGGCAGGCAAGGGCCTCGGCGCCGCCCTGCTCATGTCCAAACTCCAGGCCACGATACGTGCGCTGGCGCCTATTGATAAAGACCTGTCATGGCTGGGAAGGCAATTGAACAGCATCTTTTACAGGGACTGCCTGCCGAACCGCTTTTCCTCACTGGTTTTCATGCAGGTGTACCCCGGTTCCGGAGACATCCATTTTCTGAATGCAGGACATTTGCCGCCCCTTCTTTTAAATGGCGGCAAGGTCGTGGAGCTGTAGCGCGGCGAACCGGCGCTGGGCCTCATGCCGGAAGTCCAATACCGGCAACAGGCGGTCAAACTGGCAACCGGCGACTTCATCCTGGTCTATTCCGACGGGCTGACGGATGCGAGAAACAGCAGGGGGGAATTTTTCGGTGAGGACAGGATCAAGGAGTTGGTGCGGAAATTCCGAAATCAAACAGCTGAAGCCTGCGGGCAAATGGTTCTGAATGCTGTGAAACAATTCACCTCTGAGAGCCGCCCGGAGGATGATCTGTCCCTGATTATTCTGAGAAAAAAGGCATGAATCGGAGTCAATCACCTCCGGGAGATCCCCCCGTTGGCCATACTGTCCAATCCTTTGTGCACATGAGATATCAGCATGGGTAGGACATCCAGCAGGCGGATCATCATTTTCAGATCGCCACAGCACTGTGCACTGGTGCGCAACCTCGGGGAAGGCTTTGCCCTCCTATCGGGGCACAGCCCGGAAAGAGACGCGCACCGGCGCAGGAACCCCGGCGCGGTCACAGCACTCTTTTCATTCGTCATTCTTAATCCGTCATTCCCTTTCCCCGGATCCAGATTCCCTGATGGATCACGAAGCACGATGCCCCAGGCACGCCGTTCCCGAATCCCCATCCCCTAATCTCGATCCCCTATTTTCACAGCCCTCCCCTCCCACTCGATCCTGCCCTGTTTCTTCAGTTTAAGCAGAAGCCGCGAAAGGGTCTCCGGAGTGGTGCCGATGGCAGCCGCGACGTCCTTCTTGGAAAGGGAAATCCTGAATTTTGTCCTCCCTCCGTACTGATCCCTCAGGAACCTGAACAGCCTCGTCTCCACATTGTCTGAAACAAGACTCTGCATCTGGTCAGCCAGGTAGCGGAGCTTGGACATGAGATTGGCGATGAAATCCCTGCGGAATTCTGCCTCCTCCAGCAGGCAGTGCAACTGATGCTTGGGCAGAAGGTAGACCAGGCCCGGTTCCAGGGCAACCGCGGATACCGGATACCGGTCCCTTTCGAAAAGAATCACCTCTGCGAAGAGCTCCCCGGGTTTCACCACCTTGAGCACGATCTCCTGCCCTTCCGGCGTGGACCTGTAAAGCTGTATGCTGCCCCGCGCGCAAAGGAAAACCGCATGGGCCTTTTCGCCTTCCCGGAACAGGATTTCCCGCTTCTCAAGCCTCCTTGCCAGGCAGATGCCTGAAAGGCTTTTCCTGTTTTCGGGACTCAGGGAACCGAAAAACGGCGTCCCTGCCAGAATGAGTTCGGGATCCGTATTCATACCGGAAAAATAAACATTTCTTGATCCGGATCAAGGAAATAATTCGGAAATAACGGCAAATTACCTGCGGCGGGAAAAAAAATCCGACAGGAGGAAAGAATGCTTCGAGAAATCATCACCATAGACGAGGGCAAGTGCAACGGATGCGGCCTCTGCGTGCCCGGATGCCCGGAAGGGGCCATTCAGATCATAGACGGAAAGGCGAGGCTCATCAGCGACCTGTTCTGCGACGGGCTGGGCGCGTGCCTGGGTCATTGTCCGGAAGGCGCCATCACGATCGAGAAACGTGAGGCCCAGCCGTACGACGAGCGCCGCGTCATGGAAAACATCATCAAGGCCGGACCGAATACAATCAAAGCCCATCTGGCACATCTGAGGGAACACGGTGAAACCGCCTTTCTCCAAACAGCGCTGGATGTGCTGGATGAGAAAAACGTGCCCGTGCCCGGGGACTTTCAATTCGCGGAATCCGGCCCCTGCGGAACTCAGGCAGGCGGCGGCTGCCCCGGATCGAGGACACTGTCCTTCGGAAGCAAAAAGCCCTCAGAATCCGCAGAGGGCGCGGTGCCCTCCGAGCTCTCCCAGTGGCCCGTCCAACTGCACCTGGTATCCCCGAACGCCCCTTATTTCCGGTCCGCCGACGTGGTGCTGGCTGCGGACTGCACGGCCTTTGCCGTCGGGGATTTTCACCGCCGTTTCTTGAGGGGAAAGGCCCTGGCCATCGCCTGCCCGAAACTCGACGAAGGCCAGGAAATCTACCTGGCCAAACTCACGGCCATGATCGACCAGGCGGACATCAATACTCTGACCGTGGTCATGATGCAGGTGCCCTGCTGCGGAGGCCTGCTGGCCCTGGCGAAAAAGGCACTCGCATCATCGGCACGCAAAATCCCGATCAAAAAGGTCGTGGTCGGACTTCAGGGCGAAATCCTGCAGGAAGGATGGGTTTGAGCCGGCACGGCGAGGCTGCTGCGGGTCCGGATGGATCAAAAAGGTCGTGGTCGGACTTCAGGGCGAAATCCTGCAGGAAGGATGGGTTTGAGCCGGCACGGCGAGGCTGCTGCGGGTCCGGATGGATGTGGAAACCTGAAGCCCCGCCCGGGCGTTGGATGCGGGAGGAGGAAAACCATGAAGCCCAAAATCGCTTTTTACGATACAAAGCCCTACGACAGGGATTTCTTTGGGACGGCAAACCAGCGCTTCGATTATCCGATCACGTTTTTCGAGAGCCGCCTGACCATTGAGAGCGTCGAGCTGGCCAGGGGCTTCGATGCCGTATGCGCGTTTGTCAACGACCAGCTGGACGCATCGATCACCGGCCGGCTCCACGAGATCGGCGTCCGCCTGATCGCTCTCCGTTCCGCCGGATACAACAATGTGGATCTAAAGGCTGTTTACGGCAGGATTCATGTGGTCCGCGTCCCCGCCTACTCGCCCCATGCGGTAGCTGAACATGCCGTGGCCCTGATGCTGGCCCTGAACAGAAAAACACACAAGGCCTACAACCGGACGCGGGACAACAATTTCACCCTCAGCGGTCTTCTCGGATTCGACATGTTCGGCAAAACGGCAGGCGTCATCGGAACCGGACAGATCGGCAGATGCGCCTCCGGCATCCTCAAGGGTTTCGGCATGAACATCCTGGCATTCGACAAGTTTCCGGATGCGGAATTCGCGGAATCCGCGGGCATCTCCTACACGGACCTGGACACCCTGTACGGCAGGTCCGATATCATCACCCTGCATTGCCCTCTGACGCCCGAAAACGTGCACATGATCAACAGGGACAGCATCGCGAGGATGAAGGACGGAGTCATGATCATCAACACGGGCCGGGGCAAGCTGATCAACACCCGCGACCTGATCGAGGGCCTGAAATCACGGAAAATCGGCTCGGCAGGGCTTGACGTGTACGAGGAGGAAACCGAGTATTTTTTCGAGGACTGGTCCCATCTCGGCCTGGAGGATGACGTCCTGGCAAGGCTGACCACTTTCCCGAACGTTCTCGTCACCTCCCATCAGGGTTTTTTCACGCGTGAAGCCCTGTCCAACATCGCGGTCACCACGCTCGAGAACATCCGCCTGTTTTTCGACGAAAACCGGTTGCCGAACGAAATCTGCTACAAATGCTCGGATCCGTCCTGCCCGAAAAAAACCACCGGGAGATGCTTTTAGAGCCAGCCGCGCGTCCCGTCTGGGCCGGACGCCGTCTTGCGGGAAAGACCCGGGTGTGATTGCGGATTGTGGATTTTGGGTTGCGGATTTAAAAAATACTTTCAATCAGCGATCCACAATCCGGAATTAAAATCTAGGCCCGGTCAAGGGATAAAGACCGGGATCTGATTGCGGATTGTGGATTTAAAAGACTCTTTCAATCAGCCATCCTCCATTCGAAGTCAAAAATCCGAATCGTACCTCAGCGATGATCATTCCTTGTTTTTTTATTCAGCCTCCTCACCAGAACACTGAAGCCGGATCGATTCCCCCGGCAAAAAGGATCTCGGTGTTGTACACGGTGCAGTTGTAACCGCGGGCCTTGAAGAGAATCTCGAAATATTCAGGCACATCACCGGTTCCGGATCCCAGCACCTCTTCGATTTTTTTCAGCAGGTCCGGATCCGTGAACTGCTGCAGTATCCCCGTCGTCCCGGTCTCGTGGAAGCTCGTGAAGATGAAATAAATATTGCGGTTCGGTCCCGGAATTTTCCTGGCGACTCCGTAATCCACGTGGGAGTACAGCGGATCCCCCTCTTCCGAAAGCGTGATCAAGGAATCCCTGGAATCATCCCTGTAGGTCAGCGTGTTGGGATAGACCTTGTAGGTAAAGCGGGAATTCTTGAAGGTCTGGTTGAAGCTGAAAAGCGTGTGAAAGGATCCGACGAACAGCATGTCGCATTCCTTCATTTCCAGTGCGGTCACATTGGAGGCGTAATTGATCCGGAACCCGACGTTCGCCTTGTCGAAAATCCGGATGATATCGGCGAAAGGCCAGACGCTGTTCTTCGGAAAGACGGGGTATTCCAGCACCTTGAAATGACGCCGTGCGATGTCTGCGTTCTTGAACACGACAAACTCGTCGTTGGAATTGATGTCGTCCCTTCTGGCGATGGTCCGCCTGTCCCTGCTGTCGGGATTCATCACGTAGAAAAAATGATCGCCCAGCACGATTTCCTTCTCAAACCGGCTCCCGAAGAAATCGCCCCAGACCGGATCCCTTCTCCATTCCGAGCCGGCCTCCTGAGTTGCCGCCTCCCTGCGGTAGAGCAGAAAGGTCAGAACATTCGCGCCGGCCAGGGCCAGGATCAGAAGGGCCCACGCGATCCGCTTCGGCTGGAAAATCCTGACCGCTTTCTTTTGATCCGCGAAGCGAACCTCGTAATGGCCCTTCGGAAGTTCGATGCGCACCGCATCCCCGGCCCCCTCCCGGCTGTAATAGGCATCCAGTTTTTTCCGCAGGTTGTAGATGGAGACACGCACAATCGTGTCCTGGTTGGGATTGAAGTCCGCGCCGCGGTGAAGGACCTCCCTGCCGATGGTGTATTCCTTGGGTGTGGTCTGCCGGATCGAGGCTTCCACCAGGTATTTCAGGAGATTCTGGTACATCGGAGAATGCGCGAATGCGCTGCTCTCGAGGATTTTATCCAGCAATGCCTGTTTGTCGTTTATACCGGGCATGGTTGAACCGGATGACTCGGTTTGTGCGGTTTGAGATCCAGTTGAATATAGGGATAGCCGCCCGGATAGTCAACGGAAAAATTCCAGGCCTGATAGAGTCTTCCTGGCCGGTTTCCAACTGTTAATTCACCGTTATTCACTCTCGATCTAACCCTGAAAAATCCTATATTTCATAGGTGCTGAACGGCCGTACCCACTCGGCCGGATGATACCCCATTTCACACTCGATACACCCTTCTCAAATCGTGAAGTCCTTTTGTTCATCAAGAAGGAAGGAGCGGTCTATGAGACGATGGTTCACCCTCATCTGCTTGATCCTGTTCGCCTTCCGGCTCCATGCCGGAACAACCGGGAAGATTGCAGGCACGGTGGCGGACAAGGAGACCGGGAACCCGCTTCCTGGAGCCAATATCATGGTTTCAGGCATGACCCTGGGCTCGGCCGCGGACCTGAACGGCCAATTCTCCATTCTGAATGTCCCGCCCGGGACCTGCGCGCTCAAGGTTTCCATGATGGGTTATCAGGCCGTGACTGTGACGGACGTACGCGTCTTCATCGACCAGACGACGCGCGTGCACGTGGACCTGGAGATGGAGGCCATCGAGGGCGAAGTGGTTACCGTGGTCGCAGAGAAAAGCATCATCAAGGAGGATGTGGCCACCAGCATGACAGCCGTTTCCGGCCGGGAAATCCAGGAACTCCCCGTTTCCAGCGTGGAAAACGTGGCGACCCTGCAGGCCGGCATACAAGGGGGACTGCAGATACGCGGCGGCGGGGCCGACGAGGCGCTTCTGCTGGTGGACGGCATCACCCTTCGGGACCCGAGGAACAACAATCCGGTATCGAGCATCGCGCTGAGCGCGGTGAAGGAAATCTCCATCGAAAGGGGCGGCTTCAATCCCGAGTACGGCCAGGTCCGGTCAGGCGTGGTCAAGACGGTGACGCGCGAGGGAGACCGTTCCAGTTATTACGGCAGCGCGGAATTCAAATACAGCCCCCCGGCGGCAAAACATTTCGGGATATCGCCCTTCGACCGGAATTCGAACTGGCTGAGGCCGTATTTCGACGACACCGTTTGCTGGACCGGCACGGACAACAGAAGATGGAGCGAGTACCAACAGCTCCAGTACCCTTACTTTGAAGGATGGAACAAGGTGTCGCAGAGGCTGATGACTGACGGGAATCCTGACAACGACCTGTCTCCGCTCGCCGCGCAGAGGGTTTACATGTGGGAAACCCGCAAGCAGCCCGCCCTGGACCAGCCTGACTACAACATCGACGCGGGATTCGGCGGGCCGGTGCCGGCCATCGGAAAAAAACTGGGCGGCCTTCGTTTCTTCACGTCCTTTCGTCGGTATCGCGAAATGCTCGTGGTTCCCCTGACCCGGGACGACTACGTGGACTACGACTGGACAGCCAAGATCAATTCGGACATCACGCCCGCCATGAAACTCGAAATCTCCGGCCTCGGCGGAAAACAGTTCACCATGCAGCAGAACTGGAGCTACGGCTACCTGCGATACCCCTCCGTCATTGCGGGAGTCATGGGGGACAGACCGGGAGCCCTTTTCGGAACGGGCGAATACAGCCTCACCGACATTGCGCATCGGGGCGCCTCTGCCAAGCTGACGCATGTGCTGGGGAAAAACACATTTTATGAGATTTCCCTGGAACATCTTCAAAGAAAATACCAATCCTATCCGGCCGCCTACAGAAACCAGGAAAAACAATACGAAGTGGTGCCCGGTTATTTCGTGGACGAGGCGCCTTTTGGATATCATCCGGATGACGAGGTGGGTATCGTTGGGATGCTTTTTGGAGGGTTTACCAGCAAAAGGCGGGACAACACGAGGGTGCATGTGACCACGCTCAAAGGCGACCTCTCCAGCCAGGTCGATGCGAACAACCTGGTCAAGACAGGCGTTGAATTTTCCTACAACGACCTGAATTTCGATTACGGCATCCTGTCCAATTACACGGACAAGAGGTATGACGAACGGGTCCGGCTGCATGTTTTCCCGTTGCGCATGGCGCTGTACGCCCAGGACAAGCTCGAGACCAAGGGATTCATCATGACAGCCGGCCTCCGGATGGATTACAGCAATTCCAACACGGACTGGTGGGACGTGGATCCGTACGATATCTATTTTTTCACCGCCAAGTACGATGAGAGCCGCGATTTTGCACGGAAGGCTTCCAAGGGCCAGTGGCAGATCAGCCCCCGGCTGAGCATCTCCCACCCCATCACGGAGAATTCCAAGCTCTTTTTCAATTACGGCCATTTCAAGCAGATGCCCTCGTACGAAACGCTGTTCCGCGTCGCGAGGTCCACGGACCGGCGCCTCGGCCAGTTCGGAGACCCGAACCTGGTACTGGCAAAAACCATTTCCTATGAGCTGGGGTACGACCACGCGTTTTTCAACGACTACTTGATCCAGATGGCCGCTTTTTACCATGACATAGCGGATCAGACAAACACGACGCAATACTCATCCGTGGGAGGCATCGTCTACAACCGGACCACCAGCAACAGCTACGAGGACATACGCGGTTTCGAGCTGACTCTGAGGAAAAACCGCGGGCGCTGGTGGACGTTCTTCGGCAATTACACCTACCAGGTCAGCACCTCCGGCCATTTCGGAAAGGGCGAAATCTATCAGGATCCGCTGAAACAGAAACAGTATGACGAAGCCACGGTCAAGCTGTATCAGGAACGTCCCATACCGACGCCGTATGCGCGCCTGAACCTCTCCCTGTACACACCGGACGATTTCGGACCCAAATGGGGTTCATTTCGTCCGCTCGGCGGTTACCTGGCGAACCTGCTGATCAACTGGCAGGCCGGCCCCTGGGTGACCTGGAACCCCAAGGGAATCACCTCGGTGGCTAACAATGTCCAGCAGACGGATATTTTCAACGCGATCCTGCGGCTCAGCAGGACTGTTGCGTTGAAGAAGTTCCGGATACAGGCCTTTGTGGACATCGAAAACCTGTTCAATACCCGCCGCATGTCCCTGGCGAATTTCGGCGGCAGGTCCAACGACGGGGAACTGTACTACAACAGCCTCCATCTTCCGGAAAGCAACGCATACGACAACATACCCGGGGACGATAAAATCGGCTCCTACCGCAGGGAAGGCGTGGAATACCAGCCCATGTTCGGCAGAGGCAGCATCAATTACGAAACCGACAGGGGCAACGAGGGAGTCATCTATTACGACCGCAACACCGGACGCTACGTCGAATTCAAAAACGAGGCGTGGGCGGATGTGGAGAAGTCCAGGCTCGACAGGGTGCTCGAGGACAAGGCCTACATCGACATGCCGAACCAGGATTCTTTCACGTTCTTTGATCCGAGGCAGATCTTTCTGGGGATCCGGATCTCCATGGATCTGAGCAGCCTGTAACCTTTTAGCAGAGGGAACTTGCATGAAACCGACAAAACCAATCCCGCAGCTGATCCTGGTGGCCATCCTCTCGGCAACTGCGGCCGGCAGGCTGAACGCACAGGCCATCGGAGCGTCGGGCGACCTGAAATGGCTGGTCGTCAACTCGCTGCATGCCTATTTTTCAGAACAGGGTTCCGAGTCCGAAACCGGCGGGACCGAACGGAGAAATGTGACTGTTTCCTGGCCGGGGCAGTACGGCATCGTCCAGTCCACCATGCGCGCAAAGGGCATGTGGCTGGGAAGCAGGGATTATGATCATCCTCTGGCCGGCAGGGTATTCCCTTATTATATCACCAATGTCGGACTCAAGCCGAACGAATACCCCAACCGGCCTGTCTACGACGCTCACGAATTCATGCTGATCGCAAAAGAAGACCATCCGCTGGTTGTCGTTGACGGCGTCATCTCGTCGAACAACACCCTGTACGACACATGGGATGACATCGATGAAGAACTCCCGGCGGACCGCATGATCGTCGTCACGAATCACACTTCGATCGGTGTGACCGTCACCAAGAAGGTCCTGGCCTTCACCCAGCAGTATCACGACAATTATTTTATCTACGATTACGTCATCAGGAACACGGGTTTCTTCCATCCGGACAGCGCGGCGCGGCCTCAGCGCCTGAAAGACTTCTGGTTCCTCCTCCTCTACCGTTACGCCCTTTCCGGCGAATCGGTGTGGGACAACGAGTCCGGGGTGCGCCAGGGATGGGGCACGGACAATTCCTCCTGGGGCCAGAACGTCGTGAACGATGTGATCGGGACGGATGCCGTCAATCCTGAAACGGACATTCGCGCCAACCTGGCCTGGTACGGGCCTCATTCCGACAGGCCGCTCGAAGTGGAAGACGACTGGGGCTGCCCCAACCAACTCGAGGACGGCCTCATGGCCGCCGCCAAATTCGCAGGCCACATCACCCTGCACGCGGACATGGCCCCGGACAATCCCGCGGACGATCCCAAGCAGCCGCGCACCACCCATCACATTGAAACCGATTGCAACGAGGCCCAGCGGGCCGCCTCGGTGTATGACGAGCCGCTCATTGAAAAGCGGTACGCTCTGATGTCCAAGGGCCATGCGGCCCAAACCCACGCCCAGGAGGTAGAACTCTCCGGACTTCCGGCCAACGAATTCAACACGTACGGAGGCTCGACATCGATTTCCGGTTACGGCCCATACACCCTGGAGCCGGGGGACAGCATCCACATCGTCGTGGCCGGCGCCGTGGCCGGGCTCAGCAGGGAAAAGAACCGGGAAGTCGGCGCCAAATGGCTGGAACACTACAAAGGCACCGGCACGCCGGAACTCGTCATGCCGGACGGATCCGCGGCCGCCGATCACACCACATTCAAGAAAGCGTGGGTGCTGACGTGCCGGGATTCGCTCATGCAGACATTCCGGCGCGCCCTGCGGAATTTCAAGTCCGGTTACGCCATTCCGCGGCCGCCCCCGCCCCCGAAGACCTTCGAAGTGGCATCCGGGGGGGACCGCATCACCCTCACCTGGTCCAACGAGGCGGAGGGGGATCCGAACTTCGACGGGTACGTGATCTACCGGTCCGAGGGGAACGTCCTGGTCCCCAAGACCGTGTACCGGGAAATCTTCAGATGCGGGAAGGCGGATGCGGTGAACACCTACAACGACACAACGGCGGTCCGGAATTTCGATTACTACTACACCATCCAATCCAAGGACAACGGATCCACGAACGACATCGAGCCGGGCAAGCCCCTGAAAAGCAACATGTTCTGGACCCTGACCACCAGGCCGGCCAGACTGCTTCGAAAAGCGGGCACGAGCCTGGACCAGGTCCGCGTGGTCCCCAACCCGTATGATATCCGGGCCCGGATCTGGCAGTTCGGCAAGGACTATCATTACGACCGGATCGCTTTCAACGGGCTGCCCCCTGTATGCAAAATCCGGGTATTCACGGAACGCGGAGACCTGATCTGGGATACGGATCATACGAACGGATCCGGAGATGAACTCTGGGACAGCATGACCCAGTCGCGCCAGATCATCGTCAGCGGCATCTACATCCTGCATGTCGAAGTCACGGAGGACCGGCCGGGATTCAAGAAAGGCGATTCGGTCGTCCGCAAGTTCGTGGTCATCAGGTAAGGGGGTGGGACAATGAAACGATTCCAGACACTCGCGGCCCTGGCCGTTTTCCTGACCGCCTGGCAGGGGGGAACTGCAAGCAGCATCGAAAAAGACAAAAGGGCGCAGTCCGGATTCCAGTTCCTCAGCGTGGTTTCGGACGCGCGCGGCGCGGCCATGGCCGAGGCCATGACGGGCCTTGAGGCCGGATCCAGCGCTCTTTTTTTCAACCCGGCAGGCATGGCGGACCTCGAGAGCCGCATCGACATGTCCGCCAGCCTGAATGAATGGATCGCAGACATCACGCACAATGCGTTCAGCCTGGCCGTGCGCCCCTGGAACGGAAATTACGGGGTGCTGGGATTCAGCTTCCAGAGCGTGGATTACGGGGAGTTTTACAGGACGCGCGTGAACAAGGACAACGACCTCGGGTACGACGACCTGGGTACTTTTGAGCTCTCCGCCATGGCCTTTGGCGTGGGTTATGCCAAAAGGTTGACGGACCGTTTCCGCGTGGGCGGTCAGGTCCGCTGGGTGAGGCAGAATCTGGGCGAGACCGATATTCCCGTTGTTTCAGCCGGGACGGACACGACGACAGTTGAGAACGTGCTCAAGCCCTATGCCATTGATTTCGGAACCCAATTCCAGACGGGATTCAGGAGCCTGGTGTTCGGCATGTCCGTTCGGAATTTTTCCAAGGAAATCAAGTATGTGCAGGAAGGCTTTCAACTGCCCCTGGTGTTCACACTCGGCGCATGCATGAACGTCTTGGATTTCTTCAGGGAAATGCCATTCGACCAGGCCCTGTGGATCAGCGTGGATGCAAGCCATCACCGGGACCATCCGGAACAGCTCAAACTGGGAATGGAATACAGGGCAATGAACGCGCTGAGCCTTCGGGGCGGATATATCTGGGGAAATGACGAGGACGGTTTCTCGTTCGGAATCGGGGTCAGGCGCTTCGGATTCGGATTCGATTATTCCTATTCCCCGTTCGGTGTATTTGACCGGGTACAGAGAATGACCGCCCGGTTCGCATGGTAATGCGAAGGAGACCGACCATGAAAACCTGCCCGATGTACGCCGCCTTCCCGGCGGTTCTGTTTCTTCTCTTGGGCTGCGAATATGACGGGCCCAAGGCCCTTTATGATGAAAGCCGCCCGGAGACCGTCAAGCCCATGATCACTCAGATGACGCCTGCAGAGGGCATGGCGGGTGTGCAGTATCTGACCTTGACCGGTGAAAATTTTTCTGGGAACCCTGCGAACAATCTCGTGTACATCGACGGATATCAATGCGAGATCACGGCCAATTCCCAGACGTCGATCACGGTGCGAAGGCCTGACCGGTACGGAGACTCCTGCCAGGTCAAGATCGTCAACACCGAGACGATTGAGTTCGGGATCTTTGAACCCTACCGGATCGAACAGGCCTATGCCTCTATCGGCGGTTTCCCGCAAACCACGGAACTGCTGGCCATGACCGTGGACCGGGATGAAAACGTGTATGTATTCCAGAAAACACCGCGCACCATGTACAAGGTGTCGCCCGATGGAAGCAAGACAGAACTCGGGACCTCTTCGAAAGCAGTCACGGATGCGGTCCCCGGCCCGAACGGGAAAATCATCCTGCTCATGAACCATGCCAACATCCAAGCCATGAATCCGTCGGACGGCTCGGAGGAGCTGTGGGTCACGGTGACAAACAAGAAGGTTCAATACGGCGATTTCGATGCGAACGGCTGTTTTTATGCCGGAGGCTCCAATACGGATCTGATCGTGGTCAAGCCGGACCTTTCCTTCGCCGCGTCGGGCCAGTACCCAAAGGCCAACATCAATGCCATTCGGGTATTTGACGGAAACCTCTATATCCTGGCCGAGGATCTGACGGCCAACGCGGATCCCAGAATCGCGATCTGGAAGCACGCCATCCTGGATGCGGCCGGCACGCTGGGAGAGAAGACCGTATTCCTGGACCCGGCATTGACAGGCGCGTATGCGGATTCGGTCTTCCATGACATCGAATTCTCCGCTGCAGGAGGCCTTTTTGTGGGAACCGCCAATCTGCAGCCTGTCCTTCGGGTGGCTCCTGACCTGTCATCGGAACTGTACTATAAAAACCTGCTCCCGTCTGCGGCCAGGCAGCTCGTCTGGGGCAACGGCGATTTTCTCTACTTGCTTCGGGCGGGAGGGAAATGGGATCTGATCCGCATCGACACCGGGGAGCCGGGCGCGCCCCATCACGGGAGATAGATCGGACTGGTTTTTATCTGCGGATTTTATTATCATAGAGACAGGTTGAAGCTCCACGGCAGCGAGCCGGCGGGGATCTTCAATCCTCCGGCAAAAAGAAGCTGGGATTGATCTTCGAATTCCGTGCTCCGTACGGTATTCTCGGGTTTAAACGGGTCGGCTCAAGAGCGCCTTTCTTCACCGGCGTCCAATGCGGCCGATGAAGCCGCCCGCTGCACGGTCGGTCGTTTGCCCGTTCGCATCCCCTTCGGCAGGCCGCAGGGGATGCGCCCGCTGACAGATCCATTCCCCCACAGGAGATGCCATGACACAAAAGAGAAGGCCCGTGATGATGAGAAGCCTCATCCTCCTTATTTTTTTCACATGCCTGTTCCGTTGCGGCGGCGCATCCACGCGCGTCAGGATCACGGAGGATTTCAACAGCGGATGGAAATTCCATCTCGGAGAGGTACAGGACGGGCAGAACCCTTCGCTGGACGATTCGGCATGGCGGAATCTCAGCCTGCCGCATGACTGGACCATCGAGGGCTCCTTCAGCGAAAGCCATCCCGCCACTCCAGGCGGCGGGGCGCTGCCCGGCGGAGTCGGCTGGTACCGGAAGCATTTCATGCTGCCTGACATGCGGCCTGCAGGCCCCGTTTACGTCGAATTCGACGGCATCTACCAGGACGGTGAGGTCTGGATCAACGGCCGTTCCATCGGCAGGAGGCCGAACGGGTACCTGTCGGTCCGGTATGACATGACCCCCTTCCTCCGGGAAGGCGGCCCACATGTT
>Ga0233423_10000195_pt1 | contig 37194 bp, 21 predicted proteins | sample Watercolumn_Mata_FD_180713 | JGI IMG/M metagenome (GOLD analysis project Ga0233423, IMG submission 180713) | Freshwater microbial communities from Lake Matano, South Sulawesi, Indonesia - Watercolumn_Matano_2014_112_MG | ecosystem: Environmental > Aquatic > Freshwater > Lake | place: Indonesia... | reverse complement strand
TTATAAGACCGTGAGGATGGACAACGTGCGTGTTTCCGTCAACCGCACCGTCGATATGGTCTTCCAGATGGAATCCTCGGTCATCGACGGCCAGGTCGTGACCGTGCAGGCGGACCGGATGTCCATGAAAAAGGATCAAACCAATTCGACCCGGAATATTTCATCCCAGGATATCGCTGTTCTTCCGGCTGAAAATATTGCCGCCGTGGTCGCCATGCAGCCGGGTGTTTCGGGCAATCATTTCCGCGGCGGCCGCAGCAATGAAGCGGTTTATCTGATTGACGGCATCAAGGTGACGGAGTCGTTTCGCAACGAGGCCAGGTCAGTGGAGGTGAATCCAGAGGCTGTTGAGGATGTCGAAGTGATTACCGGGACTTTCAATGCGGAGTACGGCGATGCCATGAGCGGCGTCGTGAATGTGGTCACCAAGGAAGGCGGAAAGGCCCTGTCGGGTTCCGTTTCCGGCAGCCTCGGGGATTATTGGACCTCCCATCAGAACATTTTCGGCGGATTGTCGAATTCCCAGTTGAACCGGATCGAAGATTACAAATTCAGCCTGTCCGGGCCCGTATGGGGTGACCGGTTTACCTTCCTGTTGGACGGGCGGTACAACAAGGACCTGGGATACCTGAACGGGATCCGCCATTTCAATGTACATGATTTCAGCGATTACACGCCGGAGGACCCGGCCCTTTGGCATACGGAAAACACAGGTGACGACGCGTCCACCCCCCTGAACTGGAACAAGGAATTATTCGTTTTTGGGAAATTGGCCTTCCGGCCGGCTCCCTCCATGAAAATGTCCCTTTCCGCGAACTGGAACGACGGAGAGCGTCAAAACTACGACCATGCATTCAAATACAACCCGGATGGAATGCCCCGGAACACGACAACTTCCTACCTGGTCGCGTATCATTTGAATCAGATGATCACGCCGTCCGCATTTTATGAATTCAAATTGTCCCATTCCGAATACCAGGTCGGCAGCCATGTGTATGAAAATCCGACGGATTCCAGATATGTGCATGACGAATACAGCCGGTACAACGGGTTCAACACAGGCGGACAAAGCAAGGACCATACCCGCAGAATGGAAAACAGCACGAATGCCAAACTGGATTTTTCATGGCAGGTCAACAAGCACCATTATCTGAAAACCGGCGTCGACTTGACCCGGATCAGGCTCCATCAGGATTACCGGCTCATCCGCAACCGGTTTACCGGAACGGACAAGGAATATGAAAGCGCATTCGATCCGGTGACGAACGAGAAGATCTATCCGAATTACGACCCCGTCACGTTCCCGGATTCCTCGATCTATTCGGATATTTATGCGCAGCGGCCGGTCAAACTCGGATTTTATCTTCAAGACAAAATGGAGTTTGACGCCATGGTCGTCAATGTCGGCGCCCGGTTCGATGCTTTCGATCCGCAGACACGGTTTCCCAGCAACTACCGCAATCCCGCCAACAAGCTTCACCAGGTCGAAGCGGAGCGTTACAGCCGCTATCCGGATGCGGACCGCCAGTTTCAAATCAGTCCGCGGCTCGGACTCTCCTACCAGCTGGGAGAATCCGCGTTGCTGCGGTTTTCCTACGGCCATTTCCTGCAGCTGCCGCCTCTGGATTATTTTTACCAGAACCATTCCTTCCTGGTCCGGTCTCCGGATTTCACCTCCCGCATGGGGAACGGCAATCTGCGGGCCCAAAAAACCATCCAGTATGAAATCGGCCTGTGGCAGCAGTTGACGAACCAGATGAACCTGGAGGTAGCCGTCTATTACCGCGACATCTATGATCTGGTGACGGCCATGATTTTCACAACGTACGATCAGATCCGATACGGGGTTTACTCCAACCTGGAATATGGCAATGCCAGGGGGCTCGAATTAAAGTACCAGTATGGACAAGGGGATTTTTCAGCCGGCCTGAACTACACGCTGGGGTTTACCAGGGGCGTTGCAGACGACCCGCAGATGAGTTTCAACCGGGCCGGACAAAGCATGGATCCCGTCAACAAACTCATTCCCATGGCCTGGGACCAGAGGCATGTCATCAATGCGTATGCCGGGCTGAATTCCCGGAATCTCGGCGCCACCCTGATGGCTTACTATTACTCCGGGGAGGCGTATACCTGGAACCCGCTTTCATTCAGCCCCCTGGCCCGCATCAACCTGTTCCCGAACAACCAGCATAAGCCGGCCCGGTTCAATTTGGATATGAACGCCTATTACAACCTGATATCCATCGGAGGAGTCAATGTGAAGCTGACCCTTCTGGCATACAACCTTTTCGACCGGTTGAATGAAAGGTTGGTCAATTCCAATACGGGCCGCGCTTATCAGGTGGTCGTGTTGGAATCCGATCTTTCGGGCCATCGGAGCAATTATCATGAATTCGAGGAACAGGTGCTCGATCCCTCCAATTTCATGACGCCCCGCGTGGTCAAATTCGGGCTCAAATTGTCATTTTAACATGAGGACAGGAGAACATCTTCTATGAAAACCTTCGCATGGATCATACTGCAATGTTTCCTGGTTGTAACCACTCTCTCCGGGCAGGGCAGGCTGTACGAGGGGCCGGTCGACCCGGCAGGGGACCAGGCGGCGTTGCGGGAAGCGCATATGTCCGGAAACCGATTCCGGGTATACTTGAACAATCAGGGGCGTCTGGGGCATTGGCCTTTCCTGGACGGCTCTAAGTATCCGGCCAATTCACCCTACGGCCTGGACATGTTCGACAGCGCCGTGCTGATCGTGGCCGCGAAGGTGTACCTGGAACAGGATACGGTTCCAGTGACGAGCATGGCCGAGATCCGGTCGCGCAGTCCGCAGGAACTGGATTCGCTTTACTTCGCCCTTTCAGGCCGGAATGATTTCGATGTCGATCGAAGTCCCGACGGCACGGTGGAATGGGGATTCCAGCCGGTATTCGGATATTTCAATGTGAGCAGCGAGAGCCCGGCCATGAGCACGGATCCGCATTCCTGGCCTCCGGAGGGCTGGCCTTCCACCGGCCTGGAGCGGAAATGGGCTGGGAATTGGAACGGCCGCTTCGGCCCGTTTCCTTATGCCAACATGGAATCCTATTTTGTCATGAACGACGCCCAGGATCAGGAGAATCTTCAGGCCGGGCTCCGCGTGCGGTACTCCCCGCGGGGGAAGAGCAATGTCAGGATCGGCGACCTTCGGCCCGACGTAACCACGCAGTACGGAATGCCCTGGGGGGGCGTGGGCGCCCGCGTGGCGGCCCGGGGGTACCAGTGGGACAACCCCCAGACGCGGGACATCATTTTCTGGGAATACGACATCACCAACATTTCCGACTATGACCTGCCCGAGATGGTGTTCGGATACATGATGGACATGGGCATCGGCAATTATTTCGGCCGGTCGGGCGGACAATCGGATGTCGGCAGCTTCAACAAGGAGCTGGACCTCTCCTATACCTGGCATCCCTCCGGCGTCGGATTCAACGGTTATCCGACGGCCAGTTTCGGATGGGCCTTCTTGGAGAGCCCCGGGGTGCCGAATGACGGTGTGGACAACGATGAAGACGGCCTCATTGATGAAAAGCGGGACAATGCTGCCGTGAAAAGGGTAGGCCCTCAGGACGGCATTGCGGACCTGGCCCGTTTTCTTCAGGCTCACGGCATGAAAGAGGAGGACCTGAAGGAGCATTGGGACGCGGACGAGGACCAGGATTGGAAAGATGGAAACGATGCGAACGGCAATCACTTGTACGATTCTGGAGAATTTTCCGGGGATGATGTCGGTTTAGACGGTCTTGCCCCCTCAGACATGGATTATCCCGGCCCTGATCCAGACGGTACGGAATGCAATCACCAACCCGATTATCAGGAAGGGGTTGGATGCGAACCGAATTTTGCAATCACCGATGTGGGAGAATCGGACATGCTGGGATTGTCATCGTTCCGGTTGTTTGCCCACCCGGGGGGCAATTCCCCCTGGGTGACGTATGACAAGGATGCGTACGAATGGCTGGCAAGCGGGGTGTTTGTGGACAGCTATGAGAATCCGACCAATCTGTACCAGTCGTTTTCATCCGGACCCTTCCCGCTTTTCAAGGGCCGGACCGAGCGCATTTCCATGGCATTGATCGCTGCATTTGAAAACATGGCGACCTTGAACAATCAGAAGATCGCACCCATCCTATTTGAGCGGAAAAAGATCACCCAGACCATCTATGAATCCGACTATCGTTTCGCCCGGCCGCCGGTCATGCCGACGCTGAAAGCCACGGCCGGGGACCGGAAAGTGGTCTTGACCTGGGACGCCGCAGCGGACAGGAACACACGCGAGGCTCTCCTGGACGGTGAAAATGATTTTGAAGGGTACCGTCTGTACAAATCGACGGACCTCTCGTTCGCCGATGCGCAGCTGCTCCGGGACGGTTTTGGGAATCCAGCGGGGAACCTTCCCATTTTCCAGTGCGATCTGGACAACACGTATTCCGGATTCACGGATTTCGCCTACGTGGAAGGCATCGGGTACTTTCTGGGGGACAATTCCGGGATCCAGCATCATTACATCGATCAGGATGTGGAGAACGGGAGGACCTATTACTATTATTTGACTGCTTATGACCGTGGGATTCAATCCCTGAATATCGCGCCATCGGAGAACGTGGCCACCATTGTGGTGGACGAGAGCGAGCAGATCACCTTTCAGACGCCGAATGTTCAGATCGCGACGCCGCGCCCGCCGGTGAACGACTATGCGTCGCCGGAGATCGAATTGCTGTCGGACATGGAAAGCCTGATGGGCACGGGTTCCATCCGCCTGGAGGTCGTGGAGCCGCATCATTTGAAGCGCGGGCACACCTACAAGCTCCAGTTCAACGTGGATACGCTCACCGAATCTCCGAGGGTTCCGGAAGATCTGGAATACCGGACGAACGGGATCCGGGTTTTCGATGTCACCGATTCGAGCCGGCTGGTGTACGAGGAGAACCCGGATCATTTCGTCGGGGCCAACCTGCTTCCGTCTCTTCTGACGGATTCATATTTCTATCTGAACGACCGGAAGGGCGTTGAGACGGACATTCTGGACGGTTTTCAGATTTCCATGACGGATCTGGTTGCGGAAGGCAGCTGGGATTCCCTCGGCAGCACCTGGGTGAAGGGCCAGGGCAGCATTCACCTGGCGGTGAACCGGAACCGGATCCCGGAATTTCCGTGGCGGTATGACATCGTGTTCACCGATGCGGGGGACGGGTATCAATCGCAGTTTTCCGGGAGTGCGGTGAAGGATATAGTGGATAATCCAGTCAAGGAATACTTCGCCGGACAGACCTTCCCTTTTTATATGGAAAACAAGCTGTTTACGGATCCGGAAACCGGGAAGTACAAAAGGCTGGATATTGTCGCAGTCGATCATAACGGGAATGATACTTTTGAACTTCTCGAAGACGACATGTATTTTGGATATAAATATTTGAGGAACAACAAAGAGCTCTGGATCAACAGCCTTTTCCGCATCGACTTCAGGGGCATCGGCGAGGCCGGGCTTCCGAAGCCGGGCGATGTGTATCATATTGAATGCAGCCGTCCGTTCACGGCATCCGACTCGATCCTGTTCCGGGTGGTCGATCCGGGTGAAAACGGCCTTGTTCCGGCGGAAGAACTGGGCAGAATCAGGGTGGTTCCTAACCCGTACATCATCACCAACAGCATGGAGCCTGCGGTCCGGAACAACACGTTGAATCAGCGGCGGCGGATCATGTTCACGAATCTTCCGGCGGAATGCACAATCAGGATATTCACGATGAGCGGCTACCTGGTGGACGCCATCGAAGTGGACAACGAAGCGGACCAGGGCATGGTTCACTGGGATCTGCTGACCCGGGAAAACCTGGAAATCGCCGCCGGCGTCTACATCTACCATGTCCAGTCCCGGAAAACGGGCGATGAAAAGATCGGCAAATTCGCGGTGATCAAATGAGACGAAAAGCATAAACCAGCGAGGTGTTCCATGAAGGTTCTTTTACGACCACTCCCTGTCATCCTCCTATGTTTATTTTGGGCGGCGGGTTCGCCCCTGCGCTCCCAGAACCCGATCCGCGTGGGGACGACTGCAGCTGAATTCCTGTCCCTGGGCTTCGGATCCGCGGGTTGCGCGATGGGGGATGCCTACGTCAGCGTGGTGCACGATGTCACCGGCGTGTATTGGAATCCCGCCGGGCTCGCCTTCATGGCTCAGAATGAGGCGGTATTCGGTTATCAGCCCTGGCTGGCGAATATCAGCACTTTTTTCGTATCATCGGGTATTCAGGTCCCTTCATTGGGCGTCATCGCTGTGGGAGCCATTGGAGTGGACTACGGCGAAATGGATGTGACCACAGTCGACCGGCAGGATGGAACGGGAGAAAGGTTTTCCGCCAAGGATTTGGCTTTTTCATTTTCCTACGGAAGGCAGGTGGTCCGCTGGTTCGGATTCGGAGCCACCGCCAAATATGTCACGTCCCATATCTGGCATGAGACCGCATCCGCATTCGCCGTTGATCTGGGGGTGATTATCCATACACCCTTCTTTTCATTTTCAAGGGACGGCGGGAACGGAATGAAAATCGGCATGAGCCTTTCCAATTACGGCATGCCCATGAAGTATAACGGACTGGACCTCTTGCGGACCCACGACGAACTCCCCCGCGAGGCGGGAAATTTCCAGGATGTAAAAGTGAAGATGGAGACGGATTCCTGGGAGTTGCCGCTGATCTTCCGGATCGGTGTTTCGGTGACACCGGTCAGCCTGGGGAACCACGAATTGATCCTTTCCGCGGACGCCTTGCATGTGAACAACAACAACGAGACCATCAACCTGGGCGTGCAGTACATGTTTTCTTCGCCTGGCTTGGGCCGGCTTTTTTTGCGGGGGGGCTACCGGTCCCTGTTTTTACAGCATTCGGAATTCGGACCCACTTTCGGCGTGGGCCTCTCGAGGGAATACTTGAACAACCGGGCCATCCAGCTCGATTTTGCGTACCGGGATGTCGGGCTGTTGGGAGTAGTGCCCATGTTCAGCGCCGCCATCGGGTTTTAAAGGCGGGGAACCACCGCGATCCCGTTGAATCTGACAGCGAGCGCATTCCCCGGGGCTTGCCCCGGGGTAAGCGAGCGAATCCAAATGTCTTTTTCTTTACAGATCGAAGATTCCCCGCTGCAAGCCGCCGGGGAGCTTCAATCTGACAGCGGGCGCATTCCCCGGGAATAGGGAGTGAATATCTATATCTTCTTCTTTACAGATCGAAGATTCCCCGCCGCGAGCCGCCGGGGAGCTTCAACCAACCGGATGGACTCCTGAATCAGTGGGAAGGATTCGGATGAGAACGAGCATGAATCCATTGGAGCTCCTGCCGCCGGGCGGCTTATGGCTGGATACGGACGGTCAGCCGATTCAGGCCCATGGCGGTAGCATGCTGTATCACGGAGGGTCCTATTACTGGTATGGCGAGAATAAAAACGGGGATTCTTGGCTGCCTGAATGCAACATCGCCTGGGACGGTTACCGTGTGGAGTCCATCGGGATCAACTGCTACTCGTCCGGGGATCTGATCCATTGGAAGAACGAAGGGATTGTGCTGTCTTCCGTCAAGGATGATCCCGGACACGACCTGCACACGGGCCGGGTTCTTGAACGCCCCCGGCTGCTCTTCAACCGGAAGACAGGAAAGTTTGTGCTCTGGATGCATATTGATACCCTGGATTATCTCTATGCCAGGACGGGAATCGCAATATCTGATTCCCCCACGGGTCCTTTCTCATATATCGGGAGCCTGCGTCCGGATGGATGCGACAGCCGGGACATGACCGTGTTCCAGGATACGGACGGGAAGGCGTTTCTTCTGTATTCTTCAGAATGGAATTCCGAGCTGCACATTTCCCCGCTGGCAGATGATTACCTCCAGCCGGCGGGACCGATGGTCCGCGCATTCGTGACGAATGAGAAAAACAAAGGGCCCGAATCTCCCGCGTTATTTAAACACCGCAACCGTTATTATTTGATCACCTCCCGGTGTACGGGTTGGGATCCCAATCCGGCCGAATATGCTGTTGCCGAAGCCCCCACTGGCCCCTGGAAAGACATGGGGAATCCCTGCATAGGCCCGGGAGCCGATACCACCTTCGACTCGCAGGGGACCTTTGTGTTCGAGCTGGCAGACCGTCCGGGGACGTTTATTTTCATGGCTGATCGGTGGGATAAGAGGAATCTGAAGGATTCGCGATACCTATGGCTGCCGATTCACATGGATGGGCATTCCGGATCCGTCAGGTTGAATCGATGATCGCGGGCAGGAGTCATTTCCTTTCCGCCGGGCCGGACTTCTCTGGGATTGTTCCGGATGCATACCTGCCGGGCATTCCGGAAAAAACCGGGTATGCCGGATTATCAAGCGGTGGGCAGTCATGGATGCGGCCGATAAATCGCCGGTGCGTGTGTCGCCCAAGGCTGGTTCCGGGAGAAACAGTCGGTCGCGCGATCCCGCAGTATTCAGGAAGTGACCGTTGAATGGTGGCACCATTAATGAAGGGATGAGCCAATGAAAAAGTTAACTTACGCCAGTTCGATTTCCATGATCGTGGCGCTTGGCGGCTTTTTGCTCGGCTTCGATTTTTCAGTCATTTCAGGCGTGCTGCCGTTCATTAAAACCTATTTCGACCTGAACGAGTGGCAGTTGGGGTTTGCGGCAACCGTGATTAATTTCGGTGCAGTTTCCGGCACTCTGTTGACCGGTCCCATCATTGAAACGGTGGGGCGGAAAAAAGTCCTCATGGTATGCGCAATCCTGTATACCGTTTCGGGTGTGGCCTCCGCTCTGGCGATGGATTTTACATTTTTGAATATCACCCGAATCGTCGGCGGCCTTGCGATCGGAGCATCGATTATCACGGCACCGGTTTATGTAGCTGAGATCGCGCCGCCGAAATACCGGGGCCGTCTGGTCGGGATCAACCAGTTTACCATCGTGCTGGGCATTTCGATTGCCTATTTTTCCAATTATTTTCTGCTCCATGTGGGTGAACACAACTGGAGATGGATGCTGGGGGTCGAATCGATCCCCGCGGCACTCTATTTTTTATTGTTGTTCCTGGTTCCTGAAAGTCCGCGGTGGCTGGTGATGAAAAAGCGGGAGGATTCCGCAAGGGAAGTGCTGCGCAAGGTCATCGAAGAACCGGAAGTTGAACTCGAGATGAAGGAGATACGTCGTTCCCTTGAGAATAAGCAGAAAACCGATTATTCCGATTTGGTCAAAGGTAAAGTTTTACGCTACATGATTATTGCCATCATCCTCGGCTTGTGCCAGCAGATGTCCGGGGTGAATGCTGTCTTTTCCTATGCACCAATGATATTCGAAAAGTCCGGCGCAGGCACGCAGGCGGCATTCATGAGCGCCGTCTTTGTCGGCCTGGTCAACCTGCTGTTCACCGTTCTGGCAATCTGGCTCATGGATAAGGTCGGAAGACGCCCGCTGCTGATCACAGGGGCTGCCGGGATGACCGTGTCCCATGTCGCCCTGACTGTCGCCGCGCGTTCCGGACATTTTGAAGGCGCGATAGTCCTGGGGGCCATCCTGCTCTTTATCGCCTCGTTTGCAGTTTCCGTCGGACCCGGATACTGGATTGTGGTGTCCGAGATATTGCCCAACCGCGTTCGCGGGCTGGCCATATCAATCATTCAAGGATTGACCAGTCTTGCTTCCCTGGTCGTGGTTCTGCTGTTTCCCTGGGAGTTGAAGTCTCTAGGGTTGACTGGGACTTTCCTGGTTTACGGGCTGGTCACGGCGTTCACGATATGCCTGGTGTATTTCTTCATTCCGGAAACCAAGGGCAAGAGCCTCGAGAAAATCGAAGCCGATCTAATCCGATGAGGGGGAGCCTGGACATCCGAGAAGGCGGAATCTGCGGCTGCAACAGGCTGCGTATCCACCATGAAAGACCGGTGCACAGCCGGATCCCGTTCATCTCGAAGGCGCTGTTTCATTGGATTCGGGGGCCGGTAAACGCCGGAGGATCGGGCTGGGCGGCTGCTGTTCCGGGCTTTTCCTTTCCAGCGCGCCGATCGCGGAGTCTATGCGATTCCGCCAAGAGGCATCGGGCCGGGTCCGTACGAACGGTGGGCAGCAAATGCAAATGGACATTCGGGAAAATATGAAATTCATTCGAAACAGAATGCTCTGGCCGATTTCCGCGATGGTCCTGTTCACCCATTCCTCCTGCCGGAGGGACGAACGCATGGTCGTCCGGCTTGAAAACGTACAGGAAACCTTCCTGCTTTCGGGGGAGGTGCTGGTTTCGTTCGCCGACAAAATCCCCTATAAGAAGACACCGCAGGCGGATTTGTATCTGTATCTGCTGCGCCCAACCTCCCGGACGAAAAAAGCGCTGCCCGCCATTGTGTATTTCACGGGCGGGGGCTGGGAAAAAGGAGACGTGGCAGACCAAATCCCCAATGCTGCGTGGTTCCGAGACCATGGCCTCATCGGCATCACGGCCGATTACCGGGTGAAATCGCGTCACGGGACCACGCCGATCGAATGTATCGGGGACGCGAAATCGGCCCTCCGTTTCATCCGGGCGCATGCCGAGTCATTGGGCATCCACCCGGAGAAAATCATCGCGGCCGGCGGCTCGGCGGGCGGGCACATCGCCGCCTGCACGGTTTTGGATGGGGGGGATGCGGAGGGCGAAGATTTGAGAATCAGCTCAAAACCGAACGCGCTTGTTTTACACAATCCGGTGCTGGGCGAAGGTTTCGGCATGGACTTTTTTACCGCGCACCCTGAATTTTCGCCGCTTTTACAGGTGAAGGCGGGCTGGCCTCCGACCATTCTTTCGAACGGGATTCAAGACAGCATCACTCCCTTTGAAGCCGCCGAGAAATTCACCCGGCTGATGAAGAATGCCAGAAACAGGTGCGAGTTGGTTGTGGTGCAGGACGCAGGGCATTCGTGCGATTGGCCGGTCAGCAACCCCAATTTTCTTCCGACACTGGAGCGAATGACTCATTTCCTGAGAGAACAAAAACTGATTCCATAAGATGATGGGAACGAACATCCGCATCGCCGGCGTCCTCCTCTGTGTTTTTCGGATTGCATCCGTTTGTGCGCAGGAATATCTTTTTCTGCTTTATCCCGACACGGTTCCCAATTCAAAACCGACCTCCATCACCGAAAAGATCGAAAGAGGAGAGTATTCTAAAATCACCAACGTCTCCAGTCCGGGGATAGCCGTCTACCTGCCGACTCGACGATTTGCAACGGGCCAAGCGGTGGTCATTTGTCCGGGAGGGGGATACGTCCAGCTTTCGATGGATTTGGAGGGCACGGACATCGCCCGGTATTTCAATTCCATCGGTGTGGCAGCTGCGGTATTGAAATACCGTTTGCCGTCCATGGAAAGCAACATCCGTCCGCATCTAGCGCCTTTGATGGATGCCAAGCGCGCGGTGCGGCTGGTCCGTTTCAATGCGCAAAAGTGGAACATCGATCCCCGAAAAATCGGAATCATGGGGTTCTCGGCCGGCGGCCACCTGGCTTCAACCCTTGGAACCCATTTTGATTACGGGAATCATTCGTCGGCCGATTCGGTGGAACAACAGAGTTGCCGACCGGATTTCATGATCCTGGTCTATCCGGTCATTTCCTTTACGGATTCCGTCAAGCACACGCGTTCGAGAAAAGCCTTGCTCGGTGAGGATCCTGACATGGATTTGGTCTTCGATTATTCGAACGAGCTTCAAGTGAAGGCGGACACGCCGCCTGCATTTCTCGTCCATGCGGACAATGATTCCGGCGTCCCTGTCGAAAATTCCCTGCGGATGGTCCAGGCGATGCGTGCGAAACACATACCGGTCGAACTCCATGTATTGTCGGAAGGCGGGCATGGTTTCGGGCTTGGGCTGGACAACAACCACGTCGCCTCGTGGACCCGCAATCTCAAATGGTGGCTCGATTGGCTGAACCGGATAAAGCGGTCGGAGAGATGACGGGGAGGCCTGTAATCCGGATTGTCTTATCGGCATGGATGTCCCTGGCCTGCCTGGCGGGGACTTCGGCGCAGGAGGAAAGCACGGGGATCTGGAACGGTAAAAAATGTGCGGTGTCACTCACCTACGATGATGGATTGAACGTTCATCTAGATCGGGTGATCCCCGCGCTGGACTCGATGGGTATGAAGGGCACATTTTACCTGACCGGGTTCCGGGATGGGGTCGGGAAAAGAATTAACGACTGGAGGGCTGCAGCGGGAAACGGGCACGAGCTCGGGAACCACACCTTGTTTCATCCGTGCATTGCCGTTGCGAATGGCAGAGATTACAGCGACTGGGTTAAGCCCGAATATGATCTGAATGGCTATACGATCACGCGGATGACCGACGAGATCAAAATGGCAAATATTTTTCTGAATGCCATCGACGGAAAGAACACGAGAACCATCGCCTATCCCTGCGGCGATTGCTTCATTCAGGATTCCAGCTATGTGCCGTTCATACGCAACGACATGGCCGGAGGAAGAGGAGGTTCAGGTTACAATACAATCCTTGGAACAGACATCTATCGAATTGCCTCAATCGGCGTGGACGACCACTATTCCGGCGAACAATTGATCGGCATCGTTCAAAAAGCCCAGAAGACCGAAACCCTGGTCGTTATTTGTTTTCATGGTGTCGGCGGGGAGCATCGCACCGATATTTCATTCGGCAAACACAACATGCTGCTGAGATACCTGAAGGAGAATGAGACCCGCATTTGGGTGGCTCCATTGGTGGAGGTGGCGGAATACATCAGGGAATACAAGGAGCGTCCGGCGGCTCCCGATCAGGGCGCAAGGGGACGCGGCGCGGTCCAGCCGTCGCAGAGCATGCGATGATTCCAGATGATCCAGCCGATAGGCGTGTTCCGGTTTCATGGAACGCCCCCACTCATGCCGAGTACGATTGTTTCAAGGAATGCGGCAGGCCTTTGCCATAGCAACTCGGCAGCCGTTCCGTCACGGGCGGACACGCGCCGTTCGTCAGACTCCTTCCAAGGCCATGCGGAATGACGGCAGCACATTGCCGTTGCGTTTTATTAGGAAAATCCATGACCCCTATCCATGAGGTGCCCCGATGCAACGCACGTTTCGCGCGTTAGAATCATTGATTTTTATCCTGGTGTTCGCGCCCAGGGTCTTCACGCAGGACGCGGTTCTTGACCTGTGGAGCGGACACACGCCAAACCTGCAGCCCGGCGCTGAGAACGTCCAGGAGATCCTCATCGATGATCCGACATGGGGCCTATTCATCAAAAAAGTGGCCAAACCCATTGTCGAGGTCTATCTGCCTCACGCGGAAATCGCGACCGGATCCGCCGTGGTCATTTGCCCGGGCGGCGGATACGCGCAGTTGGCCTGGACCCTGGAGGGACGGGAGGTCGCGGCCTGGCTGAACACCATAGGCGTGGCCGGGATTGTGCTCAAGTACCGTCTGCCCGACCCGGAAATCGTCCAGGTGCGGCAAATCGCCCCGATCCAGGACGCGCAGCGCGCCATCCGGCTGGTTCGCAGCCGTTCCGTCGAGTGGAACCTGGATCCGGATAAAATCGGAATCATGGGATTTTCCGCAGGGGGGCATCTCGCAGGGAGCGCCACCGTGCATTCGGATTCATCGTTCGCATCCGTCGACGCCGTTGACACGCTCAGCCCTGCGCCCGATTTTTTAATCCTCGGGTATCCTGTCGTCACCATGGGACCGGGCACCCATGCCGGCTCCAAAAGCATGTTACTCGGCGATTCTCCGGATCCGTCCCTGGTCGACTATTTTTCCGTTGAAAAACAGGTGAACCCGGACACGCCGCCCGCTTTCATCGTCGTGGCCAGCAACGACGGAACCGTACCGTACGAGCCGAACAGCCTCGCGCTGTTCAACGCCCTGCAGGCGGCCGGCGTCCCGTCCGAAATGTGGGTGTACGAGGAATCCCTCCAGCCCGATCACGGTTTCGGAATGGGAACCAAGAGCAAGGAATCCATCGAATGGCCCTGGCGCCTGGCGCTGTGGATGAAGGGGAACGGCCTATGCCGGATCGTGCCGGACAAGCCGCGATACACATTTCTCCGTATCCTGCCCAAAGCCGTCACCCTCCGATCGGAAGCAACCGAAAGAACGGTTCTTATTGAATGCGACACCACCTGGTCCATTCTGAAAAAAGATGGGAATTGGTTTTCCGCGGACAAACAAGGCGGCGGGAAAGCGGATTCCCTGCGGATCACGATCAACGCCAACGAAAGCGCCGATCCCCGGCAGGGCTTCCTGGTCATCGGCAACAGCGCCAGGAGCGATACCATCAAAATCGTCCAGGCTGTTCCCGGCGGTTTTGGATTCTTCCTCATGGGCGGTGTTTCACCCAATGGAAGCGAACAGGAGATTCTGTCGACGGCATTCAATGCCGGCATCGTCCTCATACCGTGGGACGACGACAGCACGGCGGCTGCAGGACCTGACGGCGAGAAGGCTGATTTGATGCTCCTGTCGGACACGGTGAACAAATCAAAAGTCGGGGGCGCGTTCCGCGAGGCCGCCGTTCCGGTGATGGTTCTCGAAACCGGGTTGTTTGACGGAATGGGAATGACGGCGGTCCGCGCCTACGGCCAGGAACGGAACACGGAACGCCTCGATATTTTGTACAGCGGGCATGCCCTGGCGGGCGGGCTTTCCGCCGGGCCGCAGGCGGTTTTTTCGAGACCAGTGTACATGAACTGGGGCAAACCGGGCGGTCAGGCCGTCATCATCGCCTCCATCATCGGCGATCCTGAAAAGGCGTCGGTCTTTGCCTATGAAAAGGGCGGCACCCTGGCGGACGGTTTTCCCGCGCCGGACAAACGCATTGGTTTCTTCGCCACGTCAAGTCTGAATCCTCTTCTGACCTCCGACGGCCGGCAATTGCTGGCTGCGGCACTCCGATGGCTCCTGGACGAGGAAACCATGGGGGCTTCGGACAATCCGGCGGTCTTTCCCGGGACATTTGTGCTGCGCCTCAACTATCCGAATCCGTTTAATCCCTTGACGACGATTTCGTATGTCCTGCCCCAAAATGCGGCGGTCCGGTTGGATATCTACAATCAAAACGGCCGGCTTGTCAGAAAACTTGTGGAGGGTTCGGCGGGAGCCGGTCCGCACAGCATCGAGTGGGATGCAACCGATGATGCGGGCGCCCAGGTCGCGACCGGGATGTATATTTGCAGATTCAAGGCGGGTCCTTTTTGCGCGCAAAATAGAATGCTCTTTTTGAGATAGCGTCAGGGGGCAGCCGTTCCGGGTCCGTTTTTCGATTCGGGATGAGGCATTCCGATGGTCCGCTGCCGGACCCGGGAAACCTAAAAAAGGAGACAGGGCGATGAAAAGGAACAGGATTTGGTTGTTGTTGATCCTGCCCGCTATCGCGCTGAAGGCACAGAGGCGCAACGATTTTTTTCCGGAAGACCAATTGACGACCGTCGGCGTTTATTATTACCCCGAACACTGGGACTCGACCCAGTGGGATAGGGATCTCCAAAAAATCGCCGACATGGGTTTTGAATACACCCATTACGGCGAATTTGCATGGGCGCAACTGGAACCGGAGGAAGGGAAATACGATTTCAAATGGCTCGACCGGGCAGTCGATCTGGCCGCAAGGCACAACCTGAAAGTGATCATGTGCACGTCCACCGCCACGCCCCCCGTCTGGTTGACAAGAAAACATCCGGATATTTTAATGAAAAACGAGGACGGAACCCGCATGGATCACGGTTCGCGCCAGCATGCTTCTTTTTCCAATAAGGATTACAGGCAGGTTTCATTGAAAATGATTGAATCATTGGCTGCCCATTACGGAAAAAACGAATGGATCATGGGGTGGCAGCTGGATAACGAACCCAAGGCGTATTACGATCATGGCGACGATGCCCAGCAGCGTTTTCGGGATTGGCTGAAACACAAATACACCACCCTCCAGGCCCTGAACCTATCATGGGGCACAGCCTTCTGGAGTGAATGGTACTCCGATTTCTCGCAGATCAATGTCCCCAGGCGTTCCCAATGGGGTATGAACCCGCATCAGATCCTGGACCATACTCGTTTTGTCGCATCCGAAACAGCATCTTTTCTGGACGAACAGGCACAGACGATCCGCGCCTGGATTTCCCCAGGCCAGTGGATTACCAGCAATTATATACCGAATTTCTTTGAAGGATTCATCGGCATGAGCCATGAGCTTGATTTTTGTACCTACACCAAATACATGGTCTACGGCGACGCTTTGGGGATCGGACGGAAAGGCTACCGTTTGGGGGATTGGGATGTCATCGCCTCATGCAACGATTTTTTCCGTCCGCTGTCCCCGTGTTATGGCGTGATGGAGCTTCAACCCGGACAGGTGAACTGGGGAAGCATCAATCCTCAACCTGCTCCGGGTGCTGTCCGTTTGTGGTTGTGGCATGCCTTCGCCGGCGGCAGCAAAATGCTCTGCACCTATCGCTTCAGGGCGCCGATCTATGGATTCGAGCAATACCACGCCGGTATTGTCGGTTGGGACGGAGTGACTCCGACTCCCGGCGGCCTAGCCTATCAGCAGTTCATACAAGATATCCGGCGGCTTCGCAAGCATTACCATCCAGGGGATCCCCTGCCTGCCGGTTATGTCCGCAGTAAAACGGCCATCCTGTTCAATCATGAGAATATCTGGGGGATGGAACAGAACAAGCAGACCAGCCAATGGAACTCGATGGGTCATATCGGCAAATATTACAGGACGCTCAAGGCATTCGGCGCCCCGGTTGATTTTATCAGGGATACATCCGATTTTGCCCGGTATCCTGTGATCATCACTCCGGCCTACCAGCAAATAGACAGGCAGTGGGTAGAAAAACTGACTGCCTATGTTCAAAACGGAGGAAATCTGATCATGTCCTGCCGGACCGGGCACAAGGACCGTGAAGGCCATTTGTGGGAAGCCAAGTTCGCAGAGCCCATCCATAGTCTCATCGGTTCCGAGATCGAATTCTATGATCTGTTGATGCCCCATACGCCGGATACGGTCTTGATGGAGAACAAGAAGTTTGACTGGACCAGTTGGGGGGAAATACTGGCTCCCCGAGCCGGGACCGAAGTTTGGGCCCGTTATCAGGGAGATTTCTATGCCGGCAAACCCGCGGTCGTTTTCAGGCGTGCGGGAAAGGGGACAGTCACCTATGTCGGCGTTGACAGCAGAAGCGGCGGGCTTGAGCGCAAGGTTTTAACGAAACTCTATGCGCTGCTGGAAATTCCGGTTCAGGATTATCCTGAGGGAGTGACGGTAGAATACCGCGACGGTTTTGGAATTGCCGTCAATTATTCGGATAAAGATTATGAGTTGCCCATTTCCGAATCCGCGGAAATACTGGTCGGAAAAAGGATCCTGGAGCCGGCCGGTGTTTTGGTTTGGTCATTGCAACACTGACAGGGACTGCCGGAAGACATTTTCAAGAACCAGGGAAGGGAAAGGTATGAACGTCAAGATATGGATCCTGGCCGGGCTGGCTGGATTTTCGATGCTCCAGGCCGAAGATATCCGCATCGCCTGCCTCGGAAACAGCATCACTTCTGGCGTCGGCGATCACCGGGACGATCCGGACACCTATCCGGCGCAGCTCGATGTGCTCCTGGGCGAGGGCTACCTTGTGCAGAACTTCGGCGTTTCAGGGCGCACCCTCCTGAAACACGGCGACAATCCAATCTGGGACGAAGCCGCTTTTTCGGAACTGTTGAATTTCAAACCCGGCATCATCACCATTTCCCTGGGCACCAATGACAGCAAGCCGGGGAACTGGATCTATAAGGATGAATTTGTTACGGATTACACCGCTCTGATCGACACTTTTCTCGCTCTGGACTCCCACCCGATCATTTATCCCTGTTTGCCGCCGCCGGCTTTCAGTGAACAATATGGTATTCGCGATTCCATTATCACCGCTGACATTATCCCCATGATCCGTCAGGTGGCGGTGCAAAAGGGGGTTGAAGTCGTCGACTTTTACACGCCCCTGCTGGACGATCGGGCGCTTTTCCCCGACGGGATTCATCCCAACAAGGACGGTTTGTGGATCATTGCCCAAATTCTCTGCAAGGAATTCACCGGGAAGGAGGTGCGGGAGTTAGCCGATGTCAACCTGGCCTTGAATGCCGCGGTATCGACTCCCGTTTCATCCGATTTTCCCGGGGATCTGGTGGACGGCGACTTGGTCACTGATTGGCCGTGCCGGGCAGGGGAATCGGTGGTGGTGGACCTGGGCGCCGTGCAGCCTGTGGATCTGTTCCATGTTCATTTTGCGGAAACGGCCCCATACCGCTATACCATTGAAACCAGTCTGGACCATTCCACCTGGGAAATGGCGAGCGACCAGTCCGCGCGCCGCGGCTCTTTACAAGTCGCTGCGGACCGGATGGAAGCACGCGATGTCCGATATGTGCGGTTGACGCTCGTGGCGGCTGGTGCAGGCCGGGAGACGGCTCAGTTGACGGAATTGTGCGTCCTTCAAGCAGCCGGTGTTCATGCGCCGCTCCTCACCTATGAAATCGATAAATTCACGGAAAAAAACGCTCGCATCAACCTCAATGTCCTCTCCGCCACTCCGGCGGGCTTCCTGAAGGTGTTTATTAAAAATGCAGCCGACACTTCCTTCTCGGCTTACACCGGCTACCGACCGGGGGAGAGCAAAACCTTCCCCCTGACGCTCCTGCCGAACCTGCCCAAGCGCTGCTATGCAAAGGGCTATAAAAACGGTTTCGAGGTTTCCTCGGATACGCTGGTGCTGGATTATTCGCTGGCCGCCGTGGACGAGAAAAGCGCCGTCCATCCGAACCGGTTCGAACTGGATCAGAATTATCCGAATCCATTCAATGCTGGAACACGAATCACCTTCGCATTGACGCGTGAATCCGATGTGTCCATCGGCGTTTACAACATCAAGGGTCAATGGATCACCACCCTTGCGGAGAAAAGCCTGCCCGCAGGCCGGCATGCCGTTTCCTGGAACGGGAGGGGTCACCAAGGCAGGCTGGTGCCCAGCGGTGTCTATTTTTACAGACTCCGCGCAGGAGACGATGAATCCATCCGTAAAATGTTGTTCGTCAGATAAGACCGGGGGAAAGACTTCACCATGAACCGCTTTTATCCGTTTCCGGTTGTTCTTTTTGCCTCCTTTTTTCTTTTCTTCGGGTGTAAAGGCAGGCCTGAGCCAGTCTCGCTGATCGTCTATGGCAGCTCGTCGTCCGGGATCATGGCGGCGGTTCAGGCGGCAAGGATGGGCGCTTCGGTGATCATCGTAACCCCAGACAGGCACCTGGGCGGACTCACCTCCAGCGGCCTTGGATGGACGGAAGCCGGCCAGACGCAGTCCATTGGTGGACTGGCACGTGAATTTTACGGCCGGGTGTATCGGCATTATCGCAATCCAGAGGCCTGGGTTTGGCAGGACCGCAGCGATTTTCAGAACATAGGCCAGGGCACCGCGGCCATGAACGATGAAGAAGGGGTGATGTGGGTTTTTGAGCCCCATGTCGCCGAGACGGTATTCGAAAGTTTCATTCGCGAGCACGACATCCCGGTGTACCGGGATGAATGGCTCGACCGAGAGTCCGGCGTCCGAATCGAAAACGGCCGAATCCGGTTCATCACCATGCAGAGCGGCAGGACATTCACCGGAAGGATGTTCATCGACGCCACCTACGAAGGCGATTTGATGGCTGCGGCGGGCGTATCCTACCATGTCGGCAGGGAAGCCGCCGGCGTGTACGGGGAGACGTGGAACGGGGTGCAGGTGGGCGTCCTGCACCACTCCCACCATTTTTCACGGCCCATCAGCCCGTATCGGATCCCTGGCGATCCGTCCAGCGGCCTTGTGCCCCGCGTCTCGGCCCTGCCTCCGGGAGAGAAGGGCTCGGGCGACCGTCGCGTGCAGGCCTTCTGCTATCGCATGTGCCTTTCCAATCATCCGAACAACCGTGTTGCCTTCCCGAAACCGGATGATTATGATCCGGATCAATATGAACTGCTGCTGCGCGTATTCGCCACCGGTTGGCGCGAGGGCTTCAAGAAATTCGATGCCATACCCAACCGCAAAACCGACACCAACAACCACGGTCCCTTCAGCACCGACAACATCGGCATGAACCATGACTATCCTGAAGCGGATTATGAACGGCGCCGGGAGATCCTGAAGGAGCATGAATCCTATCAGAAAGGGTTGATGTACTTTATCGCCAATGATCCGCGGGTGCCGGCTGATGTGCGCGGAATGTTGCGCGAGTGGGGACTGGCCAGGGACGAATTCACCGACAACGGCAACTGGCCGCGTCAGATTTACGTGCGAGAAGCGCGCCGGATGATTGGCGCATACGTGATGGCCGAACAGGATGTCCTTGGGACACGGCCGGTGCCGCAGCCGGCTGGCATGGGATCCTACACGCTGGATTCCCACAACGTGCAACGGTACGTCACCCCTGAGGGTTTTGTGCAAAACGAGGGGGACATCGGCGTTCCGGTGGCGCAACCATACCGCATCGCCTACGGCGCACTGACGCCGAAGAAGTCGGAATGTGAAAATCTGCTGGTTCCCGTCTGCGTCTCCTGTTCACACATCGCCTTTGGATCCATTCGCATGGAGCCGGTATTCATGATACTGGGACAGAGCGCCGCTACCGCAGCCGTGCAGGCCATTCAGTCCGGGTGCGCAGTTCAGGATATCGACTATGGCCAACTTGCCAGCCGGCTGCGGCAGGACAAGCAGAGATTGTAGTGAAAAATCGCGGAATGCGGTCTTTCCAATCTTCGTGAATCCTGCCGGCGAAGATGCCCCTTTTTTGCGTTAGGACCGGGATCGGAAAAACGGTTTGGACGGTTTATGAAATATGATTACTTTTCATGGCGCTGTCGCGCGATTGAAAGAATATGGCAAACCATTCGACGATTCCCTGTCGCGGGAGTTGATCGGTCTCGGTCAGGGACCGTGGGCCTTCACCCTCCTCGAAGCACCGGCCCGCGATGATCTCGCCGCCGGTAGGCCGGTTGTCTGACACGGACGAGAAAGAAAGACGCGGATGCTCGACACGCTTCAACCGGTTTTAACCGGATCCTACCATACGCTCCTGAATCTGGCGCCGTATGTCATCGCCGGCGTCCTGGCCTCTGAGATCCTGAAATCCATATCTTGGAGAAACCTCCTGAAGCGGATTTCATCCGCTTCCCCGATCCAGGCAACTTTTTTCGCTGCCGTGCTGGGCATCGTGTCGCCCCTGTGCACTTACGGCACCATTCCGGTCATTCTGGCCCTGTTCCGGATAGGACTTCCAGTGCATCCGCTGGTCGTTTTTCTGGCCGCATCCTCCCTGATGAACCCGCAGTTGTTTCTCATCACCTGGGGAGGAATCGATCCGGAAATGGCCCTGATGCGCCTGGGTTTTACAGCCCTGTTCAGCGTGCTCTTCGGCCTTGGCATACTCCGGATCGAACAAGCTCGAATCGTCAATCCCAATCTGAAACTGGAAACCGAGCCGCTTTCGGCCGGGAAACGGGCCTTCTCCTGGGACTCGTTTATGAAAAGTGGGTTGAAATCGCTGCAATTCGTCGGGTTCTATGTCGTGCTCGGCGTTGTTCTGAGCGCCGCGGTGGAGGCGTTCGTGCCGGCCGCGTGGCTGCTCGCTGTTTTTCAAAAGCCGCAGTGGATGGGCGTCCTGTTCGGCGCATTGCTCGGGATTCCGCTGTACGCATGCGGCGGCGGAACCATTCCCCTTATCCATGCCCTGATGGGGAAGGGGATGAGCACAGGCGCCGCCCTGGCCTTTTTCATTGTCGGGCCTGCCACGCGCATCGCCCCCCTGGTCGCGCTGTCGACGATCATCCGTCCGAGTTTTATTGGAATTTACATCCTGATGCTCTTCGCTTTTGCGGTTCTGTCAGGACTGCTGATCACTCTTGGATTTTCGTAATGCTGAGGAGAATGACATGAAGCTGTCGGTCTTTAAAAAGGCTTTTCTTCTGCTTTCAAGCGCCCTGATCTTCGGGTTCACCTGGATGCAGAACGCGTTCGATCCTGTGGATATGAAGAGCTGGCCGGCCGAAACAAACGGCCGGTTCGTTACGCCCGTGTCGAAGGTTGCCGTTATCCGTTCGGACAGGGCGAGGGCCGAGGATATCACATATGATGATATTCTGGACATGGTGACGCGGGCTGTCGAAGCAGCGGGGGGCCTCGAATCCGTGGTTTCGGACGGAGACTCGGTACTCCTGAAGCCCAACCTGGTGGGCTCCGGGGGTGCTCGGCCCGAGGTCAACGGCGTGACCACGGACGTGCGGGTGGTGAGGGCCGTTTCCGAGCTGGTCCGCAGGCTCAATCCCACCGGGTGGATCGGAGTCATGGAGGGCTCCGCGCCCGCTGGGCAATACACCGAGGACATGTACGCCCTGTACGATTACTCGAAGGAGAGCCTCGCGGCAGTGGACACCATCATCTGTCTCGAGGACGCCTGCGGCGGCATGAAGGATTACGACTCGCCGGAGCTCGTGGCGGTCTCCCTGCCGGACGAAAGGAGCCTCTACCCGGACGCCAAGAAGCCCAACCGTTCCCGTCCCATTTACCTGACCAGACTCCATTTCCGCGCGGACGCGGTGATTTCGATCCCCACGCTCAAGAACCATGAGTCGGCCGCACTGACCTGCGGCATCAAGAACACGAGCATCGGCTGGACGCCCATTTCCATCTACTCCAAGGAGCTCTGGGGCATACCCAACCTGAGATGGGAGATCGACCACGAATACCCGAACATGCACAAGTGGCTGCACGATTTCTATTCGTGCAGGCCAAGCGATTTCGTGGTCGTGGACGGCCTGCAGGGCCTTCAGGAAGGCCCGGGCGGCGGCTCGAATCCCGCGGTGAACCGGCAGAACATGCGCCTTGTCATGGCAGGCCGGGATCTCGTATCGGTGGACGCCATCGCCGCGCTGACCATCGGTCTGGATCCGGCAAAGGTCGACTACCTCACCTACCTTCACAACGACAAAGTCGGATGCGCTGACCCGACGTTGATCCGGGTGGAGGGCAATGTCCTGGTTTCGGATGTCAAAAAGAAATTTGCACATTCGGACCCGAGGACGAAGGCCGCTATGTATTCCGATTTCAGCCCACCCGCAGCCTCCATCCATTCGGTGGAATGGATCGCAGATTCGCTGAAGATCGATCTGGACGTTTCCGCTGAGACTGTGATGGCAGAGCTCGAGATAGACGGCCACCGTCTCGACCAGGCGATCTTGAACGGATTCGACAATATCCGGCTTGACATGACGGCATTTGATACAGCAGATCATGAAATCCGGGTCACTGCATTCGACAGATACTTGAATGCATCCACTGTCGTTTCATCCCTCGCAGGTATTGAGGAGTCCGGACTCAAACTTGCCAGTCCCTTCCGGTTATCGCCCAATTACCCCAATCCCTTCAATCCTCAAACAACCCTTCCATACCGGCTTTCACGGCAGTCCCAGGTAACCATTACCATTCTCGATGTACGTGGACGAATGGTTAAAAGAATTGACGAGGGAATGAAACAGGCGGGTGAATATTCCGTTCTCTGGGATGGAACCGGCATGAATGGGGAGGTTCTTCCGAGCGGATCCTATTTCTACAGGATAGAGGCCGCGACAATTGACGGGCGCCAAGTCGGCGTGGGGAAAATGCTTCTGGTACGGTGACAAGTTGAATCTGACTGCGGGTGCATCCCCCGCGGCTTACTACAGTTTAGGCTAGCAGCTACATCTGTCTCTTTCCCAAAAGGTCGAAGATTCCCCGCTGCGCGCTGCCGGAGAGCTTCAATCGGCCGGCGAACGCATTCTCATCCTGGAAAAGCGGCAGGCAGGAATGCCTCTTGCCCGCCCCGTGTCCGGCCTGCCTCGCGGTGATCGGGCAAATCCCCAAGTCTTCTTCCTGACGGATCGAAGATTACCGGGCAGTTTATCGCCGGGGAATCTCAATCTTGCATATACAGGATCCTCCAAAGACAGAGGATTCCCCATTGCTTGAGGCATGGAGCATCAATTATTTTATCGATGTAATTTTTATTCCTTGGATTTTATTTTTTTTCGATTATTTTATAATTTCCATGTGCTCCGGACCAGGGTACCCGGATCTTTTCATCTGCTGATAGGAGGATATCATGGGTTTGAACGATCTCGATTTCCTGAAGACCAAAATGGACGAGAAGCAATTCGAAAGGCTGGCGGTCATAAACAACGGATCCCTGTACGATTTTATCTCTGAATTCACGCGGCTCTGCGAGCCAGAACGGATTGCCGTGTATACCGATTCGCCGGAGGACATCGCCGAAATCCGGCGCCTGGCGCTTGAGCGGGGTGAGGAACAGGCATTGGCCATTCCGGGCCACACCGTGCATTTCGACGGGTACCGCGATCAGGCGAGGGACAAGGAAAACACGCGCGTCCTGCTGTCCGTCAATGTGCCGCTCGGTCTGGACATCAACACCATGGACAAGGCCGAAGGGGTGCGCGATGTGCGTGCCGTCCTTCAGGGGATCATGAAGGGCCAGACCCTGATCGTCCGGTTTTTCTGCCTGGGCCCCACGAATTCCCCGTTCTCCATTCTCGGCTGCCAGCTGACGGATTCCTATTATGTGGCGCACAGCCTGGACCTTCTTTACCGCCAGGGATACGAGGAATTCAAGCGCCAGGGAGCCGTCGCTCGGTTTTACCGAATCGTCCACAGCCAGGGGGAACTTGAAAACGGCGTGTCGAAGAACGTGGACAAGAGACGCGTGTACATTGACTGCGAGGACCAACTCGTTTACAGTGCGAACACCCAGTACGGAGGCAACACCCTCGGGCTCAAGAAGCTCAGCATGCGGCTGGCCATCCACCGGGCGTCCCAGGAGGGATGGCTCTGTGAACACATGTTCGTCATGGGCGTGCACGGCCCGAAGGACCGCGTGACCTATTTCACCGGCGCTTTTCCTTCTTTGTGCGGCAAGACCTCCACGTCCATGATGACCGGGGAAAAAATCGTGGGCGACGACATCGCCTATCTCCGCAACATCGGCGGGGTCATGAGGGCCGTCAACGTGGAGAAGGGCATGTTCGGCATCATCATGGGCATCAATTCCAAGGATGACCCCCTCATCTGGAAGACGCTTCACAGCCCGAATGAAATCATCTTTTCCAACGTGCTGGTGGCCCCGGACCGGTCCGTGTACTGGATCGGCAAGGACGGCGCGGCACCGGCAAGGGGCGTCAACCATTCCGGGGAATGGACACCCGGGAAAAAGGATGCGAAGGGCAAGGGCGTCGATCCTTCCCATAAGAACGCGCGGTTCACCATTGACCTGAAATGCCTGGAGAACCTGGACCCCGTGCTGGACTCCCCGCAGGGCGTCGAGGTCGGCGGCATCATCTACGGGGGCAGGGATTCCACGGCCTGGCCGCCTGTCCGCCAGTCCTTCGATTGGGTGCACGGGATCGCGACCGTCGCCTCCGCGCTCGAGTCCGAGACCACCGCGGCCACACTGGGCAAGGAAGGGGTTCCGGAATTCAATCCCATGTCCAACATGGATTTCCTCGGCATCCCCCTGGCCCGGTACATTCAGAGCAACCTGGATTTCGGAAAACAGATCGACAAGCCGCCGGTCATTTTCGGCGTCAATTATTTTCTGAAGGACGCCGAAGGCCGTTTCCTGAACGACAAGACGGACAAGGGCGTCTGGCTGAAATGGATGGAGCTGCGCGTACACGGGGATGTCAAGGCCATCCGGACGCCGGTCGGGTTCATCCCCAGATACGAAGATCTGAAGGAGATTTTCCGGTCTCTGCAAAAAAAGACCTTCACGCTTGAACAGTACAATCAGATGTTCAGCCTGCGCACGGAGGCCTTCCTCTCCAAGCTGGCACGCATTCTGGCCATCTATGAGAAGGAGGTGGCGGGTGCTCCCTCTGAGCTCATGAAGGCGCTCCGGGAGGAATCGCAGAGGATCGAGGCCGCGAGGCACAAATTCGGGCCCCTGATCGCGCCGGAACAGTTTCTATGACCGCCCGCCAGGCATCCCTCCGGAAAAGCCTCATCTTTGCCTCCCTGGCGACGCTGGCATGGTCCACCGTGGCGGCCGTTTTCAAGATGACGATCGAGGCATTCGGAGGCGACATCGGGCTGATGCTTTTTTATTCAACCCTGTTTTCGTTTTTCATCCTCGGCGCCGCCGCCTGGAAAAGCCCCGGGCGGGCAGGCCTGCTGCGGCCGGGGAAAGCACAGATCCTGGGTTCCGCGCTGCTCGGATTTTTCAATCCGTTCGCCTATTACCTCATCCTCTTCAAGGCCTATTCGCTCCTTCCGGGCCAGGAGGCCCAGCCGCTTAATTTCACCTGGCCCATCGTGCTGGCGCTGCTGTCCGTTCCGCTGCTCGGGCAGAGGCTGAAACCCCTGCACGGGCTGGCGATCCTCCTCAGCTTCACCGGCGTGTTCGTGATCGGAACGAGGGGCCTGGTTCTCTCGCTCCGCTTTTCCTGCCTTCCGGGCGTGGTCCTCGCGGCCGGAAGTTCGCTGCTCTGGGCCCTGTACTGGATCCTCAATGTGAAGGACCGGCGCCCTGCAGTCGTCAAGCTTTTTACCGGTTTCGCATTCGGCCTTATTTATATTTTTTTGTATAATATTTTTCTCGGACAAATACGGATCCCCTCCTTGGCCCAGGCGCTTGGAGCGCTGTGGATCGGCACCTTCGAGATGGGGCTCACCTTTCTCTTCTGGATGAAGGCTCTCGAACTGGCCCCCGAAACCGTTTTGGTCAGCAACCTCGTTTATCTGGCCCCCTTTCTCTCCCTCCTTTTTCTGAACCGCATCGCGGGCGAGCGCATCCTTCCCTCGTCCGTCCTGGGGCTCTGCCTGATCGTGGCGGGCCTCCTGGTTCAATCCCTCTCCCGGGCAAGGTCCAAGACGCTGCTGTCATGAATATGAAATTTTCGTCACAAGCGGGAAAAGGCCCTTTTCCGCTTGCAATTGTCTCGGCTGTTTTTTAAACTGTCGCGACCTTTGTTGCAGGAAGTCAGTAAGTTATATCCCCATAATATATAATTAATAAATAAAAATCTGGCTTCTCATGATGAGAGAAACGGGAAAAAAGCAGACAGCACCGGACGAGGAAAGAGGCAGGCTTGAAGCCCGGATCCGCGAGCTGGAAAAAAGGCTGGCGGACAACGAGGCTTTCAGCCAGGCCCTTTTCCGTTTCAATCCGGTTTCAACTTTCGTGGTTGACCTTGAAGGCCGCATCACGGGGTACAACTTCGCGAAGGAGATTTCGGGCGTCCGGCTGCCCGCCAAGGGCGATGTGATGTACAGGGACTATGCGGCCCGGCATGACAACGATATGTATGCAGAGCTGATGGAAAGCATCCGTTCCGGAAAACTCAAGCATTTTTCCGGGAAGCCGTATTGCGGGCGCATCCTCAACATCACGATCTCCCCGTTCCCGCGCGGCGCCATCATCACTTCGCAGGACGTGACGGAGCAGCGTCAGGTGGAAACCGCACTGCGGAAGTCGGAGAGGGAAAAGGAACTGATCCTGAACAGCGTCTCCGAAGTCGTTGCCTTTGTGGACAGGGACCACCGCATCGTATGGGCCAATCCTGCGGCCATGGAGATGGCCGGGCTTGACGCAAAGAGCATCATCGGGAGGACCTGCCATTCGGTCTGGCAGAAACGCGAATCCACGTGTCCCGGCTGCCTGCTCGAAGACCTGCTGGCTACGGCGCAGCCGGGCTGGATGGAAATGGCCACTCCGGACGGAAGGATCTGGACCCGCATGGGATACCCCGTGCGGGATGAAGAGGGCGTCGTCACCGGCGGCGTCCTCGTCATGCTCGACATCACGAAGAGAAAAGAGGCGCAGGAGGAGAAAAGGAAGCTGCAGGCGCAGCTCCTCCAGGCGCAAAAAATGGAGGCCGTGGGCACGCTTGCCGGAGGCGTCGCGCATGATTTCAACAACCTGCTGACCGCCATCCGGGGCTGCCTTGAAATGGCGCTCCTGAAAATTCCGGAAGGGGACGACCTCCGCAGGGATCTGCTGGAAGTGCAGGAGTCGGCCGACCGTGCCGCGGATCTGACGCGCCAGCTTCTGATGTTCGGCAGGAGGCATCACACCCGGTTCGCGCCGGCCAATCTCAATCAGACCCTGGGCGGCATGCTGAAACTGCTGCACCGCCTGATCGGCGAAGACATCGAGATCGTGACGGTTTTGGAGAAGGATCTCTGGGTCGTCAGGACTGACACGGGTTCCATGGAGCAGCTGATTCTGAATCTCGTGGTGAACGCACGGGATGCCATGCCGGAAGGCGGCAAGATCACCCTCAAGACCGAAAATATCACGATCGACGAATCGTACTGCGTGGTGATTCCCGATGCACGCGCCGGGCAGTTCATCCGCCTCTCCATCAGCGACACCGGGAAGGGGATGGACCCGCGCACGCGCGAACGCATTTTCGAACCCTTTTTCAGCACCAAGGGTCCGGGCAAGGGAACCGGTCTCGGGTTGTCCGTTGTGTACGGAATCGTCAGGCAGCACGACGGCTGGATCAACGTGTACAGCGAACCGGGCAGGGGGACGGAATTCAAGGTCTATCTGCCTGTCATCCGGGAACAGGTGCCGCAGCGGGCGGCCGAGGCTGTCCCCCTGGAACCTCTGGCGGGCGGGGGCGAAAGGATCCTAATCGTCGAGGATGAAAAGAGCGTCCGCGATTTCGCTACCCGGGCCTTGATCCATTACGGCTACCGGGTAGAAACGGCGTCCTCCGCCGGCGAAGCGCTGGAACTGTTCATCCGGAAGAATGGGGATTTTCACCTGGTCTTCAGCGATGTCGTCCTTCCGGACAAGACCGGCCTTGATCTGGCGGATGAACTGCTGGCCATCAACGGGAAGGTGAAAGTCGTGGTCACCAGCGGCTATACCGATTCCAAATCCCAGTGGTCAAAAATCAGGGGAAAAGGATATCCTTTCATTCAGAAGCCGTATTCCGTCCGGGACATGCTCGGCATCCTGAAGAAAAGCCTGTCTGAAACTCAGGGCAGGGAATAGGCGGTATTCAGCAGAGATTCCGCCTCAGGCAGGTAGGCGAGGGCTTCGATCAGCTGCCGGTCCCTTCCGAGCTCCACCTTGTATCTCGCATCTTCCCCCCATAGGATCGACGCGATCTGTTCCTTGAGCAGGAACTGGAGTTCCCTCTTGTTCGCATAAAAATCCGCGTCGGTGATGCTGATGCCCTCCTTGCGGATGTACTGCAGGAACAGCGGGAGGACGTTCGCATTCGGGATGTAATCCTTCAGAAACATCTGAAGGTCTTTCTTGATCTCGGGGTCCCGCTTGATATAATTCTCCACGAAGGTGTAGATCAGCCGTTTCGGAGAAAACACCAGCTGGCGCAGCACAGCGTTCAGCGTATCCGGATCCGCTTTCAGCACCCGGTCGGGCAGGATTCCGCCGCCTCCGTACAGGGTACGGCCCAGAATGAGCGTTTGGAACAGCGGCCCGCTTCTGTCCTTCTCCCTTTTCTGCCTCAGGCTGTCGACCATGATCTCGTTAAAATACGTCTGTGCAGTTTTGTCGTCATAAGAGCGCTGAATGACGCGTCCGCTCGGTGTGTAGTACTGCGCTGTGGTCATGAGCAGGGCGGACCCGTCCTTGAAACGGAACTGGGTCTGCACCAGGCCTTTTCCGAAACTCGATTCCCCCACGATCAGGGCCCTGTCCCAGTCCTGAAGCGCCCCGGCTACGATTTCCGACGCGGAAGCCGAGATCCGGTCCTGCAGGACGATGAGGGGAAGCATCTTTTTTGCGGGGTTTTTGTTCGTGGAAAAAAACTCCCGGAAAGTCCCCGGGGTTCGGCCCTTCGTATAGACGATTCTCTTGCCGCCCGGCAGGAACAGGTCCGAAACCTGAACCGCGCTTTCGAGATATCCCCCCTGATTCTGGCGGAGGTCCAGCACCAGGGACTGCATCTGCTGGCTTTCCAATTTCTCAAGCGCCTTCTCGAGCTCGCTGCCGGTCGTCGAGGAGAAGCGGGCGATCTGGATATATCCGACCCCCGGCCGGACCATGGCCGCGAACGGGATGCTTTCCACGTGCACGTCGTCGCGGATCAGCCGGTACGTCCGGGGCTGATACCAGCCCGTGCGTTCCACGGCCACGGAAACGGCGGTGCCCCTCGGCCCCATGAGTTTCAGCGGCACATCGTCCCGCTTCAAGCCGATGGCGGACTGGCCGTCGATCGCGACGATGCGGTCCCCGGATATCAAGCCGGCCTTGTCCGAAGGACCGCCCTGAATCACGGACATGACCGTGATCTTGTCGCGGATGATGTCGAAATAGATGCCGATCCCGGAATATCCCTCGAAATTCTGGTTCCATTTTTCGAACTGATCCGCAGTCAGATAACTGGAATGGGGATCCAGTTCCGCGAGCATCCCGTTGATGGCTGTGTCGATGAGCTGTCCGGGGTCCTTTTCCTCCAGGTAGTTCTGGTCGATGGCGGTCAGGATGGAATTGAAGAGTTCCAGCTTGTCGTAATAGTTCTTATCGCGCTTCACCCACAGACCCGCGCCTGTGAAGAGGACGACGCCCAGCGCCAGGCTTCCAAACCGGACGGCCTGCGAAGAAATTTTCATTTTCATGATGCGGTCCCGCTGATCAATCCATCCAGTCAGCCTGCCTGTCCGGCAGGCTCATGAATCTGAAATTTAGCGATTTGTTGCCGTATTGTCAAGCCGGGGCCCGGCAGGCGAAAGGAATTGATATTTTTGTGGAATCCTGTTAAATTGAACCTGTCAGCCGGCGCATCCTCACTGCCACGCATCACTGCGACGCATCACTGCGACGCACCGATCAGGGGCAGGCTGAGGGGAATGCAGCCGTTGTCAGGTTCAAGCGGAGAATCCGATGAGGAGCCTTTTCGTCCGGAAGGCATGCGTTCTGTGGGCTGCGGTATTCGGGTGCACGGCCGCCAGCTTCGGCCAGTATTATTTCGGACGGAACAAGGTCCAGTACAACCCGTTTGAATGGCATGTCCTTCAGACGGAGCATTTCGATATCTATTATTATCCCGAGATGGAGGAACTCGCCCGCATCGGCGCAGCCTGGGCCGAGGAGTCGTATGTCGGGATGCAGGACCGGTTCAATTTCGTCATCTCCAGGCGCATCCCCCTGATCTTCTACAGCTCCCATTTCCATTTCGAGGAGACCAATACCTATCCGTACCTCATTTCGCCGGGGCTCGGCGGTTTTTTCGAATTCATCAAGGGACGTGTAGTCGTGCCCAGCGACGGAGATCTCTCCCGCTTCAGGCACACGATCCGGCACGAGATCGTGCATGTTTTTCAGACTGTCTACTGCAACCGGGTCTACAGGGACCACGCGTCGACGCAAGCCGCCGCCGTCCCCCTCTGGTTCGTGGAAGGACTGGCCGAGTACTGGTCCGAGGATTGGGGGACAGAGGCGGAGATGGTCATCCGGGATGCGGTCCTGAACGATGCACTGGTCCCTATTCCCCGGATGTCCGCCATCCTGGGGACGTACATGATGTACAAGGAGGGGCAGTCCATCCTCCGGTTCATCGCCGGGACCTGGGGAGAGTACCGCATCGTCCGCATCATGGATAATCTGTGGAGGGCGGATACCTTCTCCCGAGTGCTAAAAATCACGCTCGGGAAGGATGAAAAGGAGCTCGACGAGGCCTGGAGAGACGACCTGAAGAAGAGGCTGTTTCCGATCGTCTCCACGCATGATTTCCCGCGGAACTTCGGGCGCATGGTCACAAAGAAGGGATACAACGCCCTGCCCGCGTTCTGCAGGCTGGACGGCAAGCCTTCAATCGTGTTCCTGGCCAACCGGGACGGGTACTCGAGCCTCTACCGCAAATTCCTCCTTGATGAGAAGGAGGAAAGCCTCCGCATCCTTGTGCGCGGTGAAAAAGCGCCGGAGGCGGAATCGTTTCATATGCAGGACAGCCGCATCGATGTGCATGCCGACCGTCTGCTGGCATACTCGGCCAAGAGCGGCCCGCAGGATTTTCTCTGCGTCTATTCCCTGACCGGGGATACCCTCGCGTCGAGGACGGCGCACCCGGACCTGGTCTCCCTGTTTTCCCCCTCCTGGTCGCCGGACGGTTCGTGCATTGCCCTGACCGGCCTGGACCGGTCGGGAAGGAGGGATCTTTACCTGTTCAGGCCGGGATCCGGAGCCTGGGAACGGCTCACATGCGATTATTTCGACGACCTGGACCCGGATTGGTCGCCGGACGGGACCGCTCTGGTTTTCTCGTCGGACCGGACAGGGACCGGTGCGGAAGGGTATAAAAACCTTTTCCTGTACGATCTGTCCTCCGGGATCATCCGGTACCTGACGTTCGGGCCCTGGAACGATGCCAGTCCCTGCTGGTCGCCGGACGGAAAGGTCATTCTATTCTCCTCCGACCGCGGGGGCGTCCCGGATCTCTGGGCGGTTCAATTCCCCTCAGCCGGATCGCCGCTTCGCTTCTCCGCGGTCGCGGATTCAGCTGTCCCTCCGGCTGAACGGGCTTTGCTGAAACAAGTTTCACGCATGACAGGAGGCGCGTTCAGCCCGGACTGGACCGACAGCTCCGGACTCGTCTTCACGGCATTCGACCGCTCCGGATTCCAAATCGGATACAGGGAGGCGAATTCCCTGGCCCTGGATTCCCTTCAAACCGCTCCTCCGGATTCATTCGGTGATCATCCGCGGGCCTGGAGCATGAATGTTTTGAAAACGGGCGGGACGGTCAAGGGGCTTCGCTACAGGCGGAAGTTCAGCCTCGACATCGCCCAGAGCCAGGTGTCCCAGGATCCCATCTACGGGACGAGCGGCGGGGGCCAGCTTTCCATATCGGACCTGCTCGGAAACGAGCAGTACTTTTTCCTGGTTTTCAACAATGCGCGGACCCGTTCCGATTTCTGGGATGGATTCAATCTGGCGGTTTCCCGCATCGACCTGTCGGGCCGGCTGAACACGGCATTGGGATTGTACCGGCTGGCCGGTCATTACTTCAATTACTATGAGGGATATTTCACCGAAAGACGGTACGGGGGATTCGGATCCGTCAGTTATCCCCTCAATCTCTTTGAGAGGCTGGAAACCAGCCTGAACATCCGCCATTCCGACAAGTACCGCTGGGGTGCCGATGAAACCCGCAAAGCCCTCCTCGTGTCCAACTTTTTTTCCTATGTGAAGGACAATTCGCTGTGGGGGCCGAGCGGGCCTCTGGACGGGCTTCGTTTCTCCGCCACGCTGGGAAACACGGTGGACCTCCGCTATTCGAATGTCAATTTCACGACCGTCATGCTCGATTTCAGGAAATACTTCCGGCTCGGGTACAGGGTGTGCCACGCGGTCCGGGTGTGGACCGAATTCAACCACGGGAAGGAACCGCTCCCCTTTTATATGGGAGGGTCATGGGACCTGCGTGGCTACAAGCTTTGGTCCCTGTGGGGCCCGAAGCTCGTTCTGGTTTCAAACGAGCTTCGCTTCCCGTTCCTGGACCAGTTCTACCTCGGTTTCCCGTTCGGAGGAGTGGGATTCAGCTCCATACGCGGGGCGCTTTTCCTGGACGCGGGAAATGTCTGGGACGGCCCCCTGACCGATTTGTTTCAGGACCTCAAGGGCAGTTTCGGATTCGGAATCAGGTTCCGGGTTGCAGGGTATCTGGTGCTGCGTTTCGACATCGGGAAACGCACGGACTTCAAATCCATCGAGCCGAGGACGTTCCGGCAGTTCTTTTTCGGGTGGGATTTTTAGAAACTGCCACGCACATGTGCGACGCACAGGTGCGTGGCGAGTCTTGCGAGTCTTGGTTGGATTTAATCCAGCAATAGTTCTTCAAATCCATTCTCCAGTTTTTTGGGAGAGTGATAGTCCGCCACGAATTTCCTGTATTCTTCGGCGTTTGAAAAATGTTCCCGGAAAAAATCCAAACCGGACATTGCGGGTACACTGCCACGCACCTCCGAGGTGCGTGGCAGTGTAAAGTTTGCCCATTCCGTATAATTGGAATAGGGCCAGTCATTCAAGTCGGCGGCCAATCCGGCTTCAAGCGGATTCCTGTGTATATAACGGCAGAGATGGAGGAGATGATTCTGATCGTATATTTCAATAGCGCGAAAAGAGCCTTCGAAAACAGTTCCTTTCCTGTGATGCGCCTTATTGAATGCCTTGGAGTAAATGTTGAATACAGCCTGAATGAATTGACTGACCGAGTAATCGGCAGTTTGACGAAGGAGAAAGTGAAAATGATTCGGCATGAGGCAATAGACAATCATTTGGATACCATTAACGACAAATCGTTCGACGAGTTCGATCAGATAAAAATAGTTTTCAGAAGTGCGGAAAATTTCCTCGCGGTTCGCTCCGCGGTTGAATACATGGTAGTATCCGCCCGAATGAAATTTCAGGAATCTTTCACCCATCCGATACTCCTTTCTAAAAAGAAACTGCCACGCACAGGTGCGTGGCAGTTTTAAAGAGGAACGGGCATGCATGGCACCTCTTGCGAGGCCGGTATCATGAAAGATGATGCTTGCCCTTTGTTGTCGATGGTGGGAAATTAGGTATGGATTGTGTGAAAATCAAGGATAAAAACTGCGTCGCAGTTTTTAAAAGTCAAATCCAGAGTAATCTGGTGGCCTTACTGAATTTGCACATACTCTATCGTATGTAATTCTGTTTTCAGGCGTTAATTTACTGGGGTAAAATCTTGGAGCTGCTGTTTTCTGTAAATTACCTGCCGCAGTTTCATCATCTTGTGCACCAACTCCCTGTGTTCCAGGTCTCCTGCTGAATGTGTAGAAGAATCCTTTCCAGTCGAATGGGGTGGGAACCTTATTCTTGGATTTGCTATTAAAAAGGCTCTCAGCGCCATCGTAGTCTCCTATTCCTGTGCAAATTGAACCAATCTCTTGCAACACTCCTTCATCTGGTACTCCGCTCGTTAAGTTAATATATGCTGCAGTAATCGTCCCATGGCCATCTGTCCAAATGCCGAAATAGTTTCCTCCACCAAGAAAATCAAAAATAGTAGTACCTTCTGTCCCTAGCGCAGGCCTATTTGCAGTGTTAACGTAATTCACATCATTCACACTATACCTCTGATTGCCTAGCGTCAAGGAATCTAATGTTCCGTTGTGCGCTCCGCCGGAGTCAATGGTAAGATAGTCAAGGATTCTTGTCTTTGTTTGGTCTGCGATGCGACCTTGCTCTGTGTTTATGTAGACAGCTTTTTTGCCATTCATTCTTCCGATTGCACCGCCATACCTGAAGCTCTCGTCCAGCTGCCTGATGAATGTTGTGTCTGCTGGCAGCATGTCTTCTAAGCCCAAATCATTCTGCCCTTCCTCTGCGAGAAGATATTTCCTGTGGGTTACATATGCTCCTGACGGGTCAGATATTTCAAGTGTCCATTGCTGTTGTCCTGCTGATGCTTTTGCAACCCTTCTTTCTTCCTCTGTTGTTTCATCATATGTCACTACAGCATTAAAAGGCCTTGCTCCTGCAGACAGGCTTCCTCCGTTAATCAAAAATCCTCTCCCGCCATTGCCAGCCCTGTTCTGAATCTTTATATTGCCAAGATAATGAGTTCTGCCAGCGTTATCTGTTATCTCCACCTGGCCAAGATAGATTCCAGATGCCTTGTCTGACTCTGGAGACCATGGAACATCAAACATTCCTGCACTATTTAAAGCATAGTTCTCTTCTGCAACCATCTGTCCACGAATGTTGAATATCCTTACCTTTGCGCTTCTTGCAGCTTCCGGCGCTTCAAAGCGAATGTGCCTTATGTTTCCCTCATAGCTTGTGCTTAATGACTTGTATCCGATTTTTTCATCACCAGGGTTGTTATCCTCGACGGCAGTATCAAACTCCTTCGAGAATGTCCCATCAAACTCTGATGTAACTGTATAAGGAACTCCTTCAGGGCTATAGAATGTGAGAACCTTTCCAGGCAATCTTGTAACATGGTCTGTGACATCAACCAATGTTCCGTTGAAATTGAACAGTCCAGGATTTGCTGTCTTATTTAATTGACCAGGAACCTGCGGTGCACTAACTGGTGGTGGGTTTATGGTTTGAGCATATGCTGTACCAGTTATCTTCTCTAGTGGACTTACTGCAGCACCTGCTGCAGCCAACCACGGCAGTATTCTTATTAGTCTGTTTGCCATTTTATGCACCCTGCCAATTAACTGCCACGCACTTGTGCGTGGCAATTATTTTACCTGCGCCACGCCCGCCTTGAAAATCCACAGCCCGTCCTCGGAGCCGTGCCAGGGGAGCACTGCGCGTTCGGGGTGGGGCATGAGGCCGAGTATGCGGCCGGTCGGATCCGTGATGCCTGCCCTGTCCTCAGGGGATCCGTTGGGATTCTCCGGGTATGGGGCGGGCTTGCGGGATCCAGAATATCGGAATACGGTCTGCCGGTCAGAGTAATTTTCAGCCAGGAACAGCCGGCCTTCGCCGTGGGCGACGGGCATTCTCAGCTCTTTCAACGGAATGCCGGCTGTCCAGATGCAACCGGCCGGCTCAACGGACAATGTGATCCAGCGGCTTTCGAATGCGGCCGACGCGTTCCGGTCCAATATGGCCTGGGGCTCGCCGATCGCATCCGTTCCGGGAAGGAGGCCGGTGTTGATCAGGACCTGGAATCCGTTGCAGATTCCGATGACCGGGATTTTCTTCCCGCGCAATTCGAGAAGCTGGTCCTTGAGCCGGGCGACCAGGTCGAGGGAAAAGATTTTCCCTGCCCCAAGATGGTCTCCGAAGGAAAATCCGCCGGGCAGGGCCAGCATGTCGCAGTCGGTGAGACGCGCCTTTCCGTTGATCAGACCGGAAATCAAATGGGTGATGCACGGCTCCGCTCCGGCCATGCGGAATGCCTCTGCGGTCTCATGATGGCAGTTGGTACCGGGTGAATAGAGGATGCTGACTCTGGGTTTCAATGAAAAATCTCCCGAAAGGGTTCTTCCCAGCAGGCCTCGAGTTCCTGCATGGGCATTGCCGTTTCTACGTCGGAATGAAAAACCAGGTCCCGTTTCTTCAGCGTCTGTCCGATTCTCACGGCGCCGGCTCCTTCCAGCGCCCGC
>Ga0233423_10000194_pt1 | contig 37268 bp, 55 predicted proteins | sample Watercolumn_Mata_FD_180713 | JGI IMG/M metagenome (GOLD analysis project Ga0233423, IMG submission 180713) | Freshwater microbial communities from Lake Matano, South Sulawesi, Indonesia - Watercolumn_Matano_2014_112_MG | ecosystem: Environmental > Aquatic > Freshwater > Lake | place: Indonesia... | reverse complement strand
AGAAAATCTCTCGATAAAGCAACTCATCCCTCAGCATACCAATGCCAGCCTCCGCCTCGAGAATGGTGAAGCGGAACGCGATAATTGGATGTCCAGAAACGCGATAATTGAATGAAAAAATGAAAAGAAAATATCAAACAAGGATTTGATTTTGAGTGGATAAAAAAATGGATTGGGGTAAAAAAAAATATTAGACTGCAAGGCCGATTTTGGAGATTAAAGTGTTTTTGCCGCCGGCTCATTGGTTTTGCGCCCTACAAACCTCCAGCCATTTCCCTCAGCTTAACTATCGCCGTTCTTAATTCTATTATAGGTTCCCCTCGCTGACCCAGGTGCCCGGGGTGCCGGCGACCGTGCATGTCCATGCCTTCGGCCGGCCGACAGCTGGGGCGGAATTCACGCATCTGTCGCCCACGGCCCACGTGCCGGACGCCGGGGCCGCGGTGCCCCAGGTCTCTACGCTAGCATTGCCCCATATCTGGCGGAAATATCTCCCCGCCAAACCAACATTGCCCGAACCGTTCACCAGGCGGTTATTAGTAAACAGGATGTCGGCGGCCGCAAGATAAGCCCCTTGGTTCGTTGAAAAATTGTCCAACAGATTGCCGCTAAACTCGATGTAGCTGGCGGCTTCAACATAGTTGTATTGCCTGCTGTTCGGCGAATTGATCATGACGTTGCGCCGCATGAGAACGCGATCCACCAACGCCCCATAGGCGCTTCGGACGTTCACGGAAATGCCATTAAGGGCACCGGAATAAACGACATTGTTATCGTCCACCACCAGGTCATTAATGGTGGTATCTTCCATATAGACCTGCGTGGGATACGTGGTGTCGATATTGTTGTGGCTTATCTGTAGCTCCCCAAGCTCCAGCTTGTAGGTCGAACTGTACCCTCTGGTACGAACAAAATGCTGCTCATAGCCGGAGCCGTTGTCTGGCATATATGCGGTGTTCCCGGTTATCCTGGCATGGGAAATGTAAAAATCCGTATGGTTGTTCTGATCGCGTTCCAACTCAATGGCCTTGATCTTGCCATCAAAAACATTTCCGGAAATCTCCAGTTGCGTCAATTCCGTGGAATTCCCGCCGCTGACCTTGACGAACACCGATGAAGCCCCGATTAAGAAATCAGGGCAATAAAATCGGTTATTCTTGATGATGGCGAAATCCGTGTCATAATACCGATGGTACAACTGCACGGCCGTGTTGCTGGCCGAAGTCGTATGAATCTCGTTGTTCTCCAGCGTGCAATTGGCGGCCCCAAAATCGGCACCACCATACAGGATATTTCCAAAAACATGGAGGCCCTCAACATTGGCATGAATACCGACCGCTCTCTTTAACTCGGCCGTATTGTTGACAAGAATGTTTCCTGGACCCAAGAGGACATTGCGAACCGGCTCAAGGCCTGGATTCGCCCCGGACAGGCAAAACGATTGAAACCCACCAAAAACCTTGCAGTTCGAAACCTGAACATTCTGGCAGGTTGCGATGTCAAATGGAAACCCGGTGCCACCACTGGCATAGAACCCGGATGTCGAACTGCGGTTGATTTTTAGATTGAATCCAAAATAAAACGTGCCGCCAGAAGTGCCGAAATTGGTGAAATGAGAATTGTCGACGGTAAAATCTCGGCTATACCACACCACCAACATCGTTCGGCTGGCCGTACTAGCGCCCTTGGCCCGAAAATCCCTTAACCCACCAGAGATGGGGGTGATCCTTGCGGCAACCGTCTTGGACGCTGTGTAGCTATCCTGCAACGGGGTCATCAAATTCACGGTAGTGCCGGAAACCGACTTTACCTCCGCGAACTCGCCCTTGTAATAACCGCTATATCCGCGGAAGTAATCGCTGCCGCTACCGCTACCGCCCTTCGAGGGGTCCGTAGAAATGAATATCAAATCCCCAGTCGCCAGGGAGGCCGCCAAGGTGGCATGGGCCGTGATCGACAATGCACCTCGCTCATAGATAGTCCCACCCAAGGCGTAATAAGTGCCCACGGATCCCTGCATGGCAATGGCCGGGCTGGCGGTTGCCCCGGAAACATCGACTTCAACGCCTGGATCACAGGTCAAATAAAGCGATTTCCCGGTCACGGTGAGTGTGCTGGCCGGACTAAAAGTGTAGGATTGCCCGGCGTTAAATCGTACGGTGGCCCCGCTGGGAGCTGCGGCGATGGCTCCGGTGATAGCTGTGGTGTTGCTCCCGAACCAGAGTACGTTCACCTCCTGCACGGTCCCGGCCCCGAACGACACCGCGCCGGTTCCTGCTAAGCTGAAAACCTGGTTTAGCCCGGCCTTAAAGCTACTATTCAGAGTCAAGGTCTTAGTAGTGGACACGGCCAGAATAGCTCCGGGCTTGACATCCAGCGCGGCTGCGAGCGTCGTGTCGCTGTCGATAGTCCAGGTGCCGGGGGTGATGACCAGTTGTTTTCCGGCGGTGGCGGCCGCGGTATCAGCCGCCACCAAAGTTGCCCGGCTGGGGCTGCCGTAGTCGGCCGCCACCACATACCCAGGCCCGTTCGGCCAGTTGCCGTCCCGGGTAGCCGCCACATACACGGCCGCCAGGTTGCTCGTAAGGTTGCTGAGGCTGAGGTTAACCGTTGTGACGCCGCCGCCATAGGAGCTGCTGGCCACCGAGTTGGGCTTCAGGCCGTCTGTGCCCAAGCTAACCTGAATCTGTTTCCCTGCGGTCAGCCTGGAGGTGAAATCTCCCGGCACCGTGAAGGTGTCGCCGTCCACATAGGTGGGCGTCGCCTGGATCAGCGTCACATAGCTGTCCGTGCCGATCCAGTTGGCAATCATGTTGCTCAAATTGGTAATTCGGCCAGAAAGCTCCGTATATGAGGCGCTGCACGCGTCAATAAAATTATTTAGCTTCGTCTGCCATCTGGCGTCCCCGAAGTTCTGCTTATAGGCGTCGTACAACCCTCCCGACGCCCACAGGCTCCCCAGCCCCAGGGTCACGGTTAAGGTAATCACCACCAGAGCTTTCATGAATCTGAATCGAGACATAGTCCGCTCCTTATAGAGACTCCACAAACGACAACTCCATCTCATTGAATTGCCGCTCAGCAGCCACCAGGCTGGGGATATCACTAAACCGGCCGTACATGGCCGTGAAGAACCGCTCCGCAGCCTGTCCGTCCGGCACCGGGTCAATGATAAAATCCCGGCTCAGCCCCACCTGGCGCAAGAAAAATAGAAACCGCCAGTATTTATCCTCCCGGCTAAAGGCCCGCCAGGACAACTTCAGAGCACGGCGTAGCGGCCGCCGGTCGATCCAGGGCTGCCCCCCCACCGAATAGGTAATCTCGCTGTCGTCTTCGCCGGCGTACTCCCAGCCATAGCTGAACTGCTTGGCATATTCGTCGAACAGCCCCAGAAACACCCGGCCCACCTCAAGATATCCGTCCGGATTGGCGGCGTCGGTAAACCGCAGGCGCCAGTAGCGGGCCATCACCTGGTCGTCCCCCACCGGGTCAAAATAAATAATCCGGATGGGCTCCGGAGCATAATAAGCCCGGTCGGCCTCCAGAATTACCCCACCGAAGCCGTGTCCCCCAAAGCCGCCTTCGCCATAGCCGATGATATCGGCCCAGGCGTCGTACTCGTCATCCTTCAGCAGCGTCCCGAAGGCCGGATCATCCGACGCCTGCACCGTCACCTTGCCGGCAAACGTCAGGTTATGATTGATCAGCGCCAGACAGGTGCAGTACAACGACTGTCCCAGGTCCGCGGTCAAATACTGGCCGGTCAGGCCGGTGGTGCGCCAGGTGCGCTTTCGCAGCTTGTCCTGCACGTTGACCGCCGGGAAATTGGTCGCGGCGCTGGACGGCGTCAGCGTCGCCGCGTCGAAATACCGGTTATCCCAGATGATGCGCAGTTTTGCGGCCACCGTTCATCTCCATAAGGTTATCGTCGCTTCCGCCGCCGAGAAGTCCAGTTCCAGGCCCACCACGGCGAACAGCTCGCCGGCGTCCAGGGAAAACTTGTTCCGTTTCAGGGTCACCATGTCCCACAGGCCCAAGGTGAATGGGGCGATTTTGGTCACCACCGTCAAATTCTCCCGCCGCTCCTTATAAAGCCCCAGCAGCTTGTCCGCCAGATCGATGGCCTCGTCGCGCTGAATCAAGGCAGTGTCCAATGGTCCCAGGTCCTGGGCCCAGGGATAGGTCAGCAGCACGTCCTCGTCCCGGGCCGAAACCTGCCGCCACTCCCGCCGCAGCCATTCCAGGCGCTCCTGGGAGACGCCGCTGGCGGACTGGTTGGTGTTCCAGTTACGGTCATAATGCACATAGACTCGGCGATAGAGGTGCTCATGATCGATGGCTCCTTCCGGGGGCTCAATAATTTCCACGTCGGTTAATTCAATCACCGGATCCCCGGTCGGCGCCGTCTGTTCGGCAATAAAGAACTTGCCGGCCAGGGTGATGCTATAAATGGCAGGAATGCCCTCCAGGATATCGTCGAAGATCTGTGAGATCTCCGTGGGGCTGTCCACCACCAGGCCGACCTGATAGGGGATCGCCGCATCGAACGCGGCCAGTGCGCCGGTATCGAAATCATCGTCCTGATCCCAGCCGGCGAATATGACACCCAAGGAGCGAATTATCTCGCCGATTGTGCCTGCATGGGCCCCCGTCGCCGGAGAAATCAGGCCGCGGGCGTCCAGGGTAACATCCGTAGTTTCACCCACAGCCGGGAGGGACAAGGTGGACATCAAGATAAATTCCCACTCATCCCATAAATAAAAATCCTGGCCGTCCTGGCCGATGAACTGGACTGAAACCCCGTCATCCAACGGAATAGGAATTTCTTTTTCGGTCCAGGTCCAGGTTTCCTCCTCGCAAAACTGGGGATAGCAGTTAAAGGAAAAGGCGTCGCCGGCATAGAAATCGTCATATCCGGCTCCGACCCCGTGAAACTCCACATAAACGCCGTTGCTCAGCAGAATCGGCGTCTCTGAGGTGAGAATCGGATCGCTCCAATCTCCCCCATCCCGCCATTGGAAGGTGGCCACGCCGATATCGCCGGCCACGGCGATCACAATCTCATACGTCTTTGTTGCATCGCCGGAATAGGCTCCAGACGTGGCCATCGTTCCGCCCGGCAACGGGCGCCCCTCGGAATAGTCGTTGGTGACCGCGCCGATTACTCCTCCGGCCGAGGCGAACGCCGCGCTCATCCCATGACTGAGGGAGATGGGATCGCCATCCTCAATGTCGATGGGGTCAGACCAGGTAGCCCCGCCATCGTCCGACCAGATAAATTGCGGTGGAGTGGCGCCGCCAATATTGCCCTCCCGGGAGATTTTCACCTGATAGATAAGTTTTTGGGTGTCGGCGAAAGTCCCCGACACCTCTATAGTGGCCTGCCCGATGCTAACGGTTTTTTCCAGGGAGTCGGGGTCATAACCGAGGTTCCAGGTTAATAAGCCCTCCCCTGCCCAGGTGGCGCCTCCATCCATCGACCAGCGGAAGGTCGCCTGACCCACTTCCGTCCCCCCCGTGACGGAATCGATCTGCACCAGCCAATTGACCTCCAGCGCCGCGCCGGTATAGGGGCCATAGGTGTCCATGATGGCCGACCCGTCCCCGTCTTTGCGGGACGGGGAGACATCCTGTTGCGTCCATATCCAATGCGCCGGCGAATAATATTCCAGCCCGTTGAAATACACGGCATCCACCGCGTGCAGCACGTGGGCCGCCAGCGCATATTTGTAGGGATAGCTTCCCGGCAGGCCGGTGTTGATCAGCACCGGCTTGTAATTCCTGACGCTGCCCAAAACTATGGGCACGGCTTGATCCCAACTGCCCTCGATCACCCGGGGAGATTCCGGCAATTCATAGTCCGGGATCTTTTTCGCCAGGTCCCGGGCCTTGTCGTAGATGGTGAAGGTGGCCAGGTTGTCCTTCCAACTCACCCCACCTATCCGGCCGCTGAACACCGTCTGAAAATCGGCGTAGGCGAAATCCTCCCCGCCCACCTTGATGGTCAGGGGCTGCCCCAGAAAGTTGTAGTCCGGGGACAACAGGGTGTTCCACGACACCGTGCGCCCCGCATCCGGCCGATAATCCGGCTCCACCAGGATTTCCAGTTCTCCCCAGGAGGGCACATGATTGGGATCCAGGGTGTCGTTGCTTTGCCGGGTCAGGCGAGGCAGGCCGGAGACGCAGGGCACAAAAAATTTGCTGCCCCCGCCGGCGGTGGCGTAGGGATGGTTGGCCAGGTAAAGGGCCACCGTGGATAAATCAGTCACCTTGACGGCGCTCAGTTCCACCAAGTAAATCTTCAGGGTGTCGGAACGGGCGGCCCATTCGGCGAAAGAGGGCATCGTCTACCTCCGGCAGGCTTTTTCGTCCGGCTTATTTCCGGCTCCCTGCGTTGGCCGCCCAATCCCCATAACCGCCCCCGATTATCCCCGCCGCGCCCTGGGCACCCGGATTTCCCGGTGGCTGAGACGTTTTTCCACCGCGCCGATGATCTGCGTGATCTGGTGCTTGCCCAACACCGTGCCGTCCGGGGTGACGATGGTGATGTTGGAGACGTGCTGCGCCGCCACGGGTCCGCCCCCCGGAGCACTCCCGCCGCCCGTCGGCCCTGTGGTGAAGGCCCCCCGCCGCAGCATCTCGAACATTCCTGGTCCCAGCTTGCTCATGGCCGCCCGGGGCAGGATGCCTTCCCCGGTCTGGGCCACGATGAGGCGCTCATCCGGCAGCAGGCTCAGTCCGGTATGGGCATAAGTCACCGGGACCATGCCGCCGGAGTGGAAAAAGGGAATGGCATCCATTGCGCCGGCAAGTTGCAGTAAAAGGGCCGCCGCCTGTAAAGCCAGAGTTGCATACGTCAACTCTTTGCATCCCGTAATCAAACTCAATGCCCCTACACCCAGGGATGCCGCGCCCAGTCCTAATTGTATATTTGACATCATCGCCTGATTGGCAGACAACAACCCTTGGTCGGCCGACGTAGTCAATCCGCCTGCGGCCATCTTCCCCTGCAGGCCAGCTTGTCGATTGGTGTCCGCCACAGCGATCCACCGTTGCAAACCTTCGTTCCAATCATACGCCTCATTATTACCTTCACCCCCGGCAGGCAGCCCGGCAAAACTTTTCGGCCTGGGCGCCAACAGCTTGGCAAGCTCATCAAATACCTTGGTTACCGTGCGTTTCTGCATTTCCAAAACAAACCCCTGCACTATGGTTTTTCCCATTTCCTGCAAAGATTTTTTGTCCCGTGACAATACGCCTTGGATTCCAGAGGAAAACGCTTGAGCAATATAATTCTCCGCCCCGCTCAACATATCCTTCATAGTCGTTTGGCCGCGAGCCATCGAATCCCGTGAACGCTCAATAGCCCAGCCCGTCAGAGTCCCGGCCTGCACCTCCTTTTCCCGCTCCTGGTTGTACGCCTTGGCCTGGTTGGTCAGGGCCAGCAAGGATCGATACTGGTTCTTCTCAATATCGGTCAGGCCCTTTCCGACCAACCAACGTTCCTGCTCCTTTTTGGCCAGATCGATTTCCAGCGCCAGGGAGCGTTCCTTCCAGAAAAATTGATCTTTAACCAGGACACTGCCCTGCGCCAGGCTGTCATAATATTTCTTGGTCTCCTGACCCCGGGCGATCTCCAGCTTTTGGTGCTCCTCCAGGAGTTGCTTGTTGATGGCCGCGGCGATTTCCGTCCGGCGCTTTTCGGTGTCACCCCATTTATTCAGGGCGGTGATCCCGTCATCGATGATCTTGACCGTGGTGTCGTGGTTGGCCTTGCCCAGCCAATTCTGGTAATCCTCCTCGACCTTCTGCAGCTTCGCCACCCGGGTGCGGCCCGCCAACTCCATAGCCCTGTCGGCCTCCGCCTGGGTGGTGGCCCACTGCCCAACCTGGTTGACCACGTGGGCATACCACTTATCCACTTCGGCGAATTTGCCCTCCGTCAGGCGGGACAAATCCTGGCTGAGACGGTCGATGAGATTTTCAATGCTGCGGGTGGAGTCCTTGCCGCCGCCGCCTTTGTCTACATCTCCCATGAATGGGCGAAGCGGCGGAGTCGATGGCGCTTTATCTAAATATTTTTTCAGCGACGGCAGCGGCTCCAGACCCAAAGACGAATCCCAGTAGCGCCGCATTCTGGCAGCCACCAAAGATTCGCCGGCCTCAGGCATCCGGCCTTCGATACCGAGAGCGAAATGCCCACCACTCGCCAGTAGATCCGTAGCGCCGGGGAGCATCCCCGCAACCGCTCCCCAAGGACCTAACCGGCTGCCCAAAGCCCCGCCCATCAGCATCTGGAAAAACGGATTCTTGGCCGCCCGTTCGAATTCATTGATTAACTCTGCCACTTTTATGGTTGTGGTGGCCGCCGCCCCTCCAATGGTCCCCACTGCTCCGGCCAGCGATTCCACGGTTTTGATAGCCTTTGGTGTCTCATCTGCCAAATAAGACAAAAGCCCGGCAACTCTGTCTTTGGCGTTCACCCAGGCCAAGCCCAGGGCGTCGGCCAGTTTTTCACCGCGCTCCGTTAACCGTCCGCCGGTCATCATGGTTTCCATTAAGGCCTGGCCGAACCGCACGACATCGTCATAAGCGGCGCCAAAAGCACTGATGCGCACCTGCTGCCAAGTGGCGCTCAATGACGCTGATACCGAGTCCCAGGTGTTCGCCATATCCCTGACGGCATATTTTTGGCCCTGCAGCAGCGAATCCAAGTATTCTAGCACGGTCCCCATTTGCCGCGCCCGCTTGATGTTGTTGATAAAATTTTCATCAATCTGCTTGAGAGCTACCGCAGTTTGGGCCGTAGCCCGGACCTGGCCGGTCATTAACGCTTCTATTTCGGATTTTATTTGCATGACATTGCGAGCGCCCCCCTCCCCTTGAGTCATGGGGGAGACGCTTTTTATGAAATCCGTTAGCCGCCCGATCACTACTACCTGTTCCTGGGACGTGGCGACAACAGATTTTTTGGCAAGTTCTTTGGCCGTCTCGAAAATCTCCCGACCGCTGGCCGCCACCTTCTTGTCGGCCTCAATGCTCTGGACCCACAGCCACTGGAAATAATCCTTCCATTGACCATAAGCCCCCGCCAGGTTGGGTGTAATCTCGGCGTTGGTTAAATTGGTCATCATCGCGGCGGATGAAATGATGCTTTTATTGTAATCGTCCACCGCCTCGATCCCGCTGGTAACCAAAGATTTCCAGGTATCGAAGGCCCTTTCCACCGCATAGGCGGCCCCGGCGACCGACAATGTGAAGCCGGTTAAAGCGAGAAGCTGATTACCCAGGCTTTCGGTTTTGGCGGTCGCGTCGGCTACGGCGGCGGCCATCTGCCTGCCTGACCGCTCTCCGGCAGGCCCCAACTGCTCAATTGCGGTCTTGGCCTCGCGGATGCGGATGGTGCCCTGGTCGTCCACGTACAGCTCGATGGTCACGCGGTCTTTAGTCGCCATCCGCTTTCTCCAGCATCAGTTGCGCCCAGGCCATGACCTTTACCAGCATCTCCCGGTCCCAGGGGTAGCCCAGGGCCGCAGCCGCCACCCGGGCATTCGCCAGGTTGATGCCGCCCATGCCGTCACACAGCGCCGGCCCCGCGGCCTGGATCACCTCCCAGGCCGGGCCGTTGCCGTGCATCAATACCGGTAGATCGCAGGTGTCGCAGTCGGGGGGCGGCAACTCCGATTCCCGGCGCATGATCCGGCAGGTGTGGCAGTCTGCCTCGGTGCGCCGGTGCCACCTGACGATCTCCGTCAGTTTTTTACTTCGGCCTCAACCTGTTCGTCCTGAAAACGGCTCAGGTCCGTGCAGATCTGCCGCACCACCGCGTCGAACCCGTAGGCCTCCCGCAGCAGCTCCAGCTTATATTCGTCGGTGCAGGGGATGGTCTCCGGATAATCCTCCAGGTCGATGGGGATCAGCCGGGCATACACCTCACGGGTCAGCCCCCGCCAATCCAGGATCGCCGCGGCATACTCCTGCACCAACTTCTCCGGGTTGACCCGCTCGGCCGTCTGCCCGGTGCGCCGGTCAAACACGGCTTCCGTGGCCCGCTCCACCATCCGGGTCAACTCGCTCCGGGGCAGGTAGCGCAACCGCAGCTCGATCCCCAGGTCATCCACCGGCGCCCATACCGTTTTTTCCAACCGCTTGCGCATACAGTGCCTCACAGCCCCCGGTTAGTATTCGGCGATGGGGCCGTTGCTGACCAGGGTCATGTCCAGCTTCACCATCTCCTGGACCGCCGCCGACACCTTGAGCTCCGTGATCCAGAACCCGGCCTCGGAATCGGTGGCGGTGTCCGGGGCGTAATATTTGCCGTTGTCGTAGTCATGGTATATCTTCATGTCCTGCACCATTTCCCGGGCAATGAATTTGGCCCGCAGGCTGCTCTGCTCCACGTCATCCGTGCGGAAAAACCCGGACAAGGTCAGTTTGGCCTTGGCAAACCCAAGTTCGCCTTTTTCCCAGGTGTTGTCGGGGTCGTACTCGGTGGCGTCAATTTCCTTAATGGTGATGGCCAGGTCATGTTTGCTGATGCCGCGGATGCGCGTCGCCCCTAGGGTGATGACACACTTTCTGCCGGCTAAGATGCCCATATCGATTCTCCTTGGCTTACGCCGACGTGCCGATGACGATAATGTCGTAGATGGTGCTGCCGCCCGCGGCATTGGCGATCTTCAGCAGATCGCCGGTGCCCGCGGTGACCGCCACGCCATCCGGATTGAACCAGGCCAACACCCCGCCCGGCGGGACCTTGATAATGTCCGTGGCATCGCCCAGCCAGGCGGACCAGGCATTGGATGCCGCCCCGCCCACCGACAGGGTGCGGGTCGTGTCTTTATTGACAATGACCAGGGCCTTGATCTTGGCGAACGTAAGAGTGGTGCCGAAGGCGTCCCCCAGGCTGCCGGCCAAATCCAGGCTTTCGTTGGCCCCATCCCCCAGGGTGCGCTCATCATGGAATTGCTGATCCGCCTGGCCGCTGCCGGTGCCGCTGATCAGACTCTGCTCGAAGGTCTTGTTCAACGCATCCACCGGCGTGGTCAAATCCAGGGATTTGGTGAGGTTGCCCCTTACCAGGAGCCTCAATAACGCGCTGAGAGCCATATTCTATTCCTCCTCGAAGTTTCCCTGGTACGCCAGGGAATACGTTGCCTTATAGACCACCAGATCCTTGGCGATCATGACCGCTTCCTCCCCCTGGAACTCCAGGGGCAGGATGGCCAGTCCCAGGGTCTGACCCATCAGGGCCGTTTGCAGGCCGTCCAATATCTGGTAAATGCCCCCGGCCTCCCGGCGTCCCGCCGCCTCCCCCCGGAGGTTGCGGCAGCACACCAACAAATCGAACACGTAATTGAAGCCGTAAACCTGGCCGAACTCCTCCAGGTCAGGCTCCCGCTTCCGGGCCTGCAGCGCGATGAGCACCGCCGGAAACCGGTAGGCCAGGTGCCGCAGATCGTCCTCCACCTGGCCGGCATAGGTCTCCACCAGGGCCAGCCCCGGCACTTCTCCCTGAATCCTGGCGACCAGGGCGTCTTCGATCTCCACGATGGTCAGGGGCATCAGATGATTCTCCGGGTCAGGATATATTCCAGGAGCATCCGGTTGAAGCATTCAACGTCCTCATCCTGGAACAGCATGTACGGCCGTCGCGGGATAGTGACTTTGCGGCCCCGCCCCGCCTGGCCCCCGAACTGGTGAATCGCCGCATAAACGACGTTGGTGCCGATGATAAGCCCCCGGGGGGTAATCGAAACCGGCGCCACGGAGTTGCGCAGATCGGTGGAATCCGTCAGAACCTTGCGGCCCGCCAGGGCGCTGTGCCCCCGTTTAGACAAGCTGCGGCTGCCGTCCTTTTTCGCCTTATTCCAAAACGACTTCTTCCCTGCCATCCAGGACCCCAGGGTGGCCGGAGCCAGGGGCTGCCACTTTGTGGGCCGCCCCTCGGCGTCGAAGTTCCGCTGGATGCTGCCCTTCATATAATTCCCGAAGGCCCGGAACAAGCCGGTGAGGTTATTGCCCCGTTCCTCCATGCCCTGGAGACGGGCCAATGCGTCGGCGGCCAGCACCTTGACGGCAACCCCGGTCATTACCAATCCCTCAGCGTGTCCCGGCTGAACGTCCGGGTGGAACTGGCGATTTCGGTCACTTCATTGGGACCGGATACGACTTCCGCCCCGGTGGCACCGACGATTTCGGCCTTGCCGGCCCCCACCAGTTTCAGAAACGCCACCGCGTCCTCATATCTCTGCCGGCGCGTCTCCGGGGCCACCGACCGTCGGCTGTACAGGTGGTACAGTGCCAGGTCGGCGGACAGGGCCTTAACCCTGGGCGGCGCCGGGGACAACGGCACCTGGTAGCGCACCGCCAGGTAGGCGTCGATCTCGGCGTCGGCCAGGGCGATCCCCTCGGTCACCACGTCGGTATCCGGGAGATCACCCGTCTCCGCCGTGATTTGCGCCAACTCCAGCTCCGGAATCAGCTTTAACAAATCTTCCTGGGTGCAGTAAGCCATATTATCAGGGGACGGGCTTAGGGGTCAGGGGCCGATCTTGCCGACCCCTGACCCCTAAGCCTCATTCCCCGCCTCCTATGCGAGCTCCGGCACCACCAGCAAATCGGCGCTGTTCTGCCAGACGTTGCTCTGGGAGCCGCCCGCGGTGGGGTCGCCGATGATAAAGTCCGCGCTCAGGATCGTCCGGGCCTTTTTCTCCAGCGACGGCGGCACCACCAGCAGGCTGGGCTTGATCCCCAGAGGCCGGCCGTCGGCGTTTTTATAGGCCATCATGGCCGCCCGGGCCGCCGCGTAATAATCCGCGGTCAGGTCCTGAGTGGAATAATAGGCCAACTGCCATAGGCCATATGCCGCCGCGCCCCGGTAATCCACCCCGTAGCGATACTGCTTGCGCATGAAGACATTTTCGTCCGTTTCCGCGTCCATGCGCACCAACTGCACCGCCTGGCGCAACTGAAACACCAGGGGTTTGACCGGCCGGCTCACGTCCAGCAGATACCAGCCCGTGGAGGCGCCGGCGTCGTAGTTGCCCACCGAGGTTTTCCCCACCGGATGGTTGGTGGCGAAGAACTTTTTACCGTCGTAGCAGTCGCCGGTGGTGCCGTTGGCCAGTAGTTGGGCGATGAGGTAATCCGGGTGCTTCTTGGCCTCGAAAGCCAGGGACTGTACCAGCGGGGTATATAGGCCGATCTGGTCGTCCTCGATGTCGTTTTTGCTCACTTCGACGGTGGCTTCGTAATCCTTGTTCACCACCTGGAAGCTCTTGCCGGCCAGAGATTTGATCACCCGGTCCCCCAGCCATTCCTGGACCATCGGAAAATCCAGCAGAAATTTGTAGTCCAGACTGCGCCCGGTGGACGGCACCGTCATGGCCAGCCGCTGATACCAGGCCTCGGCGCTCTGAAACGCGACGTTGAATACCGCGGACAGGCCCACGTAGATATTGGCCAAACTTTCCTGATTGATGATCATGGGTTATATCCTCCTGCCCAAAGGCTTAGGTGATCACCCGGGTGTATTCAACCCAGATTGCATAAAGATACAGATCGTCGGTGCCCAACTGCCCATCCTTGGGGTTAATGACGCAGGTCAGGTGAGCCGGTCCGTTCGGAACGTCCGAGGCGGCGATGACGTTGACGTATTCCGTCAACGTGACCCCACCGTCTACCTCGTCATCCGTGCCGGCACAATCCGTGTCCCCGGCGTTGAAATAGGCCTCATGCACCAAGTCCGGAGTATCGGTGGCCCCGGACATGGCCACCAGGGCGTGCACTTCCACATTAGCCGAGCCATCCAGGTCATCGGGCAGAGTAAACACTGCCGCGATCTTGCCGGGAGTGGCATGACTGCCCCATTTGAGCACCACCTCTTTGTTGCTCAACTGCGCCCAGCCAGGCGTCGGGTCGGCGGTATAGGCGGTCAGGGCCGTGCCGTCCTCCAGGGTCAACGCAATGGGGGTAATCCTGGCCTTTTGGAGTCTGGTACCCAACTGTGCAAGGGCGGCTTCCACCGTGTCGATGGAAAACAGGCTGCCGGCATCGGCTACGGATACCGAGCCCGCAGCGGCCACTGCGCTGGGATACACCCCCTCGCCGATGTCGATCCAGCCCTCCGTGGCGCTGACATACCTTACCAGGCGGCCCACGACGACACCGTTGCTGCCGGTCTCATCGAAGGTCTGGTCGTCGATGGCGTACATGATGTCGCCCACCATCGCCTGGGTGATGCTGGATGCATTGAGACGGAAAATTCCTTTGCGGCGCACCGTGATCCACAGGTCGCCGTTGGAGCCGGAACTGTTGTCCACGGTTTCCGTGGCCACCCCCACAAACTGCAGCCCGGAGGTATTGGCCGCGGGCTCCGCATAGCCGCTGGAGCCCTCCACGCATACCAGCGACCCCGCATAAATCTTGGTGGACGCTTTAACCGGGAACTGCTGTAAAATCCCTTCCCGGTATTCCGTGTCTCGGTCTGCCGTTAAGGCCGTCATCGTCTATTCCTCCTGTTATCCGGCCTTGGCGGCCAGGAATTCTTCCGGTTTGATCAGCAGTTGGGTGCAGATGATCTGCTCGTTTTCGCTGAGCCCTCCGGCGCCCTTGTTGCCGCCGGTCCCGGGGGACTTCAGTCCTTCGTTCACCGGCACCACCTTGGGGGCCTGGGCCACAAAGGTCTTAAAGCCCTCGGCGTCTTCTCGGGCATACTTCAAGGCCCAGTCCTTCTGGGCCGGGGTGACTTTCCCGGCCTTCAGGGCCTCATCCACCAGGGCCTGGGCGTCCCGGGCCGCCAGGTCGGACTTGAGACCCGCCAGTTCGGTCTGCACCCGGGCCAGGGCGTCCTGTCCCTGTTTCAGCGCCAGGATGGCCCCCTTGATCTTGGCCGGGGTGGCTTCCGCCGCCGGCAACCCGAGGATCTCGCCGATCTCCGGCAGAGCCCCGGCCAGTTTCAGCCTGGCGTCGGCCAGAGACAGGATTTCCTCATCCGGCTGCTCCCCGGTGATCCCCAACAACTCCATAAGCTGCTTTTTCATGACATTCTCCTCCTGAAATGAGTAGCCGGCGGCACAGGCCGCGGCGGGCCTGAGGATCGCCAGCTTCGCTGCCAGGGGCAGTAAATCGTTCATCGCCGGGGTATTGGTCAGGGCCCCATGCAGCAGCCGCACCGGCCGGCGGGTTTCCGGCTCTATGCGCAGCACCGGGGAAAAATAGCGGTATTCTTTGGAGGTGATGTGGCGGCGGGCCGTCTCGGTCCATTCCACCCGCATCCACAGGCCGTCGCCCCTGGCCTCCAACTCCTTGATCCAGCCGGCCGCCGGGGCCTTCTCTCCGGACAGGGACTGGTGCTCATAGTCCACCACCAGATCAAGGCCACGTTCCCGGAATCCCGCGGCGATCGCTGCCAAGGCGGCTTCGTCCACCGTGAATCCTTCCCGGCCGTCTCCCAGGGTGACCTCCCCCAGGGGCAACAGTCGGACCCATTCCGGGGCCTGGCCGGCGGTTTCCAGGGCTATCAGGGCAATAATAGGATTCATCATGTCCCTCTTGCTTGACTTCTTTAAGAAATTGACTTATTTTTTAATCAAAGCAGGCATGAGGACTCGAAAATTCGCTCGGGCGAGTCGGGTTTTTCCGCAAAGCGGATAAGCCAATGGAGGGAAGGGGCGTCCTCCCATGCCTGTTATAATTTTTCATACCTATTGCCACCTCGATGTTGTGCCCTTTAACAGTTCCAGCAGAAACTATGCGGTTGGTTACCCCTTTACCGACCCTTTGATCAAGACGAATTACCACTTTTATCCAGGTGTCAGCCTGCCGCACCCAGGTCATCAATACCGCAGGGTCTTGGGTGTCGAAAAACCATTCAGATGAGACAAACTTTTCTGGAATTTGCATTAATTCCGCCGGAGATAGCGTCCTCCCCGTCAACCTCTTTACATCTCTGGCCAGATGCAGCATTACATGATCATTGATGACCACCAGGGCAAGTTGTGGTTTCTGCTCCAGCTTATCCATAACCCAGTTAGGTAGGTTGCCTACTGGATATATCTCCCCGCGGGGTTGACCCCTCTCTAATACTGACTTTGCCCATGTGGCATAGCCGGGAATTCCGCCCTCCTGTTGTGCCCACAGGAGGGTTTGCAGTAATTCCAAATGCTCTGGTTTAAGGGCGCTTTTGGGCAACCCCAAAATCGCTTCCTGTCTTAGGGCTGGATGATACCTCCCCAAATCCGGCTGCCAGTTCCCCGCTGCGGGTGATACGAAATTGTTACGAGGCCCCGGCGCCGGGGGCAGGTCCTGGCTGACTTTCAGCCCCTCCCGATCAATTTCCGCCTGGCTCAGGGTGATGGCCGCGCATCGGCAGTTGTAATCCCAGGGCGGCCAATACAATTTCCAAAACGGATGATCCAGGGGATAAACCAGCCCATGCAGCGCCGCGTGCCGAGGCCGGGTGCGCCCGTCCATCACCGCCGAATACCTGGCATAAGGCCGGGCCCCCTTGGTGGCCTGGGCCTGATCCCAATGCCCCCGGCCATAGGCGGCGAGCACGTTGGTCCGAAACACCGTCTCCCGGTGCCAGGGCCGGGTCAGGATATCCGCGACGGCCTTTTTGAAATCGTTCAGGGTCTGCCCCTTCTCAATGGCCCCCTGCACTGCGTCATATACCCGTTGCAACTCGTCCGCCTTATAGACGTAGGCCGCAGTGAAGGCCTGGGCCCGCTCCGCGGCGGCCAGGGCATCGAACTGCGCCCTGGTCATGACCTTCTCCTGTTTGGATAGAAACCAATCCACCGCCTCCTGGAACGGCTGGTTAAACGCAGCGGCAGCGTGGAATTCCGGCATATCCGATCCTATAACTTCACCAGCTCGGCGGCTTGCATCCCCTGGCGGCCCTGCACCACCTCGAATTCCACCTCATCCCCTTCCGCCAGGCTCCTATAGCCGTCATGCCGGATGGCGGTGTAATGCACGAAAATATCCTTGCCGCCCCCGGCCGGCTCGATGAACCCGTAACCTCGGTTATCGTTAAACCACTTAACCATGCCCTTCTGTCTCACTCTGACAACCTCCCCTTCATCCAGGCCAGCATTCTGGCCTGATAGATCAGCTCCCCCAGGTCCTCCGCCGGCATCTCGGGGTAGGCCGCCAGCAGGCCGTCTCTCAGGGCTGTAAGCGATTCCCCGCCCTCGACCATTTTCTGGACCGGCCTCAACATCCGGGCCACTGCCTCCCCCGAGGCCTCCTGGGCCTTCAGTGTCAATTTCTCCAGATCCTCATGGATGGCAATAACCTGACCGTCCTGGGGGATTAACTCCAGTCCCCCCTCCCTAAGCGCCAAAACAGCCTTAAGTCGCTCATGGTTCTGCGCCTGCGAGCCTTTTGCTCCCTCTCCCCTGGTGGGAGAGGGCTGGGGTGCGGGGGCATTCAACACCGTCTCACCCCCCTTGGGCTCCGGGATGCCGAAGTGCTTATAACAATGACTGGCCGGGATGGGCAGTCCCACGCCGGCCAATTTCTCAATGACCTCGGCGTCGGCCTTCAGGTCCGGGGAATCCGAAATCACGAAGACGAAACTGGGCAGAGGCCGATCCCAGCCGAAATTAAACCCCACCAGAGGTCGCAATATCTGCATCCGGGTGGTGTTGGCCAACGCCCGGGCGTCCGCCTCCAGCAGATCCCGGCGCACCTCCGCCTGCACCCGACCCGCAGCATAGGTGCCGGTGGATCCCTCGGTATCCGTCGTCAGGGTCTGCCCCAGGACCGCCTTGCTCATTTCCCGGTTGCAGAACTGGGTCATCACCTGGTAGGGGTTGAACGTCCCCGACAGGCGAGAGGAGGCCTCCACAAATTCAATCTCCGTGCTCTTGGAGATAATCCCCGCCGCGTCCGTCCCCAGGGCGGTGATGGCTGCCCGCAGAGCCTCCCGGTCCGCCGGCGTGGCGCTGGGCTCGTATTTCCCCAGCCTGAGCGGCATGCCGAACAGCTCGTTGAACGTCGCCCAGTCCTTTAAAGCGTAATTCTTGAACAGGTACATATAGGCGCACACCCGCAGCACCCCGTTCCGGGTGTCGTGGCCGGATTTGGCCGCGTAGTGGTGATAGGCCAGCTTGAACGGCGGCGCCTCCACCCCCTGCCAGTCGGCCTCGGTGACCACCAGGGGCATCAGGGAATCCACGAAACTGAAGTTTTTGGGGTGGATCAGGTTGAATCCCTTGATCACCGCCTGGCCGCCGCTGTCCCACAGGAGCTCCGCACCGGCGTAGCCGTGCCCTACCGCGCCCAGGAGATGCCCCCAGAGCGTCACCATATCCAGCGACTCAAGCTGCTCCCGGCAAAAGTTGGCGATTTTTTTATCCGCAGCGCTGTCCGAGGCGTCATCCACCTGCCAGTCCAGACCCAGCACCGCCAGGCGGCGGGTCTGCATCACCGAAAACAGGTGCGGGTCCTTCTCCTCCATTTCCTCGAACAGCTCTGCCTGGGTACGAAGACTGCCCCAGTCCGCCTCCCGGAAAATCGCCGCCAAGCGGGACGGCGTCAGCCCCGCGGACGGGTAGCCGCTCCACCGGTCCCGGACGGACACCGCGGCGATCTCCCGGGTTTCCGGTTTTTTGGGTCCCAGGCCCACCAGGGGGCGCCCGAACTGATCAACGATTTGCGTCAATGCGACTCCCTATGGACCCAGACTTCATTCCCGTTTTCCGGATTAACATATTCCAGTTCCGGCTCGCACCAGCACCACTTTGAGGGGTGATGATCCCTATATCCGCACATCACGCAAAACAGCGAGGACCCGGTGTCCATTAAATCAGTTTGACATTTAGGACAGACCCCGGTCGGATCTACACACACGGCGCCTGATCTCATCACCACGCCCCCCGCATCTCGCTGAATCGCCGGGCCGCCACTGTCTCATGTTCCACCGGCTGATACGGCGTCAGGGTCTGGGCCGCCCGGGCCAGGCAGCCGGCCACCGCGGCGTCGCCGTGGCGCTGGCCCCCGTCCCGCCCCTGGCTGCGTTTGCCGTCCGGGACCTTGGGTACACCCCTCTCCACCCGCAGCGCCCGATGGTCATCCAGGATGTCCCCGTCCCGGGGAATGACGATGGTCCGGTCCTCGAAGGCCGCCTTGTAGCGCGGCATGTTCTCCAGATACCACTGGTTGGAGAGCATCACCTGGCTGATGCGGCCGGCGCCGTAGCGCTGCATGGCCACCTCGGCCAGGTACTGGCCGTTACCCCGGGCGTCCAGGGCCCCGCCCCGGAAAATCGGCAGCCGGTCCACGATAAAAAACAGCACCTGCTCCTGCTGGCGGAACGGCACGTTGCGCAGCTCCACCACGAAAGGCGTCCGGCTGACCAGGGTCTGGGTTTCCTGGAGCGGCCAGATCACCGTCAAGTCCCCGCTGCGCCCGAAATCCTCCCCGAAATAGCTGGGCCGGCCCTGGGGCAAAGCCTCCAGGAGCGGCAAAACATTTTTCTCCAGCCAATCCCGGCAAGCCGCCTCCCGGACGGTATCCGGCAACTGGGCGAACTCGGCCTTGCAGCTCCACCGCAGCACCGGGATCTCCGGGGCCATGCAGGATTCGATCAAGGCCCGGGAGAGATAGGCCCCAGCGCTGGAGGTGGGGATGCAGAGCAGCTCTTCGTCGGCATCGTCGCCGTAAAAATCGAACAGTTCCGCCCGCCAGGCCGCCTCGCCTCCGGGCGACCACGCTCGCCCGAGCTTCAGGCAGATACGCCGATACAGGCCCAGGGCCAGAGCGTCGTCGATGGTGTCCCGGTGGAGACTGTATTTCTTTTTCCCGGCCCGGATATCCTGCACCAATTCGTTGAACGGATTGTCGTCGCCATTGTGGGTGGAGATCACCTCCACCCGGCCGCCCCACATGATCATAGCCAGGGACGCCTTGAGTAGCCCGGCCAGGTCGTCGTGGAACGCGGCCTCGTCAATAACGATCTTGCCCTGCTTGCCCCGCAGGTTGGCCGGCCGGGACGACAGCGCCAGAATTTTAAAACCCGAGGCGAATTTGATCCGGAATGCCTGGATGTCTTTGCCGTCTCGGCCCTCGTGGGCGAAGACCACTTCCTCCACCGCCACCGCGGCCTTGTGATATTGCCGGGCCCAGGCGGCGCAGTCGTCGATGTACTCCTGGGCCATATCTTTGTTGTAGCCGATGTAAAACACGTCCATGCCGGTTTTGCTCGCGGCCAACAGCACGCTGTCCGCCGCGTCGCCCCAGGAGGCCCCGATGCGCCGGGACTTCTCCCAGACCTTCACCGGCGCCGCATCGCTGACCCAGCGCTGCTGGTAGGGTAAGAGGACCGCAGGCGTGGACGCCTGCGCCACTGGGGCCGGTGGCACAGGCTTTCCAGTCTGTGGGCTGCTCATGATACCCCCAAAATCTGCCGGCGGATGTCCTCCACCGCGGCTTCGCTCAATCCCCCGGGGACGGCCCCGCTCTCGGGTTTGTATCGGGCCTTCAACGCGTCGATCAGTTCCATGGAGGCCTTCAAATCCTTCAACGCCGACAAAGTCATCTCCCCCGGCTGGCTCAGCATCAGGTTGATCCGGCGCTGTAGGGCGTCGGCCAGCAGCGACAACGCCTCGCCCGGCTCCATGACCTCCACCTCCCCCGGTGGCGCCGGCGTGCCCGCCTGTGGTCCGTCGCCGCGCCCCCGGCCCAGGGCCGCTTCCAGCCGGGCCACCGCGTACACGTCCTGGGAGTGCAGGGAGTCCAGCGCCTTTTTCACCAGGCGCTCCCGCAGCAACAGCGTGTTGCGCTTGATGTCCGCCAACGAGCGGGACAGCTCCCGCCGGCGCTCCTCCCATTCGCCGTCCTGTTTCCATCGGGAGAGCGTGGTGACGCTTACCGGCAGCCGGGCCGCAATGGCCTCCAGGGTGAGGCCGTCCACTACGTAGAGATCCTCGGCCTCGTCAAAATAGGTCGGCTTCTTGCCCATCAGCGCCCCAACGCGTTTTTGATGGCCTGGGCCTCCTGGAGGAGTTCCCGGTACTGGATCTGGAGCCCGGCCAGGTCGAAGGCCTGGGCCTGGATCATTTCCGTTTCCAGCCGTTCCACCGGCCGGGTGGGGTCCAGCAGGTCCCGCAGCGACCGCACCAGGCCCTGCATACGCAACTGCGTTTCGGACCGGTGTTTGCGGTTCAGCGCCAGGCGGCCCTCGAATTTGACGTGCTCCTCGCTCATGCCTCCACCCCCGCGACTTTTTTCACCCGGTTTAAGGGGCAGAAAATATTATTTTCGACGTTGTAGCTGAGCACCTGGAACTGGCTGGTGTTGAGCATGACAATCTCCCGCAGGTCCTTGGACAACGCCTCATAGGCCTTCACCAGGATGACGTTGTTCTCGTACATCTGGCGCTGCGCCATCATGTCGGCCTGGTAGGCCGCCAAAATAGCCCGCGTCTCGGTCTGAAACGCCACCAGCATGTTTTTGGTGTCCTCCCGGTAGGCGTTCAGTATCGCGGTCATGTCGTCCCGGTATTTCCGGGCGTCCCGGTCCCGGGCCTTGCCGTCGAAGTACCACACCAGGAAGAACAGGCCGGGCAGTCCCAGTCCCAAAGCCGGCCCCAGAAGGTAGTTCAGTCCCAGGTTCTCCATGGAGTTTATTGAGCGCCGGCCGCGGCCGCGACTTGCTGCGCCTGCAGGGCCAACTGGTCCGCTTCCTGAGGCGTAGCGCACTTGGCGGCCTGAATCTGGCCCGCCAGGGCCAGGGCCGTGTCCGCCGCCACCAGACCGGCCTTGAGGTAGCCGTTGGTCTGGTCTGCCAGATAGGCCCCCACCAGGGGATCATAGACGCCCTGGATGATCAGCATGGAATCCTGGGCCCGCTTGAACGCCTGGGGGTGATCGCAACAACCGGCCACCGCCGCTGCCAGCAACAACACGATCAGCAAATGTCTCATTCTCATGGCTTCTCCGGTTTTTACGCCTTGGCGTCTTGGCGCCTTGGCGAGAAATTTGTTTTGCCTTTTAGCTGCCTTGCTGCTTCAGGGCATATTCCCGTTGCAGCACCTGCACCAGGCCGGTGACGGCCAGGGCCAGGGCGCCGCCCAGGTCCATCTGGCCGCCCAGGTAGGCCGCCACGGCCCCCAGGATCGTACCCAGCCCCAACCGGATCGTGTTCGACTGCCACCACTTTTTTTCCATGCCTTCCTCCAAAAACGCCGGGGGGCGAGGCTCATGTCGGCCGGCCCGCCTGCCCCCGGCCTTCCCTGCTGGGCCGGCCCCGGCGGCGTGGGGTATTCGATGCAGTCACAATTATTTATGCACAAAATCAAGGGCGTTGGGGCTTTGAGGTCCGTTAAAGTTGGGTCGGGTGCAACTTTAACGGACCTCAAGCCGAAATTTGAAGGGGATGCGGGGAAAAACGGGGCGGATTTCGGGAAAACTACCGGGAGAGGATTTCAGACAAGAGGACGGATAATAACTTTCCGGCCGCTTTCACGACCTTCCCTTCTGAGGCGAACTCCCCTTTCTTGTAGACCATCAGGGGGACGATCTGTCTCTTCTCGGGGGCAACCAGATAAAGCAGGCGCAACCCCTTGCTTTTGCCAATGCCGTAGGCTTTCAGGGGCAGCCTCAGCTTTCTGACCTGCAGGCCGCCGAAGCCGGGGTAAACGTCACCTTGAAGATGATATACTGCCAGGCCGTCGAGGCAACGGTTTACTTCCGGCCCCGCCAGGGGATATGTTTTCAGTATTTCTTGGAGCAGGTTGTCAAAGGCGGGAAAGCGCCGAATCTCAAAGGGCATCGGCGATCTTGAAGATCAGGCGGCGCACGTCCTGGTCCTGGGCCAACGCGCAGTCTTCCACCAGGTCGTCCCAGTCTGCCGCCAGCCGTTCCAACGACCTTCTCAGGGGCGCCAGCAAAACCGTCTGGCCGGCCTTCTGCCGCAGCGCCAGAAGGTTGTTTCTGATGGCCGCCAGGCCGGGATAAAGCCCGCCGACACAGGCGGCCTCGGGACAGGCTTCATGGCAGCTCGCCATAAACCACCGCACTTTTTTCAGCAAGGCGCGGTTGCGCCAGACCAGACCCGGATAGCTGCCGTAAATCCGCGCCAGACTGCCCGGCAGACCCGCTGCCTGGGCTATCTCGTCCAGATTGCGGCCATATCGTTCCACTTCAGCTTGCAAGGGTGTTGTCGTCCCCATACCATTCCGTCCTGTAGGATGTTGCCTTGATTATAATGAGGTTACCCAAAACCGTCAATCAAGAACGAGGAGGGGGCGGCCTTGAGGGGCCGCCCCGGGTGACTTACCCGACGGTTTTTCGGGCCGTCAGGTCCTTGAGGATGGTGTACAGCGATTCGCTGGCCGCGGCCAGGCGGATCCGCATGTGACTCAGCAACAGCACCAGGCCGTCCACGCCCGCGGGGCTGAGACGCAGATCGCCCTCCCGGTCGCCGGCCAGGTCGGTGAGCACGTCCAGCCAGCCCACCATGTGGTTGATTTCGTCAATGGGGTCAACATAGCTCATGGCCGGACTCCGGGGCCGGCAGGGCCGGGGCTTCCTTCCGGGCGGCGTCCGCCAGCGTCTCCACCAGCAGGTTGCGGATTTCCCTCTGGCGCTTGTGATGATTCACCGGAGCGAATTCCACCCCGAGGTCTTTCAGGCGCTTCTCCAGAAATTGCACCTGGTCCTTGCTCATGACCAGGAGCCGTCCGGTCTCCTTTTGACTGAAGCCTCGACGCCGCAGCCAGATGAGTTGCCCCAGGGTTTCGGAGGTGATGCTGGCGTCCTTCAGCCATTCCAGGAGCCGCAGAGTGTGCTGGATGCCTTCCCGCCGGGCCTCCAGGACCTGGTGGGCGAGGGCCGGGGCCGCGTCCCGCACCTTTCGGGGCAGCCGCGCCAGCCACAACCGGAAATCCCGGGCCTTGGGCGTCCGGGAAAACATGGCGATGAGGTTGGCCCCGGTCTCGGTGTAAGCCACAACCTCTTGGACTCCCCCGGGGGTGGTCAGTCTGACCCCCCCCTTTTGCGGGTCCAATTCTTCTCGGTTACGAGAGTAGATTTTTTTAACCGCCTGTTTGGGATCGACCAGCCCCAAGCAGCGCCCAATATCTTCCGCGGTTAAATATTCCTTTCCGCCTATCTCATAAATAGTTACCGAAACGCCATTGTAGCGCTCCACTCTTACCAGATACTGCTCGTTACTGTTCATTGTTTTCTCCTTACAGGTTTTTGCAATCAGACCATAAAAAACGGCCCTGACGAGTGGTGCAAAGGCCCTGTAAGGGAGCCTCCCGGGCCTCACGGTCACCGGGCCACTCGCCAGAGCCGACTCTGGCGATGTAGAAATGAAAAACCCCCTTTCACGGCCCAGATTCGGGACGTGGTGGCCGGGGCAGCCCCTTACAGTTCTTTGCACCTTCATTTTGGGACAGCCCGGCGGGGTTTGTCAAGAGATTATTGATGCTTTTCTTCGTTAACGAACTTTTGCATTTGTCGTTTTGAACCACTTTGGATTTGGGCTTCCCCGGAGCCTTCTTTTTGCACGACGCCCTTATCATCGAAGACAAAAATCAATTTTCTTCCCGTGCCGTCCAATCCGCCGGCAAACCAGCCGACCACGGGAACAAAAGTCGCCGGTTTTACTTGGGACTGCGCATAAACATAAGCCCAGACTTCCTTCCCATCGGCCCCATACCTGATGGCGTTAGGCTCCCCCAGTATGGCCTTGATTTCCGCCTTCGTGGTCTTTCCATATTCGATCTGGGTTGCCGGGTTAAATTCTGCAACCTTAGGGTTACCAGTCGATGCGCACCCCGCCACCATCGCCAAAACCGCCACCACCGCCGTCAACCTCGCCGCCTTGCCGTTCATGTCCTTACCTCCACGCCTGAGATTTTCCATGGTTTCCCCACGGGTTGCCGCCTGTCAAGGATTAATTTGGCGGCGCCTCCCCCTTGTGGTATTTTGCCCTTGCCCGAGCAAATACTTTCACGAAAAGGAGCACCGCCATGTCCAACAAGGAGTTAATTTTAACCACGGCCAAGGAAATATTTCTTAAGCTCCTGGACCAGGAGGATTTCAAGGTATCCCTCAAGTTGAGCAACCGTGAGGCCGATTTCTCGGCCAACCTGGAAAGGCTTGAAAAAGCCTTTCTGGGAGTCATGCAAATGACCTCAAAAGCCGCCGACTCTATACCGGCATAGCCCCACCAATTCTATCGGGAGCAGCAACTTGACCACGATCTCCAGCACGTCAGCAAGTTCCTGCTCCCGCCTGCCCGCCCCCACATCCGTTGCGTCCAGAACGCCCATTATCTTTTGAGCGACGCTCAGCTTTTCTTGCCAGGTCATGGCTTTCCCCGACTGATTCGGCTCGCACATGTCCTTCCCTCCCTCATCTCAAGTTTTTAGTGCCATGCCGGCGCAGCTTTAATTCAATAAAGCGCCAGATAGCCCTGGCTATCCGGCCACCTGTGGAAATATCGGCTTCAAGGATGGCCAACACTTTCCGCCTGAATTCCTCGTCCTGCAATTTCTGGGTATGGTTAACGGTTTCTTTCATATTAAACCCCTTACTCCTCCCGGTGCCGGTAGGCCTCCACTGCGGACTCCGGCACCAGGGTGAGCCGCTCGCCGCGGCGCTCGGCCTCCAATTTACCCTGGCACACCAGGCGGCGCACGTGTCGATCCGACACCCCCAACCGCCGGGCCGCCACGTTCACCCTGAGCAGCTTGTCGTCGTTCCGGCTCATGGGCGCACCTCCCCGGCCCCTCAATTCAGGTGGGCCGACTCGTTCAGGCGCATGGCCTCATCCCTGGCGATGGTCACCTGCACCTGTTTTTGCCCGGCAAACAACGCCCTGAAATACCCCAACCCCATCGCCATCAGGCAGTCGGCCACCATGGCGTCGCTCAGCACCGACCAGTCGTTGCCCATCTCCGACATCAGCTCCCGGGCCCCCTGGACATATGCCAGGCGCATCTTCCGGTATGCCCATGCCGTCTTGATTCTCCGGATCATGTCAGTGCCTCCTCCAGGTACGCGGCCCGTTTTTTCACGTCCGCGCTGTAATCCCGGCCCGTGGTATAGTAATCCGCGTGCCGGCCCCGGCGCCGGGCCTTGAGGACGTTCCCCGCGCCGCAGTTATAAGCCGCCACCGCCCCCCACCACAGCAGCGCATAGTCGCCCCCGAACAGTTCGAAAAACTTTCCCAGGGTGTTGAAATTGTCCCGGAGCAGCTTGATCGCGTATTCGGCGCTGGCTTGGGCGTCCCGCCACTTCCCGGTGGCGATGAAGGCCGGGTGGCTGCGGTCGTCGATCTGCATGAGGCCGTAGCCGTGGCCGTGGTCGCCCCGGCCGTTTTTGTCCAGCAGAATACCGAACCGGGATTCCCGGCTGCAGATCCCCAGGAGGGTAAGCACCGCCCAACCCGCCCCCAGGGCCGCGGTCATGGCCTGATCCAGTTCCGCCGGCCAATCGATATCCCCGGCGGCGGCCTCAAAGACCGGCAGCACCAGCTTGACCTTGGATATCTCGGCCCTGGTCACCATACCCATGTCATATCCTCCCCTGCATTTTCTTGAGTCCCTCGATGACGTTGCCGACCTGCTGAAACCGCAGCCATTCCAGGCGCTCAACTCCAAACCGGTTTTTCAGAAATACCCTCAAGGCCGGCCACTTGTCCCGGGCCCGGCTCACTCTGGCCCACAACTGCCGGATCATCCGTATCTGGTTGACCGTGGCCATCCTGGGCCCGCCGGCGGCCTGGCCCCCGCCCCCCGGGTCCCGGCTCTGCCCGGCGCAGCGCTCCAGGTGGGTGATCACCAGGTCGATCTTCGGCCCGGAGAGATCCTTGCATGACTTCACCCGGGCGATACCCCAGAGCATCTCCCGGTAGGCATCGTCATCCAGGCCCAACCGGCGCTGCAGGACCTTGATCTTTTTGATCTGTGCGGGCTGGATGGCTACCTGCACGGCTTGGCCTCCACAAAGGCGGCGAACTCCGCCTGGCGTCGGGCCTGCTCCTCCGGATCAAGCCCCTTGGCCAGGCTGCGCTTGAGTAATCGCTGGAACTCCCGCCGCCACTCCGGATCATCCGGGAGGTTGTCCTCCATAGTGGGGCAGGCGTCCCTGCCTGCCATCATCCGACCTTCCCGCTCCCTCAACTCCCGTTCCCGGCGCTGGGAGGTCTTCTCCGCCGCGGCCTTGAGCACCTGTTTCAGGTAGTTGTGGTTTTTGAGGCCGGTAAGCTCCCGGTTGGCCACCTCGGCCAAGGCTTCCTTGAACTCCTGGCGTCCCACCACGTACCATCGGCCGCCGATGGCGAACTTGCCGCTGTCCCACATGGCCAGCACCTCCCGGGCCAGGCGCAGACGCTTTTTCACCGCCAGGGGCCTCATGGGGCGGGCGTCCCCGCCCGCCGTCCTGAACGCGTCCAGGTACTCGCTGACCAGCGGCCATTCCGCCCCGAAGCCCGCTGCGAGCTGCACCAGGGCCTCCAGGTCCCGGTCTTTGACGGCCTGGTCCAGATCGAAGTCGTTGCCGCAGGCCGGACAGCGGATCTTCACTCACCGCCCTCCTTGCCCCACAGCATGACCCGGATCAGATGCAGGGCCTGCATTTCCGGGGACCGAAACTCCTCTTTGGCCTCATCGTGCAGGTCGTCCCACAGATCCTCGTCGGCGCAGGCGTCGAAGTTCAAGATCAGGACGTGGTTGCCCAGATCCCCAAGGCGTTTCTTGACCGGCTTATGGGGAATGGGGGCTTTTCTCCCCTTGCGCGGCCCGTCTTTGGTAATAACGATCAGCTTTTCCGTGGGGTGCTTCTGGCAAAAGCCCTCCGGGGCTTTGATGACGGTATCGGCCATCTTTTGCGTCTCCAGTGGCACAGGCCGCGGGCCTGTGATTTCAGGTGGTATAGGGGGGGGGCGCCGGCGTCAGGTGCTCCACTTCATGGGTGATCCCGGCGCAACCCAGACAATGATGCAGATGCCCCAGCCAGACGCGCTCCTTTTCCCGTCGGCGGGCTTCTTCGCGGTTGATATCGCATTGCCGTCGGGAGATGTTGCCCTTGAGCGACGGGCAATTAAATTCACCCCAGGTCCCTGAGCTCATAGGCAAATATTTCCTTGCGTACCCGCTCGGTGCCCACCGCGATCAGCCGGTCTTCCGGCCAGTCGGCCATAATGTCCCAGTTGACCGACTCCACCACCTTGACGGCCTCGGCCAGACCCAGGGCCTTGAGGTTTTCCAGCACCCCCCGGGCCTTTTTCACCGACTCCTGCCAGGTGTGCAGCAAGGCTCCGTGAGGCAGATCCACCCGGTCGGCGCCGTCGAACAGGGTCACCCGGTGCTTTTTCGCCAACGACAGGACCTGCTTGTCCAGCAATTGCACCCGCTCCTTGAGAGGCGTCAAAACCTGCTGCCAGTCGTCCTGGGTTTGGCGCATCTCCCGGGTAGCCTGAGCCTCACTGGCGGCCAGCGCAATTTTGGCGTTGGCCAGTTCCGCCAACAGAGCGTCGGCCTGGCGGTGCACGTTATTCAATTTGGCCACGATTATTCTCCTGACTGTTCCAACGTTCATAGGCCTCATATTGGCGCTCGGCCTCCCCGGCCATCGCCAGCAGGATGCCCAATACGAATCCCAGCCCAAAGGCCACGAACACCCAAAAAGTAAAACTGCCGGCGCTCATCCTGCGCCCTCCAGGTTGATGACGATCTGGCCCACCAGTTCCGGCAGGGTCACCCGCCGGAGGACGGCCTCCTGCTTCAAGCCCTTCAGAGCCTTTTTGCGCAGGCGCCGGCAGTAGTCCTCCAGCTCACTGCCCGCGGAGGCCAGAAAATACCCGCCGCCGTCGGTGGCGCTGGCCGAACAGATGGGCGTGCCCTCCCGGCGCAGTTTGGTGATGAGCTTGCGCAGTTGCCGGGTGTCGTTGATCCGGTGGTCATAGGGCCGTTCATAGACCGCTTGGTACAACTCCCCCATGCCCACCGCCCGGCCCCGGCCCACGTGCCGGGACAACTCCTTCAATAGGCGATTCTCATAATCCGGCGCATGCATAAATCACCCCTGTTTCGGCAGGATCAAGGCACCGCGGCGGGGCCGGCCAACCGCGGCTTTTCGCCGTTTGCTTCCGACCCAGACGGCCAGCACGGCCATGCCGTACAGCAGCTCCAGGCCCAACACCCAACTCCCCGCCACCAGCATCAACAACAGACAGTCTTCGCCCATGCTCCTCGCCTCCGCCGGCCGGCACCAGCATGCCGCCCAGGATACCGGCCTTCCAGTGCAATGCGCCCGGGGCCAGCATATGCCGGCACCCGGTTTGAAAGCAGTAGAACAGCTTGCGGAACCGGTACCATCGATACCACCGCCAGCAGTAGAACTGCCCCGCCTCATACCTGATCAGCGCTTTCGCCATCCCCAGTCCTTTCGAGCGGCAGGCCGGCCTCGATCTCGTCGATCAGCGCCATCACCTGCGACTCATTGGAGACTATGGTGTCGATGAGGGCCCGCACCTCGTTCAGGATGCGCTTGACGGCCGCGCCGCAACCGGCGCACGGGTCCGCGGGCGGCGCGGCCGCTTTCCGGGCCTCGCCCCGGCGGCTCCAATGGGGGGCTTCTGTGTGGCGGCGATGACCGGGGACCTGATACAGCCCCTCCCCCGGCCGGTCCAGGGCGCCCAGATCGAACAGGAACCGGATATACCGCTTGGCGTAATCCACGCTGGCCCCCGCCAGGAGCGCCACCTCCCGGGCCCGGAAGGCGCCCGTCTCCGATTTGATCTGCATGGCGTGCCAGAGCTTGGCCTGTTTGTCACCGGGGTTTCCCAACATACTCGTCCCCAGACAATATTTTTTGGGGCCCGCCCCGTCATAATAGACGACCACCACTTGGCCGGCCCGCATCAGGTCAGAAATAACTCCCCTCACCCGGTTGACTTCTCTACGGCTCTGGACTACCAGGTGATCCGCTACCTCCCGCGTGGTGGCCATGCCCAGATCATGCAATGCCCGCCGCACTCGCTCTGCCAGACTCATGCCAGTCCTCCCCGGCTCTTTATGGCCTTCAGTTGGCGAAACACCTGGTCGATGTCGATGGCGGCGCTGGCCAAAAGCTCCAGATACCGGTTGATCGCCTCGTCGCTGGGATTGGCTCTCTCCACCGTCGTCCAGGTTATCCCGCAATTCCGGCATTTGCGCCGCCGCCACACCGTTTCCGGGGTCTTGCGGCTGTCTTCTACATCGTTTTTGTCCAGGTAGCACCCCGGGCAGTTCATGCCTCCGGCTCCTCTTTGACTCCCCCAGCCCGGCGCCACAGAGTCTCCGGCGCGGTGGACGACAGGATCACGTGATTGCTGTCGGTGATGATGATGGCCCGGGTCCGCCGGCCGCAGGACACGTCCAGCAGCCGGGCTTCCTGCTCGGCCCGGTCCCGCAGCCGTTTCATGGGCTGCCCCGCCGGCGCCAGAATGGCCACCACCCGGTGATAGGCCACGGTGTGACCGAATCCGAGATGAATCGATTTCTCCTCCATGGATTACCCCGCTGCTCGCAGTTTTTTGGCCGCCAAATCCACCACCTTGTCGGTGATTTCCTTGTCCGGGTTGGCCTTGCGCACCGTCTCCACATGCGACAGCAGCACCACGGTCTTGCGGAAATTGCCCTCCGCCTGGCGCTGTATCTGGGCGGCCACCTCCGCCGTCAGCTTCAGGTCGCACAACTCCGCGGCGATCACCTGCACATCCGTTGCGGAGAGCGGCGTGAACTCCACCACCTGGCTCACCCGGTCGCCGAACGGCGGGCTTTTCCGGGACACTGCCTCCCAGGAGCCCGCCATCCCCACCAGCACAAACGGTGAGCTGGTTTTGTCGTGCAGGTCCCGCACCGTGTCCAGGATTTCCTGTTTGCGGATGATGTAATCCGCCTCGTCGAGGATCACCAGCCGCGGCCGTTTGTACAGCTCCTCCCGGATCTGCGGCAGGTTCCCCCGGCTGGTCCCCGCCGGGGTCAACCCCAGGCTGGCCGCCATCTCCATGAGCATCCAGTTGGCCGACCACACCGCATACGCCCGGATATAGAGGGCGTGGCGCTGCACCGCATACCATTGGGTGGCCTCGGTCTTGCCGTATCCCTGCTTGCCGTACACCCAGGCCAGGCCCTTGCCGGGCATGACCGCCAGGTTGCGCTGCAGTTCCTCCAACCCGGCCACCAGGCGGTGCACGTTCTCCGTACGGACAAATAGCGTGCGCATTTAATCCTCCAATAACAATCGCAGCCGGTCTAACAACAGCACCGCAATATCAAATAAGGCCGTCAGTGTTACTACGGGGATGGCAACCAACCATAAGAGTATGAGCGCCAACCGTTTCAGCAATTTCATATTTTTACTCCACCGCCGCCAGGCGCGCCCGGCGGCTCAAATCGTTCCCGAGCATTTGTAAAATCGAGGCGTACTCCGCCTCGTACCAGGACTTAAACTCCGCCTCCGCCGGCGTCAACGTCTCGCCCCGGGCTTCTTTGCCGATGAGGTGCTTGTAGCGGTCGAACGGATCGGCGAAAAGCTGCTCGTCGCCAGTGGCGCTCCTCTGGATTATCTCCACCCCCGCGGCCAATTCTTCCAGGCTCTGCGGTGGCGCCGGCGGGGCGCTCGCGGGCATGACAAACCCGCTCTGCCTGATCTCCGCCGGTCGCACCGGCAGGGCCACCACGTTGCCGCCCGGGGAGAACTCCGGCAGCGGCGGCCGCTGATCTTTCCAGGGGTCGTCATTCAAGAGAATTTCCAGAGGGGTGTGTGCGCTGGCCCTAAAATCCCCGGCCACCGGCGCCTGGTAGGGCTGGGCATAGTAACGCTTGCCGTCCCGCCGGTCCTCCACCACCATGGTCTCCGTGGTGACCCCCTTAAAAACCAGTACCTGGCAGGAATGTATCTCCTGGACCTGGTAGGCCCGGCCGTGCAGATCAAAACACCCGTAATCGTCCAGCGTTCTGCGATAATCCCGGAAGATGTGATCCCAGGCCCCCGGGTCGAAAGCGAGCAGGCCGCCCCGTTCCCGGGCCGAATCCAGCCAGGCCTGCTCTTTGCTGCCGGCCAGGTGGCGGTGCTTCCTCTGGTTGGTGCTCCGGATGAACCGGGCCAGTTGCGAGTTGAGCTCCGTCAGGGTGATCTCCCGGGTCTGCCAGTCCGGCAGTCGCAGGAACTGTGCCTCGAAGCGCCGCCAAATATCCTTCCAGCCCGTCTCCACCTTGCCGGTGGCCTGGGCCCGGTCCGGCTCGTGGGTCCTGATGGTGATGAGTGCGCCTTCTGCAAAGCGTTGCATGGCGTGGTGCCGGGCCAGGACACCATTATCCATATAAAGGATAAACGGCGCGCCGTGGATGGGGGCGTGGGCCGGGTCGTTCGACCAGGCGAATTTGAGGAATTCGATGCCGTCCAGGGCGCTCTCACCGGGAGCCACCACCGTCCGGGCGATGCGGCAGCCCGAGTAGTCGTCTGCCAACCCCCAGTACCACAACCGCCGCCGCCCCTCATGGCTGGGCTTGTTTTTTTGAGGCCGGGGCCGGATTTTCATGATCCATTCGCCGTTCACGATCCGGTCCGGATAGAAATATTCCGAACCCGAGGCGTCCACCTGGTGCAAGTAGTTGAAGTACGGCGCCTCAAAGCGCTGCCCCCGCCGGGGCGCCTTGGTCAGTCCCTGTTCCCGGGCCAGTCGGTTATAGGTGCCCTCCGGCACCGCCAGGGCCTCGGGCGGCACCCGGCCCCACTGCACCGCCAGGCTCACCGCGTCCGCAGTGGTCAACGCCCGTACCCCCTTGATTTTGCTGTATTTCAGCCGCATGATCTGTTTTGTCCAGAGAACCCGTTCCGGGTTCTCGCGATTTCCCTTGTCGGCCCTGGCTTTGCGGTCATAATCCCGGTGCCCCCATTTGTTCTTCCAGCGGTGGAAGGTGGACGCCGAGATGCCTAACAGGGGCAGCCGGGCCGCCAAGAGCGCCCACTTGGCCCGATGGGGTGTTGCCTTGTATTCCCGGATGATTTCCGCCAAGATATCTTTGTCGCTTTCCGGCATGGGCATGGTCGCGGCCTCGTGGCGGGGCAGGTTAACCTGCGCTCCTCGGAAATTCTTCCGGTTTAACGATCCACGGCGCCTTGCCGGCCTTGAGGTTCTCCAGGTGTTTGGCGAGTTCGCCCACGGAGTATTTCTCCAGCGGTTTACCCCGGGGCGTGTAGTTATTGCGTCGGTAAAGCGCCCGAATTTCGTCCAGTAGCCGCAATTTCTCCGGATTAATGCTGTGATTCATAGCAGTTGGCTCGCTCGCAATTGGGCGGTTTTATGCAATACCTGCGCAATCAATAACTTTTTCTCCCTCTCCCCCGGTGAAAGAGGGTTGGAACGAGGGGGATTTACTCCTCATCCCCCGCCTCGGCGATCCTGGCTACTCTTTCGGCCTTCAGTAGATTATCTTCCAGGCGCTGGATCATAGTCGTCTGGAGGCCCACCACCCCGATCAGCAGCGACCGGATCGCCTCCTCCCGTTCCACCAGCCCCCAGGGTATCTTGCGCATCAACTGCGTCGCTTCCATGATCTTTTTATCCACGGCCTTGATGATCGTCATGGCCGCTTCGATGTCGGGCTCGCTCAAGGCCGCCGTCAGATCGGCCACCTCCTCCTTGAGCCGCACATTTTCCTGGGCCGTCTGCTCCGTGGCCTTCTTTACGGCCTTCTCCTGCTTTTCCTGGGCCAGGCGCAGCGCTTTCTGCAACTGCTTCACGCTCAGGCGCTCGATTTCATCGGTCTTCAGGCCCAGAATGTCGCCGCCCTCCTCAAACTCCGCCAGGTCCTCCTCGTCACAGGCTTCCAGGAGGGCCAATGCCTTGCACCAGTTCCCCCTACCGTCCGCCCAGGCCTGAAATTTCGGCAAGTCTGCGGCTTTTTTGGCAAAAAGCATGTAGCGCCAGGCAGTCATTCGGTTCATTCCTGCAAAGTTTTCCTCTAAAATTTGTAACAACGTTGTTACACCCTCGTGCTCCCGCAGGAGCAGCAGCCGTTTTCCCACCTCGAACCGGGCCGCGATCTCCACCTGTAGGCAGAACTTGGCCTCCTGGATCACCCGGTTCTTGTCGTACGGCAGGTTGTCGCTGAACGGGATCAACGCCCGGTTTTCCTTCGGCTCATCATCAAACTGGCTCATAGCCTGATCCTCTTTACGTCTTGATTTTTTTCCAGTTGCCCGTATATTCCTGGTTCATGCCCGTGTTCATGCACCTTTCGGAAATTGATGATTTTCTTAAACACCTGGTGTCCGTCGCCTTTCCCGGTTGGGACTTTTGTTTACATTCACGGTTTGCAACCTTTCTTGATTTGCCAGCAGACCGGGTCCTCCATATATTCTTGCGACATCGGAAAACGATAGATCGGGAGTTGCCTCAATTGCTTTCAGTGCCTCTTGAACCAAGGCGTTTAGCTCGGCAGATTCAAAACCTATCTCTTGAGATTCAAATATGTCTGTTGGACAGGTTCCTCTATTGCAACTATTTGCTTTCTCTACTAAAGCAATATAGCGAGCTATCGGGTTGGGAAAATCCGACATTCCGCATGCCTGACCTTTTGCTCTTAAATTGTATTTACTACTATCGAAGGGATGAAGTCCGTCGCTGGCTTTCATCTGGCGCTCTCCCCTACATTGTTGCATTGGCCCCACAACTTACTCCTCATCCCTGATATCTCCTTATCCCCGTAGGGGCGGACCTGCGTGTCCGCCCTCAACGCGTTTGGCTCCTCACCCCCGCCTGTGCTATCCTGGGGTCGCCCAACACCAGATCAGAAAGGAGGTGATTTCCTTGGCAGTTCAAAATCCTTATTGTCCCCTCAAAGTCGCCTTTAAAGGCAAAGAGGCCCGGGATACCAGGTGTACCTCATGGTGCGCCTGGTACATTCATCCGGGTGGCTGCTCTATTAATATCCTTGCCCATGCGAGTCTTTCTGTCCTGATTGCCTCGAAGAAAAAATAACGTGACTTCTTGACAGGGCGGAATAAACTTCACCCTCCCCGAGCAGTCCTTGTAAGTCGTAAAAGGATATTCCGCCCACTTCCTGAGCAAAGGCGCACACGCAGTTTGTCAGTCTCTCTTTCAATTCTTCATAATGCGCATCTGTTGCGATTGTCTCCGATTGATTATCCGCTCCGCCCGGAGTGACAATCGCCAACCCCTTGGTGTCGCAGAACCCCCGACCCTCGCAGGTCAGCCAACAGGCCCCCGTTTGCCGCCAACCGCACATCCGGCTAACTGCCGCGATCCCGTTCTCCAGGGCCACATTGCGGCTCTCCAGGTCTCCCACCTGCCGCAGCAGCCTGGCAACCTCACGGTTCGCCGATTCCGCGTCCAGATACAACATTCCCTTGGCCACCGCCGCGTCTAAAATTGTTTCTTGCTGTTCCATAACCCCTCGTGGTGGCACAGGTTTTTAACCTGTGCGTCTATTGATTATTTCAGCCCCCATCTGGCCGCGATCCCGGTCAAACACTCCTGCGCCGCCGCGGTGATCGTCGCCAGGCCGGACGCCGCCGCCCGGAAGCCCCGGGCGCTTTTCTCCACCCAGCCGAACTCCTCCAGGGTGCCGAGGGCCTGGAAAGCCTCGTTGCGGGTCACCCCCGCCGCGGCCGCCACCTCGTCCAGGGATTTCCATTCCAAAATTTCCCCGGACAATAGGCTCTTTTGTACCGCCAGGCCCTTGTGCAGGGCCTTATTGCTGATCTTCCGCCCCTCGGTCATTTTGATCCCCAGAGCTTCTCAAAACTGATGCCCAGCACGCCGGCTATTCCTTGCTGCACCCGCAGCGAGGAGCGCTCGCCCCGCAGGACGTAAAAAATCATGCGATCGCTGATGCCGATCCGCGCCGCCAGGTCCTTGAGCGTGATGCCGCGCTTCAGTAGCTCCACCCGAACTCGCAACGCCCGCTTTCTATTGGGGTTATTCATTCCACTCCTGCCTTCGGGGCCAACTGCCTGGCCTGGCGCTTGGCCTGCCGGGCTGCCCGCTCCGCCTTGGCCCATTGTAGTAATTGATAATCGTGGTCGCTCACCAGGCGGACTCCTGAAAAAGCCTTCACGTAAACCGCCAACGGTTGCATATCTCCCGTCCCCAGGCAGAACAACAGTAACCCTGCCAGGGTCGGTTGATAACCGTTGGCCGCCGGATTCAACCACTTGTCCAGCACCGCCTTGCTGACCTTCAACCCCAAGCCCGCCGCCACCGCCAGGCGATTCATGTCTTCGGCCAACTGCTCCCTGGATACGGGCAACCCCTTCATGACCTCGTTCATGACCAGCTTCACCGCGGGCAACGGATTAACCACCAGGTCGTCCCATAAGCGCCTTTGCGTCCCGCCTCCGGATTTGATCTGCATTTAGATATTGCCCCGTCTGGCTTAATAGGCTACGGTAGTTCTCTCAGGTGAACTCTGATAATCACATTTATGATTTTTTCAAACACCATGTCAAGAAAAAAATCATTAGTAGGATTAATTTCTGGCCTTCCGGGGAGAATACGGGAAGTTAGGGGAAATTTAAGCCAGATTAGGTTTGCGGAATTATTAGGAGTAAATCAAGGGACAGTCCATAAATATGAAAAGGGTATTGGCGCCCCTTCCATAGAGACTTTATCGAAAATCGCTAAGTATGGTGGGGTTACGGTCGAGTGGCTATTGCATGGCGAAGGGCCGGCCGCTGCTGCGGGCGCCCCCAATGCCCAGGAAGTTGCCGCGACGTATGATGCCCGCCCTACCTCCTTGGATCATGACGCCCTGGCCCATACCATCTTCCTGGCCCGGGACTGGCTGCGCCGCAAAAAACAAAAACTCTCGGTCCCCGGCGAAGCTAAACTTATTGCCCTCCTATATGAATATTGGCTCGACTATCGCGCTTACCCCGACGACCAGGTCGTCTACCACCTGCGATTACTTATAAACGAATAAACACCCTTCCGGCGAGAATGTGGCGGAGTTAACATAAAATTAAAAGACTGTAAACTTTTAGGAACTACTTTCTGTATGCTAAAATTATGCCAACCATCCCCCTCTTCCCTCTCCAAAACCAAATCATTATTGTTTTTAGTTACCCATTTCAATTTCACCCACCATTCCCTTCAACTTTTTTTCATTCAAATATCGCGTTTCTGGGGTTTTAATTATCGCATCCCCCTGTATCGGGGTCCCAGGCCTTTTCCCCGGTGACCACGATGTGGCCCCGGGCGTCGGTCATCTTCCAGCATTGCTTGGGCTT
>Ga0233423_10000193_pt1 | contig 37308 bp, 28 predicted proteins | sample Watercolumn_Mata_FD_180713 | JGI IMG/M metagenome (GOLD analysis project Ga0233423, IMG submission 180713) | Freshwater microbial communities from Lake Matano, South Sulawesi, Indonesia - Watercolumn_Matano_2014_112_MG | ecosystem: Environmental > Aquatic > Freshwater > Lake | place: Indonesia... | reverse complement strand
TATTCAAAGTGATTTTTTGTATTATTATCCGCATAATCTGGGTTAATGATTGTTTCAGTATATTCTGTATTCGCACTTTATTCATACATCTTTCATTTCATAAAAAAATAGAGGGAAGATGATGTTCTTCTTAGAGGTAATGGAGTGCATTTCCTGGGTATTGAAAACGGCGCTCCGGATTATCCCCATCATTCGGAGAAATTATTATAAGGCGCCAAAGGGGAAAGAAATAAAAGAAACCGTGGCAGCCTGAAAAAATTTAACCATGTGGATCCTGAAAGGCGGGTGCAAATCCGCCTTTTTTATTCTGCTTACTATTTGCTTACATTCTTTTTTACTATTCAGCAGTCTATATTCTAAAAATCACACAACTGCTTAATATCTTTGGTGCCTGGGGCGAGATTTGAACTCGCACAGTGCTAAGCACCGAGGGATTTTAAGTCCCTTGCGTCTACCACTTCCGCCACCCAGGCGGTGACAATCGTTTTTCGTATAGTATGTTTGAAAATCACTGTCAAGCGTTAAGGCTTCCCCGGAATATCCCTTGAAGAGTATCGAAATTTTATGCTACATGTGCGGCAATTTTCACACGATTAGGAGAGAACCGATCCATGAAAGAGGTTGATATCGTAATTTCCGGAGGCCGGATTCTTACGATGGACGAAAATGACACAAGAATTCAAAAAGGGGCTCTCGCCATTCACGGGGATACAATCGTCGCGGTGGGGGATGCCGGCGATATCGAGAAGGAATATTATGGAGGTCAACGCATTGATGCGAAGGATTCCCTGGTGATGCCGGGACTGATCAATGCTCACACCCATGCGGCAATGACATGCTTCAGAGGTATCGCCGACGACATGGAACTGATGGATTGGTTGGACAACTACATTTTTCCGGCTGAAGCGAAGAACGTAGACCCGGAACTTGCTTACTGGGGCAGTCTCCTGGCCTGTGCGGAAATGATAAAATCAGGCACGACCACCTTCTGCGACATGTATATCTTCGAGGAAGAGACAGCCCAGGCCGCCAAACAGGCGGGTGTCCGCTGCGTCATCGGGGAGGTGCTGTTTGATTTTCCCTCCCCCAATGCCAGAACTCCGGAGGAGGGTCTCGCCTACACGGAGACCCTGATACAAAAATGGGCAGACGATCCCTTAGTGAACATCGTTGTAGAACCCCACGCGCTGTACACATGTTCCCCTACCCTTCTTTCCCGTGCCAACGCACTGGCTGAAAGATACCGGCTTCCGTTAGCAATTCATCTTTTGGAAAACAGGGATGAATCAAATCTCATCATGCAAAAAATTGGAAAGAAGGCTGTTCGTTTCCTCAAGGAAATCGGTTGCCTCAACGAACGTTTTTTTGCGTTTCACTGCGTGTACATGGAAGATGAAGATATCCGGATCTTTGCCGATCACGGATGCAAGGTTGTCCACAATCCTGAAAGCAACATGAAGTTGGCCTCCGGTGTCGCCCCGATCACAAATATGCTGAAGGCGGGAATTGTTGTCGGTCTGGGTACAGACGGATGTGCCAGCAATAACAACCTTGACATGTTTCAGGAAATGGATTCCGCGGCCAAGCTGGAAAAATCCTCACTTTTAAATCCGACGGTGATGTCTGCCCGTACCGTACTTCATATGGCGACATCCGACGGGGCAAAAGTGTTAGGACTTGATGATCTCGTCGGGACAATAAAGAAAGGAATGAAAGCGGATATAGTGATCGTCAACCTTAACAAGCCGCATCTGACGCCCCTCTATGATGAATATTCACATCTCGTATATGCAGTCAACGGAGCCGATGCGGACACGGTTCTGATCAATGGACGTATCGTAATGAAGGATCGCCGTCTTTTAACCATCAATGAGGCGGAGGTGATGGAGAGAGTCAACCGGATCGCCATCCGCATACGGGACACCCTGAAGTCCTGAAGCTGATATGCAACACGAAGAGTATGACATCCTCATTACGGGAGGTCTTCTCCTTACCATGTCTGAGGACACGGAAAAGGTGAAAGACCCCGTCATTGGCATCCGGAGCGGACGTATCGAGAGCATCAAAGAATCTCACGCGCACCCGCCACATCTCTTCAGGGCAAGGGAAATCATTGATGCATCGGGATGCCTCATCATGCCGGGACTTGTAAATACCCACACTCATTTACCCATGGTCTGTTTCCGCGGCATGGCGGATGACCTCCCCCTGATGGAATGGTTGCAGAACCACATCTGGCCGGCAGAGACCAAGCACGTCAGCAGGGAAATGGTGTATGCCGGATCCATGCTCGCGATGGCGGAGATGATTCTCTCCGGGACAACAACCTTCTGCGATGCATATTTCTACGAAAGCAGCGTGGCCAAGGCTACTCTCACCTCCGGCATGCGCGGAATAGTCTGCCAGGGCTTCATTGACCTCCCGGAGGAGAATGCACCGTCACGAATCATTGAAATCGCGGAGCGTTTCATTGATCGCTGGAGGGACAAATCGCCTCTTCTCATTCCGGCCCTGGCCTGTCACGCACCATACACATGCACTGAAGGAACTCTTGTCTGCATTAAGAGTGTCGCGCGCAAGGCGGGAGTTCCCTATAATATCCATGTCTCGGAGACAAAGGAGGAGGTCGAGATCATAAGAAGTCGGCACGGAAAATTACCTTTGCGCTACCTCAGGGACATCGACGTACTCGACAGACATACCATCGCCGTCCACTGCAACTGGCTCGAAGACGACGAAATTGATATTCTCCGCACTTACGACGTCAAAGTGTCCCACAATCCTGAAAGCTCTCTGAAGCTTGCCGCCGGTATCGCCCCTGTTCCGAAACTCCTCCGGAATGCGGTCGCTGTAGGGCTGGGTACGGATGGCACCGCCAGCAACAATGATCTTGATCTCTTCGGTGAGATGGATACAGCCGCCAAGATTCACAAGATCGCCCAGATGGATCCCACAGTCATGGATGCAAAGACCGTGGTAAAGATGGCAACCATTGAAGGTGCAAGAGTCCTTGGTCTGGATGAGCAGATCGGTTCGATTGAGGTGGGAAAGTGGGCGGATATCATCATTCTTGACATGATGAAACCCCACTGGATCCCCCTGTTCAATCCCTACTCCCAGCTCGTGTACGCCGCATCCGGTGCGGATGTCACCACAAGCATCATCGGCGGTAGGGTTGTTATGCGCAACAGGGAACTCCTGAGCATCGATCTGCCTGCTGTCGCCCGTGAGGTCAAGACCATCGCCGATGCAATCGCAGAAAGCATTGTTTCTCAATCGTCATAGAGGAGGTTTCAGATGGGGAATTTGTTTCGCGAAATTACGACAGGGCTATTTGCTGCAATCATCTTCCTTTTCCTCTTGCCGGGCAATTCCTGGTCCACTCCCCGGGAGGTCACTTTCTTTCCAGATTCAGCCCACGTTGTTGAAGTCTCGAAGGCGAAAATCAAGACGGAAGGGAAAGACCGTCGGGTGGTAGTGGTTACCCTTCCCGGCAACGCCGATATGGAATCATTCACGGCTCATCTGCCTGATGATGCAAAACTTAAGATCGACGACGTCGGCTGGCGTCAGATCATCCGCCAGGATGAGACAAAGATTGCGAATCTGCGAAAACAGTCCGAGAAACTCAAAGACGAGAGGAGATCACTCCAGTCTTCCATCCGTGCCCTTGAAACCCAGATCCAGTTCTGGCAGTTGCAGACCAAAGCGAAGACAAAGACGATCACTGATGCGAACAATATGTCCGCCTCCATCGGGAAAAATATGAGAAAGTTCTACCATGATAAAATCACTATGGAACCGGAACTCGAAAAAGTAAACAAGCGGATCAGTGAAGTTCAGGAGGAGCTTGACCGTGCAACGGGAAAAAAAGAAACTGCCTGGGAAGTTACCCTTGTGCTTTCCGGCGCTCAAGCAAATGAGGCAACTTTGACCTATTCTTACACAATATCAGGATGCGGCTGGCAGCCCCTGTACCGTCTTGAGGCAAAGCCACAAAACAAGCACACAGTGTTCTCATGGGAAGCGGAAATATGGCAGAGTACCGGTGAGGACTGGAATCACGCGAGCATTCACTTAGCAACACTGAAACCGACTTCAACCATCGCACCGGCAGATTTGCCCCCGTGGGTTATCAAGCCCCGTCCTCTGCACCGCTACGGGATGGAAAAGAAGGCAATGAAAGCAGAGGCAGAAGATCGCGCAGCCCCATTAGAAGCGGCAGAAGAAGCTCCGACAGCGCCGCAGCAGGTAAGAGAGAGTACATACTCAGTCTGGAAGATAGGGAAAAAGACTCTCCCCGCCGGTACGAGACAGCGGGTAAGGATTCAGGAAGAAACATGGCCTTCAGAATTCACCCATCTTTTGAGACCCTCACTCGGCAATCAGTCGTTCGTGAGAGCATCGATCCAGCTTGCCGCGTCGAAAGAGATTCCTCCCGGAACAGCCCTGTTTGCTGTTGACGGTGCAATCCTGGGTAAACGGAACTTTGCCCTTGCGGGTAAGGAAGTGATAATCTTCTTCGGAGTTGATCCCCTGGTTACGTCAACCGTTCAACTGCTGTCCCAAAAATCAGGCGAAAGAACCTTTCTGGCGGACAGGCAGACCTACACCTGGGACTGGCGTATCGATATCCAGAATGCCAGGACATCCCCGATCAGGGCTCTTGTGGAAGAACCGAATCCTCAACCGAGAGACGAGAGGATAAAATTGACACTGAAACATGAACCGGAACCCTTAGAAAAAACACCTTCCACATTGACCTGGAGCATCGATATGGGAGCGGGTGAGAAAAAATCGTTATTCACTTCTGTCAGGCTTGAAGCGCCGAAGGACATGAATCTTGATCTCGGTTGGAGAAGATAGATACAGACCGTGCCGTGCTATGCGAGAGGTCTGCCGTTGTTGAGTCTCTCGTAAATTCTGACATACTCCGCAATCATATTGCCAAGGTGATATCTCTCCCGTGCCTCTTTCATGATACGTGTGATCTGTTTTCCCCGCACCTTTAAAGGTCTCCTGTGAAACGCGATGCTCTTGTTTAAACCGTACCACAGACCGCCTGGATCGTAGTCTCTGAAGAGAAATCCATTACCCACATCCTGGGGTGATCCGTATGCTTTAAGTCTGAGCTCCCTTATCTTGTCATGATACCCACCCGTATCACGGTTGGTAGCTGTCGCCCCGAAGAGGTTTCCTATCTGGTCGATCTGGCCACACGGTTCATAGAGCGAGGCACCGAAAACATCGCTCGCAGCGGCATAGCCTAACATGGAAAGGCCTTCACTGAAGGGCTGATAGGTTATTTTCCCTCCCGAATCAATGGCGATTCTCCCTAAGATCTCCGTGTGTGTGCGATCACCTCCCACACCGTCAGCGACAATCGCGATCTGTGCATCACCATGAACCGTCACGAAGTGCTGTGCGATATGCTCCAAAAGTTCAACTCCTTTTTGAACGGGGTCGAGTCTTGACGGCCAGAAAAACAGTATGGCATCCGGATCCACCACGAGCCCCGTCCTCTTCTGGAATTCGACGAGATTCTCCTTTTTAGCTTCAATAACCGCATCATCGGGACCGAATGTTCTGACACAATGTTCACAACTCTCCGGATACATGGTAGTAGAGGGTGCATTGATGATGGCCCACGCAGAATCCTGATAATATTTCTCTTTCACCTCCTGTCGGACACTCCCGAGCACAAGTGGCCTGTCCACGAAGTAATCGTAAACGACCTCTTCTAAAAATCTCTTCCCGACAAAATTGATAATGGTCGCATTTTTTATGGCTGTGGCCTGACAGTCCACAGCCATTTTGCCTTCATACTCTGAGAAGTAAATATACTCGGCTATATTACTGAAATTAACACCCTGCATAAAATCCACCGGCACATGTGCGGTAAACACATTATGAACGGTGTGCAAAACGGGGATCCCCGTTGCCTTGGCGTACGCGGTGATCACGCCGCCTGCCATCCAGTCATGACTGTGTATGATGAGCTTCCCTCCATGCTTCGCTCTGACTTCCTTGATAATATTATTCACGATTGCCTTCTGAAATTCAGCAGCGGTCATGAGCGGGTCTCCCGAGTAGGCACTGACATTGTCGGCAAAAATAGCAGAGCTCACCAAATGAACCTTCTCCGGATCGATCTTGTACCTGATTTCCCGCCATTGATGCTCACTTAACTGTGATTCCCGCTGAAATCGTTTCTTCAAGTTCAAAGTCACGAGATGGACATCAATCCCCCTCTCTGAAAGACCCTCGCACAGCGCGGAAACCACCTCGCCCTGACCTCCGCTTTTTCCCGAGATGTACTTGGCCAATGCCCCCATATCCTGAGGCAATCTCCCCGTCTCCGGTGTGACCATCAGAACCGCGGTTTTTTCCTGATGCTTTAAAATCTCGAATCTCTTCACAAGTAACTGGAGGTCATCGATTTTCCGTGTGAGTACATGAGTCGGCCGGGCAATCGATCCTCCATATGGGTTGAAATATGCGTGAACCGCGTGATCTTCTCCGACGCGCTCATGGAGGAAATAAATATGATCGGAGGTGGTCAATTGCCTCCATCTTGTGAGCAATTCACCTCCTGCCCTCCTCGCTTCCTGCTCCATATTTTCGATGTCTTTGAACAACTCGTACTGCGTGGGATTCCCCAGCCAGCCAAAGGTGTCCCTTCCCTTGTCAGCCCAGGAGGATGTAGATAACCTGTGAATATCTATGAACGGACAGTCGGTTTCTTTGAATCGTTCTGCGATCTCTGTGGGATTCGCGACAATGATATTCTGATACTGTGAAATCGCCTCCGGTAAACCCTTCCAGAACTCGAATATGCCTTTATCCTCCCATATATGCTCACCAATGTGCTCGAAGTCATACCCTAATAAAACAGCTTCACCGTCAATTTGTGCGATGTGAGAGGCATATTGATCCGGTGACACAGGATCATGAGGATACCTGAATGCGATATCATCACTCAATTCCCTGTTTCTGGGAATGACGATCAGATCACTCCCCTTCGCCCGAAAGACCGCATTGGGCGAAATGGAACGATTCCTCCCGATAAACATGTCATCTCTTTTTTCACAGAGAATTGACACATACCCCATATCCGCAACAACTTCCGCGATATGGTTGTTATACATAAGTTCCGTGTTTCTGAACGACGTGGGCAGGATACCAAATAATTTATGCATCTTTTCCCTGTGCAGCGTTACCTGATCCCGGAACTCCTGTTTTTTGGGATCCGCAAACAGACTTGTAAGGGAATGATGATACGTTTCATCAAGGAATTCTACCTGCTGGTTCTTTTTTCCCGCGTGAAAAAGTTCCGCCAATGCCCCGATAACATCAGGCTGGTAGAGTTCGGCCTGCTCCAGGAACGTGCCTGACATGCTGAGGGCAATTTTAAAGTCGTGAAACTTCGAAATCAGGTCGGTAAACATACGTAACGCGGGCAGATAACATTTTTCCGCTACCTTGATAAATATCTCCCTGTTATTGTCATCCCAGAGGAATTTATCTTTCTCAGGGTGAAGCCTGAACGGTTGATGAAGCTGAAAATAAAAGGTGGCAAGCGGCATCTAAGAACTTCCTGTGTTATTCTCTGCGGGTTTCATTCCCCGAAAGTTTTCCTCATGGGATTCAGTCAATACTCATCTCTTCAACAAAGCCGGGTTAACTCTCCGGATGCTCCGTCTTCCCTCAATCGCTTCTCCAGAAGTCAACATAAAAACTTTTATCCGAATCTCAATGTATGTCTATGATGTGTATCGAAATAATACTTTCAGGTCAAGAAGCATTACCGATCCATCTTGACTGTAACCGGATTATCTGCAAGATAGGAATTTCACATCTACATTGATAATACTGAGATTCAAATAGTTATTAAAGATGAGTATATTCAGAAAAAACAATAACATGGATGATAATTCTGCGGTGCAACGGAAGAAACGGAAAATCCCCGACACGATAAAGTCAACGAGACTCGCTGGTATCCCCGGGATTACCTACCCGGAAGCCCTCCCGATTACGTCAAGAAAGGATCACATCGTCCAGGCTATTAAAAGGCACCGTGTTGTTGTCATAACGGGCGAGACGGGTTCCGGGAAAACAACGCAGATCCCGAAAATGTGCCTTGAGGCAGGCAGGGGGATTTCCGGAATCATCGGCTGCACCCAGCCGAGAAGAGTCGCCGCCATAACCGTTGCCCACCGTATCGCCGAGGAGCTGGGAGAAGAAATAGGCCGCAGTGTAGGTTATCAGATCCGCTTCGAAGACAGAACAGGACGCCGCAACTACATAAAGATCATGACAGACGGGATTCTCCTGAATGAAGCCCATCAAGACCCCTTCTTACGCCGGTATGACACCATCATAGTGGATGAAGCCCATGAGAGAAGCCTGAATATCGATTTTGTCCTGGGCTTCTTGAGGACACTGTTAAATAAGAGAAAAGATCTCAAGGTGATCATCACATCGGCAACCCTCGATACGGAAAAGTTTTCCCGGGCCTTTCACGCCCCGATAATCGAAGTCTCAGGTCGCATGTATCCCGTGGAAGTTCTCTACCAGCCGTTGGATCCGGATCTTGAGGATTCGGGTGAGATCACCCACATCGATGCTGCGGTAACCGCGCTGGAAAAGCTCATGGAAAAAAGCTATGGCGGCGATGTTCTCATATTCATGCCCACGGAACAGGATATACGGGATACGTGTGAGATCATCGAAGCGAAGTTCCCTTATGATGCGGCCGTCCTCCCCCTGTATGCCCGCCTTCCCTGGACGGAACAGCGCCGTGTCTTTCAAGATTCAGCACAGAGGAAAATTGTGGTGGCGACGAATGTCGCTGAAACATCACTCACCATCCCGGGAATCAGATACGTGATCGACACCGGTCTCGCACGCATCTCACAGTATAATCCCCGCTCGCGAACTACGAGTCTCCCCATAAGGGAGATCTCCAGAAGCAGTGCGGACCAGAGGAAGGGACGCTGCGGGAGGGTACAGAAAGGAATCTGTGTCCGCCTTTTCGACAAAGCCGATTATGAAGACCGGCCGCTCTACACTGAACCGGAAATTCTCAGATCAAATCTCGCGGAGGTCATTCTGAGGATGCTTTCCCTCAACCTGGGTGATGTACTTTCATTTCCCTTCATCGATCCCCCAAACCCCAGGAACATCAGGGATGGCATGGAAATACTCAAAGAGCTGGGGGCGATTGAAACACGTGCACACGGTACGGAACCAGGCGATGACCGGCTCTACACGCTGACGGAACAGGGTCGGATAATGGCACGCATGCCCATTGATCCCCGGATGTCGCGGATGATCATCGAGGCTGAAAAGGAAGGATGCGTGCCGGATATCCTGATTATCGCTTCGGCACTCAGCATCCAGGATCCGAGGGAACGGCCGGCGGAAAAAGAGGCCGAGGCCGATAAGATTCACACCGGTTTCGCCGACCCCACGTCCGACTTCATAACCCTTCTTCATATCTGGAACCGCTACCACCGCGTGTTGCATACGAAGAAAAGCAAAAACAGTCTGAAGAAGTTCTGTGTTCAACATTATCTTTCGTTCAGACGTATGCGGGAATGGACTGATGTGCATGACCAGATCAGATCGATCCTCCACGAACAGGGGTGGACCATCGGAAAGAGGCGTGCGATCGATGAGAAAAGACTCTTTGAAGGCATTCACAAATCAATCCTGAGCGGGTATCTTTCCCACATCGCCACCAAGAAGGAAAAGAACATATACTCCGCCGCGAAAGGGAAAGAGGTGATGATCTTCCCCGGTTCCGGGCTCTTCAATAAAGGTGGAAGTTGGATTGTATCCGCCGAGATGATCGAAACATCCCGGCTCTTCGCCAGAATGGCGGCCAACATTCATGGTGAGTGGCTGGAGGAACTGGGCGGCACGCTTTGCCGGTCAGTCTATTCCGAACCTCACTGGAGCCGGGATCGGGGTGAAGTGGTTGCCAACGAGCAGGTAAGCCTTTTCGGGCTGGTGATCGTTCCTCAAAGGCGAGTCTCCTACGGCCGGATAAATGCTGAAGAGGCCTCCGAAATATTCATTCGCAGCGCCCTTGTGGCGTGCGATGTAAAAAAACCTTTCCCCTTTCTCACACACAACCAGGAAGTCATGGAACAAGTTTCGAGGATGGAGGATAAAATCAGGAGACGAAACCTCCTGGCCGGTGAAGATGAACTTGCAAGGTTCTACCGGGAAAGACTCCCTGCACTCTATGATACAAGATCACTTCAGAAATTCATCAAAGACAGGGGTGGTGATGATTTTCTCCGAATGAAGGAAGAGGACATACTGATCAGGGATCCCGGGATGGATGAACTCGCCCTTTACCCGGATGAGGTAATGATAAACGGGCGTCCCTTCACGTGCGATTATCGTTATGAACCGGGAAACCCCCGGGATGGTATTACCCTGAAAGTTCCCATTCACATGTTATCCTCACTTACCGCTCATTGTGCCGACTGGAAGATTCCTGGACTTCTCCGGGAGAAAATCAACACCCTTCTGAAAGGACTTCCGAAAACGTATAGAAAAACGCTCCCTCCCCTCTCACACACAACTCAGATCATCATGGCTGAAATGCGCTGTGGAGATGGCCCTCTTTCTTCCGCACTGAGTAAGTTCATCCACGAAAGATTCGGTGTGGATATCCCCGCATCAGTATGGGCGCCGGATACACTCGCAGACTATTTGAACGTACACTTTTCCATAGTTGATGCCCAGGACCGGGAATTGGCCTCAGGTCGGAACATCAATCTGCTCCAGACAGAACTTGTAGCTGCAGCAGAGTCAAGGGCCTTTCACAGCGCCCGTCTCTCATGGGAAAAAACGGGAGTGACCACCTGGAATTTTGGCGACCTCCCCGATGCAATCACCCTGGAAAGTGAAGGTTGTTTTGAGGGTTATGCCTACCCGGCCCTGGAAGCGGCGGAAGAATCCGTGAATCTCCGTCTGTTTAAAAAGAAACAGGATGCGAATATCGCACACAGAGAAGGCGTTGCGGCTCTTTATGTCATTCACTTCAGAGATGAGATGAAGTATCTCAAAAAGGCAATTGTGCTCTCAGGTGATATGAAAAGATGGGCAGACGGATTCGCAGGAGCGAGAGTCCTGGAAAGTAACATGTGTAAAAGGCTGACACGTGATCTCTTCGCAAAAAATATCAGAACGCAGAGCGAATTCATCGGTCACGCTGAAATGATCGCCAGGCAAATACTGCCCGCAGGACAGGATATTGTAAAGAAAAGTAAACCCCTTCTCCGGGCCTGCTATGAGGCAGCCTCAGCACTCACATACTTAGAGAACAAAAACCGCTTTAACACACCTGAGCTGCACTTTCTCAAAGCGCTGAGAGAGGATCTTGATGCGTTGGTACCCCATAACTTCATGTTACTCTATGATGATGAAAGACTGAGCCACGTAATACGGTATCTCCGTGCCCTCGTCATTCGCGCAGAGAGGGGACTCCTTCATTTGGGAAAGGCGTTGAGGAATTCCGAGGAAGTAAAATATTTTTCCGATACACTTCGGGATATGAGAGAGAACCTTCCGTCAGACGCATCAGAGGAAAAGAAGAAAGCCATCGAAGAGTTCAGGTGGATGATCGAGGAATACAAAATTTCCGTATTTGCCCAGGAGCTGAAGACCTCTTTTCCCATTTCACGAAAGCGTCTTGAAAAGAAGATTCAGGAAATCGAACGGATCGTGTGAGGAAGAGGTGAGACCGGCGTGAAGCTCATTCTGGTGAGACATGGAGAAACTCCCTCGAACAGGGAAAACCGCGTGCAGGGAATCACGGATATTGCGTTAAGCGAGCACGGTCACCTGCAGGTACGGAGGCTTGCAGATTCTCTCAGGAGTGAAAAAATCGATGCCATATACTCAAGTCCGCTAAAGCGTGCATACCAGACTGCTGCGGCGATTGCCAGATTCCACGGCGTGACGATCGAAACCGACAGGAACCTTCAGGAGATGAATCACGGAGACTTTGAGAACGTCACCATTCAGGAATTGAAGGAAAAGCATATGCCTTTTCTCATGCAATGGATTCACGATCCCTCCTCTGTGGTTATGCCGAATGGAGAATCACTTTTAGAGCTTCAGAATCGTGCGTGGCGTACCATTCAAAGAATTTTCGACACACAGTTGGATACCCTCGTCGTATCACACAGCATGACCATCATGACCATTCTCTGCAAGATTGTAAATCAAGACCTCTCACGCGCACGGGAGCTGCGGGTTGATGTGGCATCAAAAACTATTGTGGAATATAGGGACGGGAAAGGAACCATCAGGTTGTGTAACGACACGAGTCATCTGAAGGATATCTGACCGGTCTCCTCTCACACGAACGACCATATCGCGTTACGCCGGGTCGCCCTTCCGAACATCTTCCCAGAACATGAGAAATCTTTTATAAGAGCAGTTAGTAATTCTTCAAATACCTTCTGATATACCTTGTCACATTTTCCTTCGGCTGGAATATACCGAAATGGCCTTCGCAGAGGATGTCAGCCTCCAGGGTAAGGAGCAACTCCATCGATTTTCTCCAGCGTCTTATATCTGACCCGAAAACGTCTAAAAAAGGACCGTGTATATCCTGACCGAAGAGAATGCGTTTCCCTCCCCTGTCCACGTATATTGAGAGAGACCCCGGTGTGTGTCCCGGTGTATGAATACAGTGGATTTCCTGTTCGCCAAATGTGAGAATTTCGTGATCACCGGTAAGTCTCCTGTCGACCGGTGTGGGGGGGAAGAATGTCCCGTAGCAGCTCGCGGCCGTTTTCAGGCTTTCTCCTTCTTCAACAGCATCCGCATCAAGCTCATGCATTACAATCTTACATCCGAATTGTTTACGGAAGTAAGGTGCGGAACCGATGTGGTCGATATGGCAATGGGTGAGGATGAGTGTGGTGATCGCTTTTGGATCAAGGCCGGCATCCTCAACATTTTTCTGGAGGACCCGTGCGCTCGCACCTGCCCCCGCATCGATCATTACCAATTCGTCCTTACAACCCACGATAAATGATGTTGCGTCGTCAGGGTGCGATATATCCGGCCCCCCGATCATGTAAATCCCATCCGCAATAATTCTCACCTTGCCCAAATCCATCACCCCCCGTGAAGATCCTCGCAGGGGATCGCCGCACATTTCACCTTAAAACTTTTATGAGATATTGCTACGGTCCCGTGTGTACTTTCAATTTCTCTTCGAAAAATTCGGATGCCTGTGGTTTTCCTTTCTTATCGATGTCAACCTTCGCGGCTGACCCCTCCTCGTCGGCGACCTTGATCTTCACACCCCGCGTCTTAATTCCTATATCCCTCTCCCGGGTCTTCACCTGATAGACCCCCCCTTCTTCCTTGAGGGTGAGATCTCCCAGAGGTGACGTGCTCGAATAGAGAATAATCTGTTCTTCGCCGAAAGGCGGGCTGACTACCAGTTCAAACTTATCGTTGCCGGCAGGAATCTCATAAATTACGCCGCCGTTAAAGTAGTTATCGGTCCTGTATGGATTCGGGAGCAACTGAAGGAATTCTCCTTTTAAATCCCTGTAAATGACTCGCGCGTAGAAGGGCTTATTCCCCTTAATATAGATTTTGATTTTTTCCCCGCCCTTGTATTCTTTCCTGTCCGTCCAGAGATTGACCTGAAGGGGCATTACGGGATTATCCGCTGTCTGTTTTTTTGTTGCGACTTCCTGGATTGCCTTTTCATCCGGAATCACCTCTGCTTTGATTACCACCCTGTGGCAATCTCCTGCCCTGTCATCCTTATACCAAAAACTTTTCCTCTCCAGAATTTTCACCTGCGCCTTTGCATACGCGTCGACAATATCCTTCACCACCTCGAAATCTTCAACCTTTGTCACACTGCTGACATACGTGATGGTATCCTCTACTGCCTTCTTCTTTGCATCCGACATTGCCGCCTCTTCGGTTTGCTTTCGCGACTTATCCTCTCCCATGCATGCGTACCCCTCCGCATTCATAATCGTGGACTGCAGTGCACAGGCGTCAGACACAAAGATAATACCCATCAGAATGGAAAAAATTATCTTCAACATACGTTGCCTCCTGTATTGAGTGTTCCAATAAGATCATTAATGTCGTTCATTTTATTTTTTCTGAGGTAGCGTTCGATACCCTCGATAATCTCCACAGTAGCTTTCGGATTGATAAAGTTCGCCGTACCGACCTGCACGGCCTTCGCACCCGTGATGAGAAATTCAAGAGCATCGGCGGTATTCGTGATCCCGCCTATGCCAATGACGGGGATTGAAACTTTGCCGACCACTTCCCATACCATCCGTAAAGCCACGGGCTTTATGGCCGGCCCCGAGAGACCGCCAACGATATTCTTCAGATGGGGAATTTTCTTTTCAATATCCACGGACATCCCCAGCAGGGTATTGATGAGAGAGATCGCATCCGCTCCCCCCTTCTCGACACTCTCAGCAACCGCCTGAATATCGCCCACATTCGGTGTGAGCTTGACGATCACCGGCAGACCTGTCGCACTTTTCACCTCTCTTGTCACTTTAAACGCCATGTCCGGGTCCGAACCAAATGCCATCCCGCCTTCCTTTACATTTGGACAGGAAATATTGACCTCAAGGCCATGAATTCCCTGCCGGTTGTTCAACATCTCAGCAATTCGCCTATATTCATCGACTGTTTCACCAAATATATTCACAATAACCGGTACGTCAAATTGAGAAAGGTAAGGTAGTTTATCCCGTAAAAAGACATCCACACCCGGATTTTCCAGACCTATCGCATTGAGCATACCGGAAGGGGTTTCCATGATTCTGCGCGGCGGATTACCCTTTCTCGGTTGAAGTGACACTCCCTTGACCACGACAGCGCCCAGAAGGTTGAGGTCAACATAGGGGGCATATTCTTTACCGTATCCGAACGTCCCCGATGCCGTCATCACGGGGTTCTTGAGCTTCAGGCCACCAATGTCAACCGCCATCCCGGGCCTGTAAACGGTTTTCTTTGATCCCATCTTCACAAAACACGGAAATCAATAATCCCATTCAATGTCCTGTATATTGAACACAGGACCATCCGTACATACACGTTTGTAGGCGCCACGGCCCCCGCCCTCTCTCACCCTTATCGCACAGCCAAGACAGGCCCCAAGTCCGCAGGCCATGTGCTCCTCCAGTAATGCCTGGCATCTGAACCTGGGAACTGCTCTCAGACCTGCTAACTTTTTTAACATCGGTCGAGGTCCACACGCATAAATCATTGTGTCTTCCGGGGTATACGACAATACATCCTTTTCGAACATTTCAACGACAGATCCACGATAACCTACAGTTCCGTCGTCCGAACTGATAAACACATCCGAACAAAACTCTTTCAGCCTCTCAAGACCGAGAAGTTTTCGTGAACCGGTAACACCATGGTAACAGACCATCTCAAGATGTAAAGCGGCAGGAAGATAATTTCTGTATTGCGATGCCAGGTATGTCACAGGTGCAACTCCGATACCTCCCGATATTAAAATAACGTTCCGGGGATACTTATCCATGTCAAATGGAGTTCCATAAGGACCGTGGATCTCCAGCAAGGCCCCCTTTTTCTGACCGGAGAGGCACATGGTTCCTTTACCGACAATTCTATAAAGTATTTCGACAAACACTCCTCTTCCGTCTTGTACGAAAGAGTAAATACTAAACGGCCTCCCCAAGAATGGTTCATTCCGTCCCTTTATTCTCACCATGAGAAACTGACCGGGAATCGGTTTCTTAAATGATTCCGGCATCTTTAAGGACATTAAAAAATACCCTTTCAGAAGTCGCCGGTTAGCTATGACTTTCCCATCCATCATCGACCGTATCATTTCTCTCGTGAAACCATTTTATACATTCCTTGATATCCACAGCCATAATGAACGCATCGTCTCCGGATTCGGCATAGTATCGTTCCCTCACCGCCTGCACACGAAAACCGAATTTTTCGTAAAATTTTTTTGCGCGTTCATTCGATCTTGCAACCTCTAACACGCACCATTGTGCGCCCTCCTGGAGAGACAGTCTGATCATTTCTCCTAAAAGTTTTGTGGCCACTCCCTGCTGCCTCAGAACCTCTTGCACCGCCATCTTATGAATATGCGCCTCTCCGGAGAAAAGCCAGTAGATCATATATCCTGCAATTTCCGGAAAAGCATTTCCGCATGTCCGTGCAACAATACAGCGAGATATCGTCGATTGAAGCTCATGAAGGAACATACCTCGCGACCACGGTTCGTGAAAGGATGCCTTCTCTATCTGCAGAATCTCGTCGAGATCATCACGGGTCATATCCGTGATTTCGATAAATTGTGCACTCATGGGGCGGTAATGCTGCACCTTACGCCTCTGATGATGGAGGGCCGTATTTGACATGGTGGCTACACCGCAGTAGAAAGGTGCGAGTCTGTTGATTTATGAAGATGGATTTGAATGTGTTCAGTTTACCGTTTACTCAACACTTCACTTGCCAGGTATATGTTTTTTCTTCCGTAATCCTTGATTTGAATCGCAACGTCTTTAAGATTCATTTCCCGCCTGATATCATAGAGTTTCAGCAGCATGGGTAAATTCACGCCAGTGACCACTTCCAGCTTCCCTTCCTTGAGAAAAGACAGAGAGATGTTTGACGGCGTTCCTCCAAAAAGATCCGTCAATATCAAGACCCCTTTGCCCTGATCAAGTTTCTTTATCGCCGCGTTAATTTCTTTTTTGATTTCCTCAATGGCGCTCGTCTGGTCGACCGATACATGAATCACATCCTCAAGCTTACCCTTGATCAGCTCTGCCGCCTTTATCAGCTCTGTTCCCAGGCTTCCATGAGTTGTTATGATAACGCCGATCATCACCCATCTCCGGAACTTTTTTTGTCGCGTAAGTTTTTAATGTATTGCCCGGCCATTGTCAAGGCATAATCGTCCGGACGGAATTCAGAATTACCCGCCTGCGAGCATCACAAAAACTTCTCTCGACCCGCAATCGAGTGTGTTCATACGCACGACCACATCTCTTTAAGGTATCTCATTTTTTCAATTCCCGCTTGACATACGCGCATCTCTTTCCTTATACTCGACCCGCCTCAAAGAGAGTTCCTGTCAATTGACGAATGCAAAAAAAGGAAGGATTCATGAGACTATGGAGAGCAGATATCTTGATTTTCTCAGACGTACATTAAGCCCTGAATCTTTACAGAGACTTATAGCCACAGAGAACATTAAACTTCTTGACTTTATAGGTGATGCGGTAGAGCTCTGTGAACCCGAGAGCGTGTTGGTTCTGGATGATTCGGAAGAAAGTGTGAGAATCACGCGGGAAAAAACAATTGAATCGGGCGAAGAAACAACACTCGGTCTTCAAGGACACTCCGTTCACTTTGATGGGCCGGACGACCAGGGTCGTGACCGTGAAGTCACCCGCTACCTCGTTCCGAAGGGACAAACGCTCTCCAAGGCTCTCAATCAGATCGACCGTGACGACGGTCTCTCCGAGATAAGGACACTTCTTCGCGGCAGCATGAGAAACCGAACGATGATCGTACGCTTTTTGACTTTGGGACCGAACAACTCCATTTTCAGCATTCCCTGTGTGGAGTGCACGGATTCATGGTACGTTTCCCACAGCCTTAACCTGCTGTACCGGCAGGGGTACGAGCATTTAAAGAGTCTCGGAGCGTCCGGTGAGTTTTTTTCGATACTTCATTCATCCGGTAAGGTCAATGAGAGGATGGTAAGTATTGAATCGGATAAAAAGCGTATTTACATCGACTACGTGACCGATACCGTCTACAGTGTCAACACTCAATATGCAGGCAATACGGTGGGATTAAAAAAACTGGCATTACGGCTCACCATACGCAAAGCCGACAGGGAAGGATGGCTCGCAGAGCATATGTTCCTGATGAATGTAAACGGACCCGATGGGAGAAAGACATATTTCGGCGGTGCGTTTCCCAGCGCCTGCGGCAAGACATCAACGGCGATGCTGCCCGGCGAGAAGATTCTGGGAGATGACATCGCCTATTTCCGTTCCCTCAACGGTGAGTTTCGCGCCGTGAACGCAGAATCGGGAATCTTCGGAATAATCCAGAGCGTGAACGAAAAGGATGATCCGGCAATATGGGATGTGCTCACAAGAAAAGTCGAGGTTATCTTTTCCAATGTTCTTGTAAAAGATGCAAAACCTTACTGGCTGGATATGGGTATAAGCACACCCGATGATGGCATCAACTTCACCGGGCAGTGGTACAAAGGGAAGAAGGACGCCGGGGGGAACGAAATACCTGTCGCCCATAAGAATGCCCGGTACGCGGTTTCGCTGAACGCGCTCGCGAATTGCGACACGGAGCTTGAAAATCCCAACGGTATCGTATTAGGCGGGATAATGTATGGTGGCCGTGATGCCAAGGGTTACGTGCCTGTACAGCAGTCGTTTGACTGGAACCACGGCATCATCGCCTACGGGGCATCTCTTGAAACGGAGACGACCTTTGCCATAATCGGCAAGGAAGGAGTTCCTGAAATCAACATGATGAGCATACAGGATTTTGTCCCCATTCCCCTGGGGAAGCATATTAAGAATAACCTCGAATTTGTAAAAAAGATCAAAAACCCGCCCCTGATTTTCGGTGTCAACTACTTCCTCCGCAATGCTGAGGGAAAGTTTTTAAACGCCGTTCGAGATAAGCATATATGGGTAAAGTGGATGGAGCTGAGGGTTCACCACGATGTGGGTGCCGTGAGAACACCAACTGGCTGGATCCCGAAGTACGAAGACCTTGTACCGCTCTTTCAACAGGTACTGAAGAAGAATTATGCCCGGGAAGACTATATAAAGCAGTTTACCACCCGCGTTCCGGAAAACCTCTCAAAAATCGACCGTGTAGTGGATTTTTACAAGCCGGAAGAAATGGAAACTCCACCTGAATTATTCGAGGTGCTTGAAGCTCAACAGCGACGCCTTCTCGAAGCGCAGAAAAAATTCGGGGATTACGTTTCACCGGAATGCTTTCCCGCGGAATAAGGTAACACCTGAAGATGGTTGTACTTCTTATTTGAAATGCTTCCGAAAAAGAGAGGATCATCGAGTGCGGCTTTGTACTGATAAGTCCTCCTTTCTTCGACATTTTTCTCACCTGACAGGTAAAAACAATCCATGAAAAGGGGGAAAATATGGAACTGATATCTTTTCTCAAGTCCATCGATATTTTTTCTGATCTCAGCGACGGTGACCTCAACCTCTTAGCAGACAGGTCCCAGATCATTGCGTACACCGACAACAAGACAATCATAAAAAGAGGTGACATAGGGAGATTCCTTTGGATTGTCTATGATGGGAAGGTGGAAGTTTCTCTTCCCAAGGCGGAGGGAGGCTCTCAGGTGGTGGCCACCCTGGGGAGAGGCAATATCGTCGGTGAGATGTCTATTGTGACGGGAGACCCTGCAATCGCCGATGTCGTGTCATCGGGTATTTGTAACCTCATCAAAATACCAAGAGATACCCTTTCGCAGGTGATCGCAAGAAATCCCAAATCCCTTTCTAAAATTGCAAAGATTATCACGAAAAGACTGATTCAGAATGAGAGAGATGAACAACACGAGGATCTCAAGCGGGCAGCCCACAGTGAGAACGACGATCCGTACGACCTCAATTTCTCCTCTATGGATGACCCGATGAAAATCCTTGTGATCAATTGCGGCAGTTCCTCCTTGAAATATTCCCTTTTTGACACAAACAGCAACTTTCCCCTAATCGAGGGACTGGTGGAAAAAATCGGCTCCGGGGATGCTTCGCACCGGATGAAAACACTCAAGACGAAAAAGGAAGAATCAGTATCTCATGTGAATGAGATGAAAGAAGCCTTTGAGATAATGATCGCAACCGTAACCGATAAGAACATCGGTGTTTTGAAAGATCTCTCTGAAATCAACGCTGTGGGACACAGAATCGTCCAGGGCGGAGACAGATTTACCAGCTCCGTTGTCATAGACGATACGGTAATGGAAGCGATTAAATCATACTTTCCCCTCGCACCTCTTCACAACCCTTATAATCTCAGAGGGGTTGAACAAATGAAATATACACTGCCTTCTACGCCGCAGATAGCCGTTTTTGATACCTCGTTTCATCGCACGATCCCGGAAAACGCATCCACGTACGCCCTCCCTTACACGATTTGCGAAAAAGAGAAGATACGACGTTACGGCTTTCACGGAACCAATCATCAATTCGTCGCTCTCAGCGCCGCAACCCATCTGAGACGTCCTTCGGGAGAATTGAAAATAATCTCCTGTCACCTGGGAAGTGGAGCATCCGTCTGCGCCATCGACCACGGACGGAGTATCGATACAAGCATGGGCATGACCCCGCTGGAAGGATTGATCATGGGCACGAGGGCGGGCGACGTCGACTCCGGAGCCATCCTGCACCTTATGAGAGCAGGCTTGAGCATCGAAGAAATTGACAGGGTCCTGAACAAAGAGAGCGGATTAAAGGGCATCAGCGGAAAAAGTAACGACATGAGAGAAGTGCTTGAAGGTGCGGAAGCCGGCGACGTTCGCTGCAAAACGGCACTGGGGGCTTTCTGCTACCGCGTGAAAAAATACATCGGTTCTTATATCGCCGCATTGGGGGGCATTGACGTATTAATCTTTACGGGTGGTATTGGAGAAAATTCTGCGGAAATCAGAGCACGGACGTGTCAGGGGCTCGAATATTTCGGGATTAACCTCTCAATGGACGAAAACAGAAAGGTAAAGCCCCAACGCGGGTCCGTGAACGACATATCGGAACCGGGATCAAAAGTCCGCATACTCGTAATACCGGCGGATGAAGAAAAGATGATCACACGGGAGACACTTCACGCCCTGGGCCGTGTCAGATCGAAACATGAAATCCAGATGTTCAGATCGAGACCTATACCGCTGAGTATTTCCGCGCATCACGTTCATGTGAGTCAGGCTGATTTCGAATCCCTCTTCGGCAAGGGAAGAACGCTTACGCCGAAAGCCGAATTGAGTCAGTACGGGCAGTTTGCCGCCTGGGAAACAGTGAATCTTATTGGACCCAAGGGAAAAATCGACCATGTAAGGATTCTGGGGCCGTTCAGAAAAGAATCACAGGTTGAAATTTCCCGAACCGAACAGTTCAAGCTGGGAATCGACGCACCCATAAGGGATTCCGGTGATATCGAGGGTACCCCGGGCATCATTCTCGAGGGAGAACTGGGACAGTTGAAACTCAGCCAGGGGGCCATCTGTGCGAAGAGGCATATCCACATGTCCCCCGAGGAAGCCCTTTCCCTCGGACTGAGAGACAGGGATGTGGTGATGGTGCAGGTCAAAGGCGTGAGGACTCTTATTTTCGGCGATGTCTTTGTGAGAGTCCATCCAGAGTTCAAACTGGACATGCATTTAGACACGGATGAAGCGAACGCGGCACAGATTATGGAAGGGATTCTTGGATACATCGACTCGATACAGCAGCGACACTATGTGTAGCGAATGTGGAGAGGAGGCGCTTCCCGGTCACCTTTCCCGGTGTCGGCACGCGACTCTGAATGAATAAGTTCCATGAGGATCGAAGAGTGGCCGCAAGCATGCGGCGGGGAGATTCAAAGTTAAGCCTGATGACCACCAAGACGAAAAAACGCTGTATCAGCTGCGGTGCAGAATCAGAAACGTATGTGAACCCGCTTTCGACCGTAGACATCATCATAGAACTGAAAGATCGGGGCATTGTGCTCATTAAAAGGAAAAACTATCCCTTAGGCTGGGCCATACCGGGCGGTTTTGTCGATTACGGAGAATCCCTGGAAGATGCCGCTGTCAGAGAGGCAAAAGAAGAAACAGGGCTGGACGTGACACTCATCAGACAGCTGCATACATACTCAAGGCCCGATCGGGATCCACGCCATCACGCGATCACAACGGTATATATTGCCAGAGCAACAGGAATTCCTGCAGCAGCAGATGATGCTACCGAGATCGGCATATTCAGCAGAGATCATCTGCCCTCCCCTTTAGTATTTGACCATGGAGAAATTCTCGCGGATTATTTCAGGATAGAGGGAAAATAATTTTTCATTTATGCATTTCCCCTCCCACGGTACGCATCAGGAGGAATAATTCATGCCGGGCTTAACGCTCTTCACAAGCAACCGGATGGAAATCCTGGTGGAACACCTTGCAAATGTCCTGAAAGACCCGCTCGCATCACCCCTTGCAGGTGAAATCATACTGGTCCAGAGCAAAGGCATGGAGCGCTGGCTCTCCATGGAGCTGGCAAGACGCCACGGCATTTGCGCGAACATCCGCTTCCCTTACCCCATTCATTTCGTCAACAGCCTCTTCAGGGAACTGCTGCCCGGCGTACCGGAACATTCCCCATACGAACCCGCGATTGTTACATGGGACATCATGCAGGTTCTCCCCTCTCTCACACAAAATCCCGGTTTTGAGACCCCGAAAGCCTATCTGGAAAGAGACGAGGGAGATCTCAAGCTTTTCCAGCTCTCCGGGAGAATCGCCGTGCTCTTCGACCAATATCTGCTCTTCCGGCCCGACATGATTCTCAGGTGGGATCGCGGAAGGGACGATCACTGGCAGGCGGTGCTCTGGCGGGCAATGGTGAAGCGGAAAGGCATGATTCACAGAGCTGACCTTCATGATCGATTTCTCATGATCATGGGAGATGCCGGCACCCGGTTACGGAATGTCCACGAGAGGATATCCCTCTTCGGCATTTCTGCCCTCCCGCCGTTTCACATTCAGATCCTTACGGCACTCTCTTCCATAATCGACGTCAACCTTTTTCTGATGAATCCGTGCCGGGAATTCTGGGGAGACATCGTTTCCGACTGGGAAATGAGGCGCATTACGACAAAGGAAAAAACAAAGGAGTTGCTCCCGGGCGACCTGTACCTGGAAGTGGGAAATCGCCTCTTAGCCTCCATGGGCAGCCTGGGACGGGATTTCTTTCACATGATCGGCGAAATCCACTGCAAAGAAGTGCCCGATTTTGAGGAGCCCGGTGACACGTCACTCCTTGCGGCGATCCAATCCGACATCCTGAATCTGAGGGAAAGGAGCAAATATGATGACACATTCATCTCCGAAAATGACGACTCGATCCGGGTACATTCCTGCCACAGCCCCCTCAGGGAGATTGAGGTATTGCAGGATTCCCTTCTTGCCCTCTTCGAGAATGATCCTGACATTAAGCCCGATGACGTATTGGTCATGATCCCGGACATCGAGCTCTACGCACCGTTCATCCAGGCCGTCTTCTCCATTCCCCGGGACGATCCCCGGTGGGTCCCCTTCACCATCGCCGACAGGTGCTACCCCGACGAGAGCGGCCTCATCGACACGTTTCTCAGACTGTTGGATCTGACGGGAAGTCGTTATGAAGTTTCCCGTGTCCTTGACATTCTTGAAGCGGACGCCGTGAGAGCGAAATTTTCCCTTTCCGAGGAAGATCTGGAGCTGATCCACCACTGGATCGGGGAAACCGGCATCCGCTGGGGATACGACGAGAAACACAGGGAAACCTTAGGCCTGCCGGCATTTCCTTGGAACACCTGGCGCACCGGACTGGAGAGGATGCTCCTGGGGTATGCCATGCCCGCCGGAGAGAAAAACGACCTTTTCATGGGGATCCTTCCGTTTAATGACATCGAAGGGGGAACCACGGAGATCCTGGGCAGCTATCTCCGGTTCACGGAAACCCTCTTCGAGTTCATGACAGGAATCGAGGAAAAGAAGACCCTGAACGAATGGTCGAATCTGCTCCTTGAGATCCTCAGTACGTTCTTTTCCGATGATGAAAATCATCTGCGGGACATCCGGGCGATCCGGTGCATCATCAACGAGATTCCCCACATTCAGGCTTCCTCCGGATTCACGGGACGAATCAGCCTCAACGTGATCAAGGCCTGGCTCAGGCAAAACCTGAAAGAGAGGGGATTCGGAGCCGGGTTCCTCACCGGTGGCGTGACCTTCTGCACCATCCTCCCCATGCGGAGCATCCCCTTCAAGGTCATCTGCCTGATCGGTATGAACGACGATTCCTACCCCCGGCAATCACGTCCGCTGGGATTCGATCTTATGGCATCCTCTCCCCGTATCGGTGACCGATCGCGCCGTATGGACGATCGCTACCTTTTTTTAGAAGCCATCCTCTCCACCCGCATGAAACTCCACCTCAGCTATGTCGGCCAGAGCATCATGGACAACAGCCCGCGCCCCCCATCTGTCCTGGTGAGCGAGCTCTTGGACTATATCGAAGAGGGATTTGGAGAATCCCTCCGGGAGAAAATTATCGTCCCCCACCGCCTCCAGGCCTTCAGTCCTGCATACTTCACGGGAGAGGGAGGGCTCTTCAGCTACTCCACGGAAAATTTCCGGGCGGCACAAAGCGCCTTATCCGGCCGTGAAGACTACAAGACTTACATACCATCGAGGCTTTCCGAACCCGAAGAGGAATGGAAAACCATCGACCTGGAATCGTTGAGTTTCTTCTTCTCCAATCCGGCAAGATTCCTCCTCAACCGCCGGCTGGGCATCTACCTGAGTAAAGATCCTGCCGTTCTGAATGAGTGTGAACCATTCGAACTGAGCAAACTGGAACAGTATTTCATCAGGCAGGATCTCATCGCCAGAGCCCTGGATGTAAAACCGCCCAAGGATGGGTATCCCGTCATGCAGGCATCGGGAAGGCTGCCCCACGGGACCCCCGGCGTGTGCTTCTACGAAAGCCTGTACACGGCGACAAAGGATTTTATCAGGAAAATTCGCCATCATCTACAAGGAGACCGGAGAGAACCCGCAATTCTGAACATGGTAATCGACGGCTTCCGCCTGACGGGACGGCTCGTCAATATCTATCCCGGTGGACTGATCTTCTATCACCCGGCAAAGATGAGGGGGCGCGACCGCCTGAGCGCCTGGATTTCCCACCTTGTCCTCAATCATCTCCGTGAATGCGTGACGGTTCGGGAAACGACTCTTGTCTGTGAAGACAGGACGCTGCGGTATTCTCCGGTGGAAGATACGGAAGCGTACCTCCATACCCTTCTCTTCATTTACTGGTGTGGCCTGAGAAAGCCGCTTCATTTCTTTCCCGAATCATCTCTGGTCTATGCCGAACAGGTGGCAAAAGGGGCAGACCCGGAAAAAGCGATAAGAACGGCCAGAAACAAATGGGACGCCTTTCAATACGCTGAAAAAGAAGACCCTTACTATGATTTATGCTTCCGGCAGAGCGACCCCCTGGATGCGGAATTCCGTGAACTGGCTACGAACGTTTTCGAGACCATGCTGATACATGAGGAGCAGATCAAATAGGAATGAAGGAATCAAGAAACTTTGACCTCCTGAACAGTCCCCTTGAGAAGACCAACCTCATTGAGGCGAGCGCGGGAACAGGAAAGACATACGCCATCGCCGGGATATTTCTGCGACTCCTTCTGGAAAAGCACTTATCTGCCAGCGAGATTCTGGTCGTCACCTACACGGTAGCGGCAACGGAGGAACTGCGCGATCGCATCCGCCGGACAATCCGAGCCGCCATCGACGCCTTCGCAGGAAGCGAACAGGAAGACCCTTTTCTGCATGGTCTTGCGTCCCGTCCGCCCGGAAATAATCCTTCAGCGAGTTATGACCGACGGGAAACACTCCGGATCCTCCGGGCAGCTCTAAGGGATTTCGACGAGGCAGCAATTTACACCATCCACGGTTTTTGCCAGCGCGTCCTCCATGAAAACGCCTTCGAAAGTATGGGCCTCTTCGACACGGAGCTGGTGCCGGATGAAAGAGCACTCAAAGAAGAAATCATTCAGGACTATTGGCGAAACCACTTTTACAAAGCAGAACAAGAGTTTGTATCATATTCTTTAAACAATAACTTCACCTTTCAATTTTTCATGGAACTTACGAAAGGCAGGCTTTCCCACCCCGACATGAGGATCATTCCCGGGGCGACACCTGTGGTGTTAGATGCCCTCCCCTCTTTCCGCAAGGCCTGTGAGACGGTGCGATCATTATGGCCGGGTGTCCGCAATGAGATTCTTGTAAAACTCCAAGACCCCAATCTCAAGAAGACCAGATACGGAAACCCCGAAGCCCTCATCGCCATGATGGATGGCTTCGTGGATGCGAACACAATGTTCCCGCTTTTTAAAGACTTTGAAAAATTCACGTCAACCGGACTGAAAACGGGAACCAAAACGGGGAAAATACCGCCAGGGCATTTCTTCTTCGAGGCCTGCGAGACACTCATGGAAAACGCGTCCCTCCTTGAGAAACAGATCGAAGGACAGCTCCTCTTCCTCAAGGCGGATGTATTCCGCTACCTCCGGGAGGAACTCCGGAAAAGAAAACACGCGCAAAATATCCAGTCCTTTGACGACCTCCTCATCAACCTCAGGGATGCGCTGGAAAAAACAGGGGGCAAAGAACTTATCCGCAAAATCAGAAGCCGTTATCGCGCCGCCCTCATCGATGAGTTCCAGGACACGGATCCGATCCAGTACGCGATTTTCCAGTATATCTTCGGGAGGGAGGGATCCCCGCTCTTTTTTATCGGAGACCCCAAACAATCCATCTACAGCTTCCGCGGGGCAGATCTCTTCGCCTACATGCGCGCATCCCGGCACGTCGATTCCCGCTACACCCTCATGAACAACTGGCGTTCCGAACCGGAGCTGGTGTGTGCCGTCAACACCATTTTCGAAAACCCGAAGGAGGCCTTTCTCCACAACGAAGTCCCCTTTGAAAGGGCCGTGGCGGGGGAAGTGAAAGACCGGAGGATCCTTACCGTCGACAACCGCTTTGAACCGCCGTTCCACCTCTGGTTCCTCAGCGGCAGGCGACTGGAAGGGGCCGGGGCGAAAAAAAACAAGAGCCTGACGGGCGATCTCATCGTCAGCGCCGTCGCTTCCGAGATCGCCCGTCTCCTCGTTCTGGGAAGGGAACAAAGGGCGCTGATCGGACGCGATCCCCTTTCAGAGGGAGACGTCGCCGTCCTGGTCAGAACGAACCGGGAAGCCGGCCTCGTCCAGGAAGCCCTCCGTCGCTGCGGCATCCACAGCGTCCTTCACACCACGGGAAATCTCTTCGATACCCATGAAGCCCTTGAGGTGGAACGTATCCTTGCCGGGATCGCCGAGCCCCATTCCGATGGCATGGTACGGCTCGCCCTCACGACGGACATGCTGGGAATCGACGGTGAAGCACTGGAAGCACTCCGCCGGAACGATGCGGACTGGGAAGCATGGATCACGCGGTTCAGAAACTACAATGTCCTCTGGGAACGATATGGATTCATCGAGATGTTCCGTCACTTTCTCTCCCAGGAGAGAGTCCGGGAGCGGCTCCTCGCATTTCCCGGGGGCGAGCGGCGCCTGACGAACGTGCTTCACCTCATGGAGGTGCTCCACACGGAATCCATCAAGAAGAGATCGGGTATCTCCGGCCTTACCAAATGGCTTGCCTGCCAGCGGGACCCGGCAACGCTTCGCCTGGAAGAACACGAGCTCCGCCTTGAGAGCGACGCCCGCGCCGTCAGGATCGTCACCATCCACAAGAGCAAGGGACTGGAATACCCGGTCGTCTTCTGCCCCTTCCACTGGGGTGGCTCAGAAACCGACACAGTGGAATTCACCTACCACGACCCGGAAGACGACTGGCGGATGAACCTTGTCCTTGACCCGGAGGCCCGTCCGGACAGAACCCTCGCGGAACGGGAAAATCTCGCGGAAAACATCAGATTGCTCTATGTGTCCGTCACCCGCGGGAAAAACCGCTGCTATCTTGTGTGGGGACCTTTCAAGGATGCCGGGACATCTTCCCTCGCCTACATCCTTCATCCGCCCGAAGATGAACCACCGGGGATCGTTCAGGCAACGGAGGAGAATTTCTCGAATCTCTCGGACGACCACATGCGGCACACCCTGGAAGCGTTAGCCGCGAAATCGGGCGGAGCGATCAGCGTGTACGACATGCCCCGGCCTTCAGCGGAAACCTACGCCCCTCCCGCCGAAATGCCGGAGCGTCTTACCTGCCGCACATTTCCGGGAATCACCGATCGGGATAGACGGATTGGAAGCTTTTCGTACCTGCTTTCGGCGCGCACGGCGATACCGGAAATCTCCCCTGTGGATGTGTCCGATCTCCCCGAGCGGGATGGTGAAGCGGCCTCTGCCGAGGTACCCTATCACAAAGAACCGGCGGGCATCTTTGCCTTTCCCAGGGGTGCGAAGGCGGGCAATTGCCTCCACGACATTCTGGAACAGGTGGATTTCACCGCTCCGGAGAGTGCGGAAACGGAAGGTCTCATCGCCGTAACATTGAGGCAGCACGGTTTTGATCCGATATGGGAGGAGACTATCTGCCGGATGATCCGGAGCGTCGTCACCGTACCTCTTCTTCCCCACACGAACGGGTTCACACTCTCCGCCGTTCAAAAAGAGGACCGCCTCAACGAGCTTGAATTCTACTTCCCCCTGAACAGGCTGACACCGGATACACTGCAGAACATATTCGCCCTGAAGGGCATATCACCCCATCCGGCTTTCCCCGAGAAAATCGGAAGGCTCAATTTCCAGCCGGTAAGAGGGTTCATGAAAGGGTTCATGGACCTTGTCTTCCGTTATCAAGGGCGCTTCTTCCTGGTAGACTGGAAATCGAATTTCCTGGGGGAATCCACCGAAAACTACGTGGCGAGAGTGCTTCCCGAAGTCATGCAGGAAGAATTCTACATCCTCCAGTACCACCTCTACGTTGTTGCCCTCCACCGGTATCTGAAGATGCGCATACCCGACTACGACTATGAAAGACATTTCGGCGGCGTGTTTTATATCTTTCTGCGAGGCGTGGATCCGGAAACAGGACCCCATGCGGGAATTTACCGGGACAGACCGGCGAAAGAATCAATTGAGTACTTATGCAAAACCCTGATACCGAATTGATGTGTACTGTCATTCCGGACTCGATCAGGAATCCAGTCCTTTGAAAGATACCCATGAACAAAGCAACCATCTGCAGACTGTATGAACATCAACTCCTTTCGGAACTGGATTACCGGTTCGCCTGTTTCATCGGCAGGCTTGACGGGACGGGTGACACGAATCTCCTCCTTGCCGCATCCCTGGTCAGCCGCCTTCGCGGCGAAGGTCACATCTGTATCGATCTTTCGGATCTCGCGGGAACCCTTCTTGAACCTCAAGGATCGGAACCCCCGCGTTGCCCTCCCCTGAAAACATGGCTGAATGTCCTCCACGCAAGTCCCGTGGTGGGAAGGCCCGGTGATTACCGGCCCCTGATCCTGGATGGCACCCGTCTTTACCTTCACCGGTACTGGAATTATGAAAAGAGACTCGCCGAAGCATTGAAAACCCTGGCGGGCAGAGCATTCAGGGTACCTGACGAATCTCACCTGAAGGACAGCTTCGAGAGGATTTTCCCCCGCGACGAAGATAACGGGGAAACGGATGTTGACTGGCGGAAAGTCGCCGCCTTTGCCTCTTTCCGCAGCGGATTATGCGTTATTTCCGGAGGTCCGGGAACAGGCAAGACCTTCGCCGTAGCCCGGATACTCGCTCTCCTCATTGAACACCACCGTGACGTTGGGTTGAATATCTCCCTGACCGCGCCTACGGGAAAAGCTGCGGCCCGGCTCCAGGAAGCAATAAAAAAAACGAAAGAGGGATTGAACTGTGCTGAATCCGTAAAGGCGGCCATTCCCGATGAAGCCTCAACGATCCACAGGCTCCTGGGGAGCATCCCATATTCTCCCTCCTTCCGCTTCAACAGGGAAAACCCCCTGCTCTCTGATGTCATCATCATCGACGAGGCCTCCATGGTGGATCTCGCCCTTTTTTCAAAGCTGGTCCAGGCCATCAGGAGTAATTCACGACTTATACTTTTAGGAGACAAGGATCAGCTGGCATCGGTCGAGGCGGGGTCGGTTCTCGGAGATATCTGCGACACAGGAAATATCCACCGCTATTCCCCGTCATTCATCGAAACCTGCTGCCGCATTACAGGTGAGAAAATTGATGAGGGTTCGTCCGACACTATTGCCACGGAAATGAACGATTGCATCGTCCAGCTCAGTAAAAGCTACCGCTTCCGCGAGACGAGCGGCATCCGCGCCGTGAGTCAGGCAGTGAATGCGGGCAGCGGCTCGCAGGCGATCGACCTCATCAGGAACGAACATTTCGACGACATCCGCTGGAAGAACCTGCCCCTTCCGGATGAACTGCCGCGGCATCTCCAGGAATGGATCACGGAAAAATATAATGCATATCTGAAGTCTTCCGATCCCCTGGAGGCGTTTGAACTGTTCAATAGCTCCCGGATTCTCTGTGCCCTCCGGGAGGGGCCGTATGGCGTCCATAACCTTAATATCGCAGTTGAGCATATCCTTCAGAAAAAAGGACTTATCCACCGGATCGGAAGATGGTATTCCGGACGTCCCGTCATGATCACCAGAAACGACTACACCCTGCGGCTGTTCAACGGCGATATCGGGATCACCATGACAGATGATACGATAGACGGTGAACCTAAGGTCTTTTTCATGGCACCGGATGGATCTCTGAGAAGTTTCCTGCCGCTCCGTTTGCCGGACCATGAGACGGTCTATGCCATGACGGTGCACAAGAGCCAGGGTTCGGAATTTAACGAAGTACTCTTTGTGATGCCGGACAGGGACTCCCCGATACTGACAAGGGAGTTGATCTATACCGCCATTACCAGAGCGAAAGAACGAATTCATGTCTGGGGGAAAGAGGACATTTTTCTCGCAGCGATCCCGCGCAGGATCCGCCGCTCCTCGGGCCTTAGAGATGCCCTGTGGGGCCGCCCCCGGAAAATACATGTCTCATAAGGTATGCCAACAAAGAATTGAGATACGGAACGGTTTTGAAAGGGATGATATGGGGGATACTATGACGTGCGGCCAATGGAACTCTGCTCTATGAACTCTTTCACCCGTTCCCGGTCAAAGACACCGAGCCATTTGAATTCGACTCCCCTCCTCCTCAGATTCGCAGAGGAGTCATGGGTGACGGAAACGGGATTGTCCGATACGGTCGCAAAGTCCACACTCTCAAGGTAAGAAGTATCATCGGCAATAAGGCTGAGAAGACCCGATTCCACCAGTTCTTCCCTTGTACCGCTGTAAATGAAGGCGCAGCCACCTTCACTGACGTCAAGTATTTGAATCTTCCGTTCTTTTTTCTCACCAGTGGTGTAGGGAGTAATCACCACAAATGTCCCCTTCTTGGCATAATACCGGGGATACCTTCTCGGTCTCAGAAGCCTTCGTAAAAACCCCATTGCACGTTTCCCGCTTCTCTTTATGATTGAAATACTTGAATTTTTACCATACAATGCTGAAAAAGTCAAAATTATTTGGAGTTATAGATAACCCTGATCAGGTATTATTCATGAGACAGGGAGAGGATACAAACCAGGGAAACATGAAAAAAAATATCCTCATTACGGGCCCTCCCGGTACAGGCAAGACCACGCTCATCAAGAAAATAATAAATGAACATCTCCATGATTATGCAACGGGTTTCTATACCGAAGAAATCAGAGAGAGAGGGATAAGGAAAGGTTTCCGGCTGATAAGCCTCGACGGGACGAGGGGTATTCTTTCCCACGTTGATTCTGTGAGCACATTCAGGGTCGGGAAATACGGAGTGGATGTCGAACAATTCGCTGCTTTTCTTGAGAGAATCGATATTCTCAAACCCGAGTCACGTCTCATTATCATCGACGAAATCGGGAAGATGGAATGTCTCTCCGGCACATTCTGCACCCTCACGAGAAACATCCTGGATTCCCCTGTCCCGCTTGTCGCCACAATTTCCCTGAAGGGTGAAGGCTTTATCGCGGAGGTGAAGAAACGCAGGGATGTCCGGCTTTTTTACATGTCACTGAACAATAGAAATACTCTCATGACGGAAGTGTCAGGTATGTTAAAAAACCTCACTCGTCAAGCACATTATACCGGGGAATTCTGAAGAGTTCCCAGAGAACCTGTTCGAAATAATCCGGAAGATAGCGGTTCCATATCTTTATGGGAAGATCCCCAATTTCAATCCGTGAAGATGATGGAAAGGTAAACAGATATTCCATCAGATACTCCACGTTCTTGGCAAGAGATCCGCAATATTCCTGGCGCAGACGTTGTTCAATGATCCTATCTTCATGGATACAGCGTCCGATCTCGCTTTCCAGCATCTCCTGATAGTTTGACACGATAATCTCTACGTACACGCTTTCCTCACCCGACCCGACAAATTCCACAAAATCCCGATTTGACTGCTCCGGTGACATTCCCCGTTTCTCCATAATCGTGACAATCTTTTCACCGAGAGGATGCGAAAGAATTTTCTCTTTCGGCGGCGCGAAAGATACGATGAGATTCGTCGCGTTGTATTTTCCCGCGTGTCTCTCCTTTTCAATGATCCCGCAATTCATTTGCTCCAGGAGTGCAGTCAAACCATCCTGCTGCGAATCTTCTATGATTACCTTGATTCCCGCCACGTCATTTATCACCAATCCCCCGTTATCCCGGATCGACCTCTTGTTCCTGAGATCGTCTATGAAACGATCTTCCGCCCTGAGGAATTCTTCGATCATCTCTTCTGCCGGAGTGACAAGCTGGTACCTCTCTATGCCGAGACGCTTCGCCCTCTCTTCCGCAAGTGAATCAGCATGCTTTTTGATCGCATCATACATATGATCAATGATGCGCCGGGCAGCTTTTTCTGCGAGCCTGTGCACGCGCTTTATCCTGCTTGAACCTATATAAATGTCAGCCGGATGATCCCGCTTGAAGTACAACATGGCATGGAAGGGGGTTTCACGGTAGAACCTGCCGGGATCATGGCGATAGTTGTTAATCAATTCATCAACCCTTGCGTTGAAGTACGGCGGATTCACTATGATAATATCTTTGAGGTCGCCTTTGATGAAAGCAGGTCTCGCAGAAAATTCGCACCGGTGCACTTCGCCCAAGAGCCTGTCCGCGAATATTTTCAAGTATCGGAACACATATACGTTATTGAAATGAACTATCCTGGTAATTAAATCAACATCCGAGGGATACACCTCGCAATACATCCAGCGGCGGATAATATCATAGAGGACGCTTCGGTGAATATAGCTGTTGATCGTAATCATGGGAGCGCCTTCCTCTTTTGCAGATTCAAGGTCCTTTGCTCTGTGCGGGATCGACACATTTTTGCATATTCATACCAGACTTAACGCGTAAATGGGTAGTATATTTTTTCATTTTCGGTGACCGGGGACGAAAAAACGACCCCGGAAGTGAGATGGCACACACATGGGACGCATCTGTCTCTTTTCGTACAGATCGCTCAAATTATCCTTGACGATTAAGGGGAAAGCAGTTAGTTTCCATTGCGCACCACACTTAGTCTGACCATGAACCATTTCTCAATCAAGGAAGGAAAAGACACATGATCAATGACGTTTACGAAAGGTTAGCCACACACCTGAACAACCTTCCCGCAGGATTTCCCCGCACCGAATCCGGGGTCGAAATCCGTATTCTCAAACGTCTGTTCTCCGAAGAAGAAGCTGATATCGCCTGCAATTTACGAATATTTTACGAACCTGTTGCACGCATCGCGAAGCGCCTCAACCAGGCACCGTCAGAACTGGCTGAGACGCTCTACAGGATGTCCCTCAAGGGATTGATCAGCCGCGCCGACAGGGATGACGGCCCCTCCTACATGGCGGCCCAGTTTGTCATCGGCATCTGGGAATTTCAGGTCAATAATCTCAATGAAGAACTGATCAGGGACATGAACGAGTACATCCCGTATCTCCTTGATTCATTCGCCAAACAGGACACCAAGCAACTCAGGATAGTACCCATAGGAGCCAGTCTGGAAGGCCAGGGAACCGTGATGCCCTATGATGAGGCCCGTAAACTTATTGAAAGTCAGAAAAAAATCGCCCTTGCACCATGCATCTGTCGCAAGGAACACCGTATGATAGGCGAAGGGTGCGGCAAGTTGACAGATGCCTGTCTTGTCTTTTCCAGCGCTGCGTATTTCTACGAAAGTAACGGGATGGGTCGGTCAATCAGCCAGGAGGAAGCATTGCAGATTCTCAAGAGGGCGGAAGAGGAAGCGCTCGTGCTCCAGCCCACGAACGCGCAGAAGATTTTTAACATCTGCCTCTGTTGCGGTGATTGCTGCCAGATTCTGAAGAGCATCAAAAGACTTCTGAAGCCCGCATCGTTTGTGCATACGAACTATTACGTGGAGGTGGATAAGGAAAAGTGCGTCGGCTGCGAGGTCTGCATCGACAGGTGTCAGATGGATGCCGTTCGCATGGAGGGAGAAGTCGCTGACATAAACCTCGACCGCTGCATCGGCTGTGGTCTTTGTGTTTCCACCTGCAGCACCGGCGCCATCGCACTGATCCGGAAAGACGAAAAAGACCGTTACACACCTCCTGAAAACGTGATTGAAACCTATATGAAAATTGCCCAGGAAAGGGGACTGATCAAATAACGGATGAACATTCTCATTCTCAACGGCAGTCCTCATAAAAAAGGCATTGTTGCCACATTGCTCAGGGCCGTTGCCGACGGGGTTTCTGAAAAGCACAAAGTTGACTGGGTCGATGTGTATGACCTGAAGATGAAACCCTGTATTGCATGCATGAAATGCAGGCCGGACAAGATATGCGCACTTCCCAGGGACGACGCCCATAGCCTCGGACAGAAGATTAAGAAAGCCGACGGCATCATCGTCGGTACGCCGACCCACTGGGGCAACATGAGCGCTCAGCTAAAAACTCTGTTTGACCGGAACGTCCCGGCATTCCTTGGTGAACGGCCCGGCGGGATTCCCTCTCCCCGTCAAAGCGGCAAGCCCGCTGTAATTATCACCGCCTGTACCACTCCCTGGCCGTTCAATCTCTTATCTGCGGGAAGTCGAGGAGCGGCAAAGGCCGTCTGGCAGGTACTGCACTACGGAGGGTACAGGGTCCTGGGACAGATAGTAAAACCGGGAACCAGGAGGCAGCCCTATATCTCCCAGAAAACTCTCAACAAGGCAAAAAATCTCGGACGTCGTTTTTGATTTTCAATGGGCGATGACATATTCAGAGTGCTTTCACCTACGGCGATTTTAGGGTACGGGTTCCCGGAAGAATCCTTTCAAAAAGGCATTGAGAAAAAGCCGCATCTCATCGCCGTTGACGCGGGGAGCACGGACCCCGGGCCTTACTATCTCGGCGCCGGAATATCCTTCACCTCCAAAGCCGCCGTGAAACGCGATCTCGGCCTCATTGTGAAGGCGGCTGTCGAAACATCCATCCCCTGCATTATTGGCAGCGCCGGAGGCTGCGGAGCCCGGCCTCACGTAAACTGGACCGAAGGAATCATAAGAGAAATAGCATCGGAAAGCGGTCTCTCTTTCCGCATGGCCATCATATATGCGGATATTGCGAGGACCACGGTGCAAAAAGCCATGGATCAGGGCAGGATTGACCCTCTCTATCCCGCACTCCCGGTGACCACTCATGAAATAGAAAAGTGTGTCCGCATAGTCGCGCAGATGGGAGCCGAGCCGGTTTCAAAAGCACTGGATATGGGATGTCAGATCATTCTCTGCGGCCGCTGCTACGATCCGGTGCCATTCGCCGCACCGGCGATAAAAATGGGCTTTCAGCCGGGACTGGCATATCATATGGGAAAGATCCTCGAATGCGCCGCCATCGCCGCATCACCGGGGAGCGGCCGTGACTGCGTGATGGGAACACTTTTCGGAAACCATTTCGAACTCGAGGCATTGAACGAAAAGAGAAGATTTACCCGTGTCTCTACCGCCGCCCATACCATGTATGAAAAATCCGATCCATACTTCTTGCCCGGCCCCGGCGGCACACTCGATCTTTCTGAGACAACCTTTGCAGAGCTCGACGGCGGCCGTGTCCGCGTATCGGGCTCACAATTTCACCCTTCAGATAAATATACCGTCAAGCTCGAAGGGGTGAAGTCAGTCGGGTTTCGCACCATTTCAATCTGCGGCATCAGAGATCCCGTTCTCATCCGTTGCTTTGGTACCGTCCTTGACGAAATCAAAACGGAGATAATGAGCGAATACGACTGTATGGGTAACATCCTCTTCCACGTGTACGGGAAAAACGGCGTCATGGGCACACTGGAACCGGAAAAAGATGCAGTAAGCCATGAATTAGGCGTCGTCATTGAAGTCGTGGCGGATGCCCAGGAGCAGGCGGACAGTCTGTGTGCCCGGATCCGGAGCATGCTTCTCCACCACAGCTATCCGGGGAGGATTTCTACCGCGGGTAATCTGGCCCTCCTGTACAGTCCCTCCGATATTTCATGCGGCGAGGTATTTGAATTCAATATCTATCATCTCATGAGTGTCGAAGACCCCGTATCAGAGTTCCCTGTAGAAATCCGTGAGGTGACACCGTGAACGAAATCCCCCTCACGGAACTCGCTTCCGTAATCCGCAGTAAAAACTCCGGCCCCTTCGAGCTCACACTCGATATACTATTTCACCGGGAAAAAGAATACACATACATAAAAGAGACGGGATTTTTCACAAAAGAACTCATTTCCCGTATCTATGGAATACCTGCCAGCAGGATCATCAAGATCATACACTTCGATCCCGCATGGGCGGTGAAAATTACGCTCATGCGACCGGTAGCCTCGGGTGCCGTGGGCGACTCCGATGTGTACGGCGCCCAGCAGCATGCACCCCTTCTCGGCCTGACGATACCGCTGGACAAAATGACCGGTGAGGGTGATGAGGGGAAAGAAGCATTGTCGTAGTGAAGGGAGCTGATTTTCCATGAAAATCTTTATCTGGAGACACAGCAAAAAGTTTTCCAGCTGGTCAATGTTCAATGAACCGCATGTGTACAGAGATAACTATTTACAGGCTGAGGCGGTGATTCTGGCAGAATCCGAGGAGGAAGCGCTGAATCTCCTCAAGCCGGACGACAAATGGGATATCGAAGAATTGAAGAGGATAACTCCCATAATTATTGAAATCGATCACCCCTGCGTTGTGAGCAAACTTATTTACTATGGCTGACCTGACCCCCAAATCTTGTACCACATTTAAAGTTAGTAATCAGCCATTTTATGCACTTCAATGAAGCCTTGCTTCCGGCGCAGGGCATAGATAGTTTAACGAACTGTGTGGCCTGAATGTGTT
>Ga0233423_10000192_pt1 | contig 37830 bp, 33 predicted proteins | sample Watercolumn_Mata_FD_180713 | JGI IMG/M metagenome (GOLD analysis project Ga0233423, IMG submission 180713) | Freshwater microbial communities from Lake Matano, South Sulawesi, Indonesia - Watercolumn_Matano_2014_112_MG | ecosystem: Environmental > Aquatic > Freshwater > Lake | place: Indonesia... | reverse complement strand
TGATGACAAGCATTTCCGCATTTGCCGATGGATCATTCATTGAACATGTCATGTTGTGCGCCCGTGCCAGAATCTCCTCCCCACAGACAATGACTGCTCCCACGGGAACCTCCCCCGTCACGAAGGCCAGAGAGGCTTCCTCAAGGGCAGTGCGCATGTATTTCTCATCCTCGTGCATCATCCTCTTCCCCTAACAACGATCTCTTCTCCCCTACCACCAATTATTCAGCAAACCCTTTGATTTTACACGTGAAATTTACCATGATCCAGCAGCAATAGAGAATCGTAATCCCTTTCTTTTGTCAAGCCTAATTGTAAACCCCCTTGAAACAAATGCCATTTTATTATATAAAGTGTTGATTTTTCTTTCAGTATTGACGTATCATGTAAGTGCAATGGGATCACAGCGCATGACATCAAAAAAAATCCTGATCATCTCAATAGTGGTTTCCCTTGTCAGCCACGTGTTCATGCTCTCATTGGCAGGTCTCGTGGATATGCGGGGGAACACAATTAAGGAGGAAGTGCTCACCATCTCTCTGAAAGATCCTCCCCCAACTCCTGATAAGAAACAGGGAGAGAAACAGGAAGAGAAGCCCCTTCCCCGGCATGAAGAAAATACAGACTATCACAAGGCGAAACAGGAGGAAACGGTTGAGCTCGCCAGCCTGGATACGAAATACGTGCCGTACCTGCAAAAAATAAAGAAAAAAATCGAAACGATATGGATTTACCCCCAAAGTGCTCTTGAAAGAGAGGAAGAGGGAACCACCGTGATAAAATTCTCCCTCAGCAAAAGCGGATCTCTCACCGCAAATGACATTATCTCTTCCTCAGGGTCCCAGTTTCTCGATGAGGGCGCTTTGGATGTAATCAGATCCGCCGCTCCGTACGATCCCTTCCCCAGGGAATTCGACCTCGCTCAATTAAATATCATCGCCCGGTTCCAGTATAAACTTGTGGAACAGTAGATGGTTTTGTTGGAACCACGTTATCCCGTAAGAATCTCTCCTATGTCCTGCGGTGAAATTCAGATTTCTGAATTGATCTCCGTCAAGATGCGGTTCAATTCTAAGAGTCTGTCCCGGAGATCCGTCTGTTCCACCCACGGCTTCGTTTCCAGCTGTGTCCGGTGTTCCTTGATCCGGGCGAATCTTGCTTCCATATCTTGAAGGATGTAGCCCCAGTTTATTCTTGGGGCAGCTCTCTCGGGATATTCAACACGCTTCAGAACCCGTCCGGGTTCAAGGGTAGTTTCCTCCAGATACTCGGGAATAAGCACCTTGAAGCCGAATCGGTCCCTGATCATATCCGCAAGCACCTGCTGGGCGGAAAATTCTCCATGCACCAGGAATACCTGCATCTCACGAGTCTGAAAGTGGCTCAACCACTCCAGCAACTGGCTCTGTCCGGCATGGGCGGAAAATCCATTGATAGTAAAAACCTTTGCCTTTACGGCGATCTCTTCGTTGAAAAGGCGGATCTTCTGTGCACCGTCCACGATTTTGCGGCCTGTCGTCCCCTGGGCCTGAAATCCTACAAAAACGATACTTGCCCCTTCACGCCATATATTGTGACGTAAGTGATGTTTAATCCTCCCCGCGTTGGCCATACCGCTTGCAGAAATCACGACGGCTGGACCGGACAGGGTATTAATCGCGATGGACTCTTCTGTAGTCGGTGTAAAGCGCATCTGCGGCAGATATAAAGGATCCTCTCCTTTCTGTATTAATTCTTTGGTCTCTTCATCCAAATACTCGGTGTGTCGGCGAAAAATCTCGGTGGCCTGGATGGCCAGAGGACTGTCCAGATACACGGGCATATCCGGGGGTAGTCTCCCGTCCTTCGAAAGCAGGTACAGACAATACATCATCTCCTGGGTCCTCTCCACAGCGAAGGCCGGGATAATTACCTTTTCCCCGTTGCGGTAACTGTACGCTATGGCTTCTACGAGCTCATCGAGACTTTCATCCTCACCCTTGTGATCGCGATCGCCGTAAGTTGAATCCAGAAAGAGGAAATCGGCAGTATCCACGATACTCGGATCTTCCATGAGCAGCTGGGCCGGACGGCCGATGTCACCGGAAAAAACAAGCTTGGAAGGGATTCCGTTCTCCTGTACCCACAGCTCAACAAGGGAAGCTCCGAGAATATGCCCCGCATCCTTGAAGTTCACGGTAATCCCCGAACCTGGTTCAAAACGCTCATCATACGCAGCTGCTCTGACCATCGGGAATATCGCCTCTGCATCCTTCTGGGTATACAGGGGTTTGATGAACTTCTCCCCGGAACGGAGATGCTTCTTACTCCTCCACTGCGCCTCCATTTCCTGGATGTGGGCACTGTCAAGGAGCAATATCTTCAGCAAATCTCTGGTGGGAGGAGTTGAGTATATTTGACCCTTGAACCCTTTTTGCACAAGCCTGGGCAGCAGACCGGTATGGTCAATATGGGCATGGGTGATGATGAAAAAGTCAATTGTTTCAGGTTGATAAATATCCACATCCCAGTTTCTCTTTTCAATTTCCGCATTACCCTGGTGCATACCGCAGTCAACAGCAAACCGGAGGCCGTTTGTTTCGAGAACGTAGCAGGAACCTGTGACCGTTCTTGCAGCTCCCATAAACTTTATTTTCATGACACAACTCCTCACACAGGAATCATTGATTCAATAAGGAAATACCCCTGAAATCTCCTCAGAGCAAAATCAAACCGGTCCACGTCACCCATTCGCTGATCGGAAAAGACAGCGACAGCCCCGCCTTTTCCGCAGTGGCCATGACATCGATACCCATCGCCTCCATGGAAGGCCGGGCCTTGAAGGGAAACCTGCACGTGCTGCCTCCCTTGACTGCCACGCACTCGTCGCATAGACGGCAGCACCCTCCGATGAACCCGGCAGCGAAGCGAAACCCCGCGGTAAAAGCCTCCTTTTCACCCGCATTCACCAGTTCGTGCAGTTTCTTCGCGGGAAGGAAGATTTCCTCCGTGGGAACATTGCCATGCGTCTCGCTCAGGGGAGCGGAAACCTGAAGGAGGATCGCCTGATGATAGTTCCTGAGGGCCTCGCGAAATGCATCGACGGAAGGGACATATGGCGGGCACATGAGATTCCTGGCATAGCTGTCACATAGGGGCACATAACACTTCAGACGAACCCGGTCATCAACGACCACATCTGCCGCATCGATCAGCATGACACTCGAGGCTCCCTGCTCTTTCAGCACGGAGATAATTCTGTTCAACGCTTCTCTCTGAACCTGAGACATGCTGTTTTGAGATTACTGAGTGCGTGTTCCGCATAAACGAACACGAGGGGATTCACCGTAAAGGGTAAGGATTAACACTCACGTATCAATACTCAATACCCGCTCTTTCCTTGATGCCTTTCGCATAATGATGCTTTATTTCACACACCTCGCTCACCGTGTCTGCCATTTCTACAATCTCCGGCGGGGCGTATCTGCCTGTCAGGACCACATGCACCGAGGGGTTTCTCTTCTGAATCATCTCCGCAACCTCATGAACGGAAACCAGACCAAAATCCAGCGCAACATTGATCTCATCGAGAATGACCATATGATACTCGCCGGAAGAGAGGGCCTGACGGGCCAAGTTCAATCCCTGCTGTGCGAGCTCGACATCGACCGGCGCGGGCTTATTCCTCATGACAAAACTGTCGAGGCCGCACTGGTGAATCGTGATGTCGGGAAGATATTTCTCGGCGGCAAGTACCTCGCCGTACTTTCTCCCCTTCATAAACTGAAGCATCAGTACCCTGAGGCCATGGCCAACAGCCCGGAGTGCCTGTCCCATCGCCGCAGTGGTTTTCCCCTTCCCGTCTCCGGTGTAAACAAATACAAGGCCTCTGGCATATTTCGAAAGGGTTTCCTCTATCACACCAGACATTATACTTTTCCTCTCCGTCAATGAGATGCGATATTCAATATCGCCGGGTAAGTACCATATTCAATGAATTGTGACAATGTATTTCACACCCCGCACTCCTCGCGGTACAGCTCAACACATTGAAATAACAGGAGATAGGCTATGAAAGGAATTCATAGAAGAAAGAGAGACATGCGCCTGCATGTCTCTCTCACAGGAGTTGCTTACTGCGAAGATTCTATGTACTCAACGGTTTTCTGGGCGATGGTTTTCACGACATGCTCAAACTGATCCTCGTCCCTGTCCAGCAGGGTCATCCTGAACCCGGGTGTAGACGTGAAGAAGGAAGTCAGCGGCACAACGCAGATACCCGTGGAACCCAGGAGATAATAGACAAAACGTTTATCGAACTCGATCCGTTCGGACACTAATTTTTCCACATACTTATTGATCTCGGGGTGGTCGATGGGCAAGGCCTGCTTGTTATTGAGTGATGCTTCGTTAAAGACCACGGACATGTAGAATGCACCATTACTCCTGTTCACGATAAGATAAGGAACATCCTTGAGTATATTGTATGCGATGTTCGAAAGCCTCTCATAATGACGAATGCGATCGTTCAGGTATTCCTGGTACTTCGGGTGGGTAATGATCCTGGGAATCGCCATCTGCGGTAAAGTTGTCGAACAGACTTCTGACATCTTCTGGTTCACAATGGTACCGATATAACGCTCAAACTTTTCATCTTTGTGGGCATTATATATTTCCATCCAGCCGCACCGTGAACCGGGCCAGGGAAATTCCTTGGAGATACCCTTCATGCTGATACCGGGTACGTCTTCGATGATATCCGACAGAAAGACCGTTTTTTTGCCGTTGTACACAATGTTGATGTAGGTCTCATCGAAAATCAGAAAGAGATCATATTCCCTGGCGATTTCCACGATCCGTTTGAGAGCCTCCGGTGCATGTACAAACCCCGTGGGATTGTCAGGATTGATCACCAGTATTCCCACAATGGCCTTATGACTTCTTACCTTCTGTTCCAGCTCGCGGAGATCCGGCGCCCAGTCGCGATACGGGTTCATCCGGTACGTATTGGGGGGGAAGGACGCATGGAGCACTTCCGCCAGAAGATGTGTGGAGTATGTCGGTTCAGGCATGATGACCCGGGCATCAACCCTGATGGAACTGTATGCCCGGGCAATCGCATCGCCCAGACCATTGAAAAAGATAATGTCTTCCGGGCTTATCTGCACGCTCCCTGTTTTATTCACACGGTTTGCAATAAATTCACGGGTTTCATCTACACCCTTGGTGGGACAATAGCCGTAGGAGAGATCATCCCGGAGGATTTCGATGAGGACTTCTTTCATCCAATCGGGTATCTTTTCACCCTTGTGGATGGGATCTCCGATGTTTTCCCAGATCACCTCCCTGCCATATTCTTTCAGTTTATTGGCCACAGCGACAATCTGCCGTATTTCATAGACCAGCCCACTGCCGTCTTTTGCAATATCAAATCTCATACATACCCCATCTTACTTTCAGTTTTTACATTTTTGTTATATATTATAACTCTCATAAAATATCCATTCTTTTTCTTTATTATCGGGGTCTTCCCGATCCTAAACCAAACTGGCTACCAGATTGCCCACCTCTTTTGTGGAATAGCCCATTTTCCCTGCGGAGAGGCTTTTCACTTTTTCACCTACCACCTTCATGACAGCCTTCTCGACAGATAGTGCCGCGGCATCTTCCCCCAACATCTCCAGCATCATCTGACCGGCCATAATAGTGGCAAGCGGGTTGACCACATTCAGTCCCGTGTATTTGGGCGCCGAACCGCCTATGGGCTCGAACATGGAAACACCCTGCGGATTTATATTGCCCCCGGCGGCAATTCCCATTCCTCCCTGGATCATCGCCCCCAGGTCGGTGATAATGTCCCCGAACATGTTGTCCGTCACGATCACGTCGAACCATTCGGGATTCTTCACCATCCACATACAGGCGGCATCCACGTGGGCGTAGTCCGTTTTAATATCGGCATATTCTTTCGCCACTTCGTAGAATGTTCTCTCCCACAGATCGAAGGCGAAGGTAAGAACATTCGTCTTTCCGCAAAGCGTCACTTTCTTCATTTTGTTGCGCTTGCGGCAGTATTCGAACGCGAATCTCACGCATCGCTCCACACCCTTGCGCGTATTGATGGATTCCTGGATTGCCACCTCGTCGGGAGTCCCTCTCTTAAAGATTCCTCCCGCTCCCGCATACAGACCTTCACTGTTCTCTCGCACTACCACAAAATCAATATCCTCTGGTCCTTTATCTTTCAACGGGGTATCCACACCCGGATACAGCTTTACCGGTCTCAGGTTTACGTACTGGTCGAGGCGGAAACGAATCTTCAACAGAATTCCCTGTTCCAGGATGCCCGGTTTTACATCGGGGTGACCTATGGCTCCGAGGTATATCGCATCGTACATCTTCAGCTCTTCCAGGGTTTCATCGCTCATTACCTCGCCCGTACGCTTATAGCGCTCACCCCCCAGGTCATAGTAGTGCAAATCAAGCCCGAATCCGAACTTCGCCGATGCAGTCTCAAGAACTTTCAGTCCCTCCGCAATAACCTCTGGCCCCGTTCCGTCCCCCGGGATAACGGCTATTCTGTAAGACTTCCCCATCCTGTATTCCTCCATTACGTATTCTCTCTTACATTCAATGGCACATACCCCCATTCCCGCTGCATGTCAACAATATTCATGGTCACATGAAAATCCACACGATAAGCCAGCACGACACAACGTTCCGGAAGAGATGAGCGTGACGTTTGCTCTTGACACACACCTCTCGCCCATTTACACTACACAAGAGAAAGAACAAATATTTAAGATGCAGCGAGAACTCGCCATCTCCTCAGACACGATATCTCAAATATCCGCCGCTCGTTCTCCTTCACGTTCTTGACTTTCGGGAAAACGGCAGCAGGTTTTCATGTTTCTCTCCAGTGCAGATGAGTGTAATTGTGCATCAGATTCTCAGTGGCAGAGAATTCATAAGCGAGGCAACGACACGATTATGTTTCAGGAGTCACCTTGCAATTTATTCATACCGGAATGTAAGGCCTGCTGCTGCAGACCAGCGATAGTGTTTACTGACGATGATATTGAGATTCTCGCCAGGCATTTTGCAATCAGCGAGGAGCGATTAAAAGAGCTCTATTTGGAACATCACCCCGATAATGTATACTACGCGAAAAGAAAAAACAGGTACTGCTGCTTCCTCACCGAGGATCACCAGTGCGGTATTCACAAGGCAAAGCCGTGTGTCTGTCGAATGTACAGGTGTTTGAGAATAACAGGCTTCTGGGAATCTACAAAAGGAATGAAGTAGTATCTACTATCAAAATAAGGAGGAAAGTATCATGACAAAAGCACTGATCTTGATCAACACAGCACCTGGCGCGGACAGAGGAGTCGCAAACAAGGTGAAGAAGCTCAAAGGTGTACAGAATGTGTATTTAGTATCCGGCCTCTACGATGTGGTCGCAGAGGTACAGGCTGATGACGCTTCCGGCATGGTCGCATTTGTCTACGACAAGCTCAGAGTGATCAAAGGTATCAGCGGAACCCATACCATGTTCTGTCTGGACGTATAGAAGCCTCAACCTCACAGCCAACGATTGGGGCAGGTCTATATTTACGAGTGCGGGGATTAGGAACTTTAGCCTTTGATTGTATTTTAGAGTTTATGTGATAAGAATCAGGCTGTGAAGAAAGCTCCTGTCGCGATGGAAAAGCGATTCTATCTTTACAAGGGTGTCTTTGCCAGTATTGAAGGGAAATACACCCTGTCATGGGCACATGTCCCTATCAAGGATGGTTCCGCAGATGTGTGGAATTCGGCAGTGCACGGATTATTCGGATTGGGTTTCGATTTTTGAACGCATAAAATACACATTGAAAGACAATCTTCTTCTAAAATATGGAACGCGTCTTAGAATATGACCTGACAGGGAATCCCCTCTTTTTCAAAGGATTTTTTCAACTCTCCACCCTTTTGTGAAAAGAAGTTGTCTTCGCTGGCCAGCGGCAGCCCGTACCGTTTGAATACCCAATCCGCGTAATGATAGTTCAGCCTGTCAATGATTACATAATTCACTTTACCCTTCAACATGCTCACCAGTTCCTCCGAGCCCGGAAGAAGGGGGGCTATCATGGCGTACGTTCTCATCCCCCGGGAATGAAGTACCGCCAATGCATCAATCCTTTCGCCCAATGGTGACGTCCCCGGTTCAAAGATCTTCCTTATCTTCTCGTCCGCCGTGGTTACGGTAAAGCCGACCTCACAATCGTGCGCTCTCTTCAGAGTCTCGATGTCCTTCAGAACAAGAACGGATTTGGTCTGGACTGTGAGAGGCCATCCGTGTTCCACCAGAATGTCAAGACACCTCTTCGTGATCATATACCTTTTTTCCAGAGGCTGATAGGGATCGCACACTCCGCTTATCCATACCCTCCCGATTCTTTTTCTCTTCACCTCATGGGCCAATAGTTCAGGAGCATTTATTTTCACATCGACAAACTCGCCCCATTTCTCCCGGTGTCCCGTAAACCTCTTCATAAATTTTGCGTAACAATAGACACACCCATGCTGGCAACCCACATAGGGATTCAACGCATACTCATACACCTGGGATTTAGAGAGAATACTCTTTGCTTTGATCTCACTGATCTTCATCTATGAAATGTTATCACGGTTCGGTTAATTTCTAAAGCTGTCCGCGGTGTGATGACATATCCTAATGGGCCAATATACGAATAAATAGGGCGCTTCCCCTATTTTTTGAAAGTGAGGAAGATGAGCGTAAGGAACAGGTAGGCGATGGCGATCATATAGTGGAGGTGTGAGGCGCAGAGCCAGGGGAGGTAAACCGCGCCGGTGGGTGCAATGGAGTGAATAACGCCGAATAAACTGAAAACGACGCATAACATTGAACACAGGGCAGCAAGGCGCGGCCTTCTGTCGATGAGAAAGGCCAACATGCTTCCCCAGAGCAGAGCTGTGAGAATAAACCCGTTACTGAGAACGGTCAGGGTCTGAAGCATGACCTGAAGGCGGACAGGGAGTTTTTCGGATAGTATGCCTGCTGCATCCATGAACTGACCGAGAATGATCATGATTAGATTGGCAACGACCGGCAGGAAGCTGAGACTTACCGCCGGTGAATGGGCATCGGGGGCTTCCCTGTAGGCCTGGTGGACGATTTCAAGGCCGATGAAAACGAATATCGGGGCCAATACCGCCCTAGGGATCAGCCCCACGATCAGAGACAGGAGGCCGATAACTGAGCCCATGCCGATGAGGAGTCCCGTCAGGAGGGTGTACCAGTAAGATGCCCCCATCTTCTTGTATGCCGGATGACCGATGTAGGGTGTTGTCTGGGCGACACCGCCGAAAAATGCGGCGATCAGCGAAGTGAAGGCTTCAGTAAACAGGATATCCCGTGTTCGGTAAGGGTCCCCCGCAAGACGGGCACTTTCCGTATTGTTGATTCCGCCGATGATGGTCATGATGGCGAAGGGGATGGCAATGGGCAGATACTGGATACTCTGCGGCATTATCTTGAGGAAATCAACGGAAAAAGCAGGGATGCACAGGGCCAGCTCAAAGTTTGGAGCCGTGAATTCCGGTAAATATCCACTGTAACCCAGGATAAAGTGGAGAGCCGTACCCAGCACAATGGCCATCAGCACTCCCGGGATGCGCCATGGGAGATCCATCCGGCCCAGGAGGACGGCAAAGATGAGTCCCAGGGCCACCATACCGACAACGACCTCATTGAATATCTCCACGAGCGGTAAGAACCCGAGCAGCAACAACCCCACACCGGCGATGGAACCAAGGATTCCCGCAGTGGGGATGATTCGCTGTACCCAGGCGCCAAAAAAGGAGAGCACCACTTTTACCACGCCGATCATAAAGAGGGTGGCCATGCCGATCTGCCAGGTGAGCACCGCATCGCGCGTCGCGATATAGGCGGGACCGATAACGGCGTAGGCCAGACCGATGGTGGATGGCGTGTCGAGGCCCAGAGGCATGGCTGTGACATCCCGGCGATCAGTCTGCTTCCTCAGGCGTATGGCCATCCACGTGTAGACGAGGTCGCCGAAGAAGACGCCGATGGCCGTACCGGGGATCATGCGCGTCAGGATAATATCCGCAGGATAGTTAAAGGTGAACATGAGGATCGCGCTTAAGAAAACGAGAACGCCGATATTGTCGAGAAACAGGGCAAGAAAGGCCGTGGTCTCTCCCCAGAAGTGGTTCTGATGGAGCGTGCTGCTTTCCGTTGTCATGGATCATCTCCACCCAGCATCCGGATTTTTTCTCACTTCCTTCCGGTACTACATGACTTGATAAAGGAGAAACTGTCGAGGGGGTTTCCCGCTTCTTATCACATTCCTTCCCACCAGAACATCCAATTCTGCATTCCGAATCAATATACTTAATTTCTTGTAGTTGGGTATACCGCTCGTGAATCACCGTTGAATTGTATTGACATGCCAGGCACCATTTCCTACACTTAAATAAACTATAAGGAAAAGTCTTATCAAATCCCTTCGGCAAGATCGAATCGCAACTGATCCACAAAACCACAAAGAAAGGAGGGAATCATGACGACGATCCAGGAACTGAAAACCTACAAGCTGTTCCATGGCTTAAACGATGACGAACTGAACAGAATCGTGCCGCTGTGCCAGGAGCGAAGCCTGAACAAAAGCACAGTCTGCTTCCAGCAGGGAACTCCCGCAAGCGAGTTGCACCTTTGCCGTAATGGTAAGGTGAACATCGTTGTCCAGCACTTTGAGGCTCCAACCATCTATGTCAAGATTCATACCGCCGTGGAAGGAGAAGTCTTCGGATGGTCTGCTCTGGTGGAACCCTATCAATATACGGCATCCGCCATTTGCGAGGAAAAGACGGAGGAAATATACTTGAGAAATGCGGACCTGTTCAAGCTTTTCGATCAGGTTCCGCACATCGGCTACGTGTTTATGAAGAATCTGGCGGCGCTTATCAGTTCAAGGGTAACAGACATCGGAAAGAAACTGAGCAAAGATGTCGCCCTTGATGCACGGGACGATCATGAATGGTAAACATACCCGTGGGATCAAGATGGAACAAAACGCCTCCACATCGATAGTCCGGGAAATCATGATGGAATATGCCGACCTGACCGGTCTGTTATCGGATAAGGTAGCGCCACGTCGTTACCTATGGACGGACGCATTCGCCATCTGCAATTTCCTGGAGCTTTATCATCAAACGGGAGACGACCATTTCATAGAGCTCGCGCTGCACCTCGTCGGTCAGGTGCATCACGTATTAGGACAACATCGCAACGACGACCCGCGCACCGGCTGGATCAGTGGTCTCGATGAGCAGGAAGGGAGAATGCATCCCACCAGAGGCGGTTTGAGAATCGGCAAGGGAATGAATGAACGCAGGCCCAACGAACTTTACAATGCACAGTTGGAATGGGATCGGGACGGGCAATACTACCACTACCTGACGAAATGGATGCACGCCCTCAATCTTGTAAGCCAGGTCACCAGAGAGTCAACCTACAACAGATGGGCGATTGAGCTTGCGAAAACGGCTCATGCCGGGTTTACCTATAGTTACTCGTTCAGACAGCAGAAACGCATGTACTGGAAAATGAGCATCGACCTCTCCTATCCTCTTGTCTCATCAATGGGACATCACGATCCCTTAGACGGTTTCATTACATACCGGGAACTTCAGGCAACGGCAGCGAAAGATTCCAAAAAATCCAGAGAGCTCGACCTCAGTGAAGAAATCACAGACATGGCCGATATGTGCAAAGGAGAAAGCTGGGCAACCGATGACCCTCTTGGTCTTGGCGAGCTCTTGAGTGCCGCATACAAACTGACTCAATTGATAGTAAACGAAGATTTGGAACAAACCGACCTTCTGGATATTCTCCTGAATGCCGCCCGGATCGGATTGCTCTCCTATGAAAGAAGAAATCCATTGACGCTCCCTGCCGATTACAGGCTTGCATTTCGGGAACTGGGTTTATCTATCGGATTACACGCAATAGAGAAATTACTGGGACTGATCTGGCAGACTCCACACGATTTCAAAATGAAACACCGTCTCCAGTCACGGGCTGAAGACCTATTGAGGTATGTACCTCTGGGTGACATCATTGAGAAGTATTGGCATGAGCCTAAGAATAGAAACGCGGAGAGCTGGACGGCGCATCGTGATATAAACATGGTGATGCTGGCAACCAGTCTGGCCCCTGATGGATATCTCTCAATATGATATATATGGGGTAGATGGGGTAGGGGGCGAGGGAGGGTAGGGGGTCAAATCTTTATACTTGAATGTTACGCGCTCATAGCGATGAAGTACAGGTCATCCATCACCCCATGCCTAGCAGATCATACCTTTCAACAATAAAGATTTGACCCTATCCTTAGCCTTTACTATCCTTAGCCCGGATGTCCTGTTAGGCAAAAGCAGAGAAAAGAGGGCTTTTATAAAAGAAGTCGAGAGCAGGTGTGTCGTTTCCGACAATATTGCCAACCCCACTCCTTTAATGCTTGAACTTGTATAATAAAGGAAGGAGATGAGCGACGACCGAGTAACAGTCAAGAATGTAGACTTAACCCCAATCAACCGTGAACCCAGGCTACGGCCACCAGCGCGGGAATAATCTCCGTGATTTCACAGACGGCGCCAAGAGTATCGCCGGTATAGCCGCCTATCATCCGGAAACAGTACCCGGAAAAGAGAATCACGATAAAAAGCGATACGAAAGCCGCGGCAAAACCGATCCACTGAGCGGTGAACCACCCCGACACGATGAGAAATACCGATGCCCAGAGCACATTAATCCATGACCTCTTCCGCTCAAAGGGCAATGCGAGACCGCCGCCACTCCGCGCATAGGGGAGTACCGTCATCATCGGCACAAGGGAGCAACGACCCGCTAAAGGCATCAGGGCAATGATGCCCGGACGGAGGGAAGGGGAGAGAGACGCAACGGCTGCAACCTTCAGGATAAGAACGGACGCCACGGCGATCACTCCCATGACACCGGTTCTGCTGTCTCTCATGATATCTAATATTTGATCACGGGGACGGGCGCTGAAAAAACCATCGGCGGTGTCCGCAAGCCCATCCATGTGCAATCCCCCGGAGATGCCCACAAGGGCAATCACCGTAAGGACGCTCGCCGGGAACGGTGGAAATACATACCCGACGATGGCATCAAACACAGCGACAACAATTCCGATAAGCAACCCCACGACGGGGAAGAAGGGCACACTCCATTCCAGTTCCTTTTCCCCTGCCGCGACGCCTCCGCGGGGGAACGGAATAATCGTTAAAAACTGAATGGCTGCCAGTAATGACTTCATGCACCCGCCCTGGAAACGGCCGCCTCTTCAAAGGTAGCCACTTCTGTAAGTATCCTGACCGATGCCTCCACGATGTTCATTGCGAGGGCCGCACCGGTCCCTTCACCGAGCCGGAGATCCAGATCCAGGAGGGGCTTCTTCCCCAGACAATCCAGGGCAATGTGATGCCCCTTTTCCATGCTGCGGTGGGAGGCGATCATGTATTCCCGGGAAAGGGGAGATAAATGCGCGGCTACCAGCGCCCCGGCCGTGGCGATAAATCCATCCACAAGCACGGGCTTTCTTTGCGAGGCCGCACCCAGAATCAAACCGGCGATTCCGCCGATCTCAAATCCTCCGACCTTCGCCAGGACATTTAGAGGATCGGAGGGATCGGGACGGTTCACTTTTATGGCCTTTTCGATCACTGCGATTTTATGCAAGAGCTGGTTATCATCAATCCCCGTCCCCCGGCCTGCGATTTCAGAAACGGGTTTCCCGCTGAACACGGCGATGATCGCCGCGCTGGGTGTGGTATTGCCGATCCCCATCTCACCGGTCCCGAAGATATCGGTGGAGTCACCGAGTTCCAGGGCTACTTCTATCCCGCTCTCCACGGAGTGTACAGCCTCTTTACGGGACATGGCAGGGCCGGCAACGATATTGCCGGTCCCGGCTCTCACCCGTTTGGACACGATTTTCTTTTCCGCAACAAGATCGCCCAGATCACCGGCCACTCCCATATCGACCACGACCACCCGGGCGCCGACGAGCCGCGCGATGGCATTGATCCCGGCGCCGCCCCGGACGAAATTATACACCATCTGTACAGTGACTTCCTGGGGGTATTGGGTGACACCCGCGACAGTAACCCCGTGATCGCCCGCCATGGTCACCACCGTTTTGCGTGACACAGGCGGCTTTACGGACCCGGTCATCCCCGCCAGTTCCTCCGCCAGGTCCATCAACCGGCCCAGGGCCCAGTAGGGCATCGTGAGATGTTCGAGTCTCTGCCGTGCCCGGGCGCGGGCATCCGCGTCCAGAGGGACTATTCCGGAAATTGTCGATTCGAGCAAACGCATTTAAATATTCCTCCTCAAAGAGTCCCCTTGATGCAGACGGGGATACCGCTGACCATGAAAATCACACAATCGGCGGCATCGGCGACGATCTGATTACACCGCCCTGCCAGGTCCCGATATGACCTAGACAGGAGGTTGTCGGGAACTATCCCCATTCCCACTTCGTTCGTCACAAAAATCACGGTGCCGACAATATCCTTGCAGGCCTCGACGATCTCTTCGCAATACTCCACCACATCATCCTCGGTGACATCCCTTCCCCGCTCCTCCGCGTAATACATGAGATTGTTGATCCACAACGTAAGACAATCCACCAGTATTACCCGGCAATTCGCCGCTTCTCTCAGGGCACCGGCAATATCAAACGCCTCTTCGATCGTCTGCCATGCCGAAGACTGACGGGCCTCCCGGTGTTTCCTGATGCGCTCTTCCATCTCCTCGTCCACCGCAGGACATGTAGCGATATATGCCCGGGTGCCGGCAATGGAGTTTGCAATATTCAGGGCATGGACGCTTTTCCCGCTCCTGCTCCCGCCGGTAATGAAAATAATCTTTGCCATACCCCACCCCCGCTACTCAGGCGCTCCCATTTGTTTTCTATACAAACAAAAAAATCCACGGATCGTTTCATCTGATCCGTGGATGCCGTTTTTCCCCATCGGTTGATTCAGTTCCGACAGCACCTCGCGCCGGTCGAAACCACCTCCTTACGGGCAGGTCTTCTGACTTCCGGATCTCCCTACTTGCCGCGCCTTCCCTTCCTCGAAGGAAAGTGGCAACTGCGGTTTTCGTCCCCGGTTACAGCGGCGGGCCCGCGGCGGATTCGCACCGCCTTCCCTCAACGTCTCTTCGGACTACCCGTAACTTTCGGGATGGCTAACACAGGACGAGATACGTTGTCAAGTGAATATCCCCGGGCTTCAGTGAAGGCTCTGAGGATGTATTCACGGACATTCTCTCCTTGACACACAAGACCATTTTTCTTATTCTCCCCCCACCAAAAATAACATCTTATCAATATAATATCCGCTTGACTGATTTTCCCCGGGAGTTAAATATGCGAGAAGCAGTGGTTGATCCGATCAGGCATCCGGCGGCGGAGTTTTCCGTCCGGACGGTTCGCGTGGATGACTGTATTTCACTCCAGGTGATGCAGTTTCGGCCGCGAAAGGATGCATCCGCGGACCCTCTGCTTTTTGTACCGGGATTCGTTTCGGTGATCAGCGGCTGGGTCGATTTCCTGAGGGAAATCGTGCCGCTGCGGCCGGTGTATTACCTCGAGTCGCGGGAGAAAAAGTCGGCAGTAATCGAGCGGAAGCGATTGACAATAAACGACTTCAGTATCGCCCGGCTGGCTGGGGATATTGTTGAAGCATGCCCGAAGTTAGAGATTGATCAATCGCAGATGATTGTCGCCGGAAGTTCCCTCGGGGCGACCACTCTGATCGAAGCCCTCAAACACAGCCGGCTCCAGGCCCGTGCCGGTTTCATGATCGGCCCCAACACTGATTTCAAGGCCCCCTTGTTTATAAAAGGGCTTCTTCTCCTGCCCGCCGATGCCTACCACCTGGTTAAATACTTCGTACTGTGGTACCTGAAAACTTTCCGGGTCGACGCTGTCAAGGAGCCGGAACAGATGCAACGCTACCGGGATACCCTGCTTACTGCCAACCCCCACCGTTTGAAGAAAACCGCCAAATCCGCGATCGGCTACACCATCTGGCAGAACCTGGAAACGATCTCCGCTCATATTGCCGTCACCCTGGCGTCGACAGACAAGCTTCACACTGAAAAGAACATCCAGCGGCTGACCGAGAGCCTGCCCAGGGCAACGATCATCCGATGCGAATCGAACAGGTACATGCACTCCGCCGCGATGGCCGGGGATTTTGAGCGATACATCGCCAGCATCGGGTGAGCTTTTTCCAGTTTTGTAATTCTCTTCCATTATTATTGCGAGATACAGCTCCGTAAGCGTTTCCATTTGTTAGAAAGTAGTCCGCGTATACTATCCGCACCTTCTATCCTACGGCTTCGCCTCCCCTCTCACCGGTGCGGATACGGACAACCTCATGCAGATCGAGGACAAATATCTTCCCGTCACCGATCTCACCGGTCCTGGCTCCTCTGGTAATTGCCTCAATGGTGGGCTGGACGAAATCCTCATTGCAGGCGATTTCCAGTTTGACTTTTTTCAGGAGACTCCCCACCTCCTTCGCTCCCCGGTAGACTTCCGTCATGCCCTTCTGCCTTCCCCTTCCCAGGACGTTGGACACAGTCATCAGGTTCACCTCAACCTCCTCAAGTGATTTCATCACCTCGTCCAGTTTATGTGGCTTGATCACTGCGACAATATATTTCATCATCACTTCCCTCCTATTCAATCACGGTATAGGCCGATTCATTGTGCTGGGTGAGATCGAGCCCTATGATCTCCTTATCCTTTTCGACTCTCATACACATCAGGGCATCCACAAATTTAAAGAGTATCCATGTCATTGCAACGGCATACACAACGGCCACGACGACAAGCAGCAATTGCACCAAAAACAACTGGACGTTTCCGAATAACAGACCGTTTGCGCCCGCTTCATTCACCGCTTTTTCCGCAAAGAGACCCGTAGCGATCGTTCCCCATATGCCCCCGATACCGTGAATGCCGAACACATCCAGCGAATCATCGTAGCCCAATTTCGCCTTCACTTTGGCAACCGCGATGTAACAGAAGACACTTACGAGAATGCCGATAATCATCGCGTTCATGGGATTCACAAATCCGCACGCGGGGGTAATGGCAACCAGTCCCGCTACCGCGCCGGTAACTACTCCCAATACCGTGGGTGCGCCGTGCTGCTGCCACTCAATCAACGCCCATGTGAGCCCCGCGGCGGCAGCGGCGGTATTCGTTGTGACAAAGGCACTGGCGGCGAGTTCGTTTGCGCCTAAGGCGCTTCCCGCGTTGAAACCGAACCATCCGAACCACAACAGGGCGCCTCCCAGTACCGTGAGGGTGAGATTATGAGGAGTGAACGCCTGCTTCTCATAGCCGATCCTCTTCCCGATGAGTAGCGCCATAACCAGCGCCGATACACCGGAACTCGTGTGAACGACAATGCCGCCGGCAAAATCCAGAGCCCCCAGGTTTCTCAACCAGCCTCCCATCCCCCAGACCCAGTGCCCGATGGGGTTGTACACGAAGGTAGCCCAGAGGACGGTGAGGATCACGAAGGAAGAAAATTTGATCCGCTCCGCAAAGGTGCCGATGATGAGGGCCGGCGTGATGATGGCAAACATTGCCTGAAAGATCATGAACACATAATGAGGAATCGTCGCCGCATAATCCGTATTAGGCTGTCCACCCACTCCCCGGAGACCGGCCCAGTCAAGCCCCCCGATGATACCGGAACCCGTGTCGGGGCCGAAGGTCAGGGAGTAACCGTATAACACCCACTGGATACTGATAATGCAAATGATGATGAAACACTGCATGAGAGCGGAAAGAACGTTTTTTCTCCGGACCATACCGCCGTAAAAAAATGCAAGGCCCGGTGTCATGATGAATACCAATGCTGCGGATACCAATACCCACGCTGTATCACCCGGATTCATGGCATGTACCTCCTGATATTGAAAATTGCGTTACCGTGTCATTCCTGACGTTTGATGAGGGGAATGAGCAATTACAGTGCCATGTGCGGATCGCAAAGGTAACATGTTGATTATTAAAGATGTACGCCAGGGAGCCCACATGATACGCCCGGGAAAACGTAACAAATATGTGCGAATTTATAGGTATGTTACAAACATGTACCTATTCTGATAAAACCATCCTGCATACCGCGTTTTCACATCGAGTATTACTGAACAATATAAACCACTTACAAAACATCAGACAGTTCGCACGCGGAACGATCCTTGCACATGACATATTGGTAAAAAAAGGAGGTAACAGGTTATGCTGGTCAATCTGGTTGCTGCCAAATGGGGACCTAAATTCATAGTGCCCACGATCGCCATAAATAAATATCACGGATGTGTGGTACTCAGGGAAAACCTGGATGACGAATTGCTGAAGAAGGAACTGGAAACGTTACGAATCTCCGGTACCCCGACAGGTTATAGCAACAGCTGGTACATCAGGAAGAAGGGAACCAATTCATGGATGAAGGTTGGGGAATCGTCAAGGCGGGAAGAAGATTTCAGAGTCCGATTGGACACGGCAGAGATTGGAAACGGTTCATACCAGGTCCTGGGCTTCATGAGTGTGAAAGTGAAATCGGCAGAGAAAGAGGTTGTAGTTTCCAGCCAGAGCATTGCAGATTTCGAAATAAAAAATTAACTTTCTTTACAGAGAATCATCCCGGGAAACAGCGCTGTTCCTCGAGACAGAATTTACTGAGATCGGGAGGTTTTTCCATGGGGTAGTCTCCGGTATAGCATGCCAGGCAGAAAGACTTAGAATCCATATTGGTGGCTTTAAGCATCCCCTTGAGACTGAGATAGTAGAGAGAATCGAGCCCGATAAAGCGGGCAATGTCCTCAATCGCTCCCCTCTCCGCGGCGATAAGCTCTCCCTTTGACGAGAAGTCTATTCCGTAAGGACACGGATGGCGGGTAGGCGGACAGCTCACCACCATATGAATCTTTTCCACGCCGATCTGGCGGAGGTTGCGAATCCGGTTTTTACTGGTAGTCCCCCTGATGATGGAGTCCTCTACAATGAGGACGCTCTTCCCTTCCAGGAGCGGTCTTACGGGATTGAGCTTCACCCGCACGCCGAAATCACGGACTGCCTGTGTGGGCTGTATAAAGGTGCGCCCCACGTAGTGGTTTCTGATCATACCCATTTCAAAAGGGATGCCGCTTTCCTCCGCATAGCCCAGCGCAGCATAGTTTCCCGAATCGGGAAAGGGCATGACAAGATCGACCTCCGGACGGTATTCCCTGGCGAGCTGGTGCCCCAGGCGTTTCCGGCAGAGATAGACATTCTGTCCGAAAATCTGGCTGTCCGGGCGGGCAAAATAGATTATTTCGAAGATGCAGTGCGATGTCCTTATCTTCCGGAACGGTCTCAGGCTTCGCAGGCCCGAAGCGTCGATCACAATAATCTCTCCCGGTTCGATATCGCGTTCGTACGTCGCTCCCAGGAGGTCAAAGGCACAGGTCTCCGAGGCCACAACCCACGTCGGGCCCAGCCTGCCCAGGCAGAGCGGCCGGAACCCTCTGGGATCACGGGCGGCGACGACCTTGTCTTTCGCGAGCATGACGATACTGTAAGCCCCTTTCACCCTGCCCAAGGCCCTGACCAGTGCCTGCTCAAAACCGTCCTTCATGTAGTGGGCCATGAGATGGACGATCACCTCACTGTCCATGGTGGAACGGAAGATGGACCCCTTTTCTTCCAACTGGGAGCGCAGGATATGGGCATTGATGAGGTTTCCATTATGTCCCAGGGCATAGTGCTCTCCGGCGTGATAGACAAGGAACGGCTGGGCATTGGAAAGAACAGAAGAACCGGTAGTGGAATAGCGGACATGTCCTATGGCTAAATGACCCGGCAGCTTTGCGAGATTTTCCTCATAGAATACTTCCGAGACGAGCCCCATCCCCTTGTATTCCCGGACCTGTCTCCCGTCCGCCGAGGTAATTCCCGCACTTTCCTGCCCCCGGTGCTGAAGGGCAAACAATCCGACAAAGGCAAGACGCGCCGCCTGATCGTGGCCATACACGGCCACAACTCCGCATTCCTCCCGGGGGTATCCCTCGTAACACAGATATCCGTTCATGCAGACATTCCGTAATGGGAGTAATACTCCTGCAATGGACGGACCCCCCATTCTTCCTTGCTCAGGGCCATCATGGCCTCCGTCATGGCACGGGCACCGGCAATCGTCGTGGTATAAGGAATATTGTACATCAGGGCGCCCCGGCGTATATGTCGACCGTCCAGAGAAGACTTACGACCAATACCCGTATTGATGACAAACTGAATATCACCATTCTTTATGCGATCCACCACGTGAGGACGCCCCTCGCTCATCTTGAGGACGGTGTCCGCTTCGATCCCGTACTTGCCCAGATAGGAAGCGGTACCTCCCGTTGCCATGAGATGGTATCCCATATCCCGGAGAGAACGTGCCACCGGCAGTATTTTCGCTTTGTGGAGATCATGGACACTGAGAAATACCCCTCCCCCCACGGGCAGTTGGAACCCGGCAGCCATCTGAGACTTCGCGAAGGCCATCCCGAAGGAAGTATCGATTCCCATTACCTCTCCGGTGGACTTCATTTCCGGACCCAGGAGAACATCCACATTCGGGAACCGGCTGAATGGGAAAACCGCCTCCTTCACAGAAACGTACCGAGGCCACACCGGGGCAGTAAATCCCAACTCTTTCAGAGATCTCCCCAGCATTACCCTGGTCGCAAGCTTCGCCAGAGGTACACCGGTTGCCTTGCTGACAAAGGGAACCGTCCGGGATGCCCGGGGATTTACCTCCAGTACGTACAGGCTCCCGTTTTTCACGGCATACTGAATATTCATGAGACCGACCACACCGAGCTCCCGGGCAATCAATTTCGTCTGCACTTCGATTTTTTCCAGGAGCTCCCGGGAAAACGTAATGGGAGGCAGCACGCAGGCGCTGTCCCCGGAGTGAATACCCGCCTCTTCGATATGTTCCATAATCCCGCCGATCACCGTATCGCTCCCATCACTGATGGCATCCACATCTACCTCGACGGCATCCTCCAGGAATTTATCAATGAGCACCGGGTGGTCGGGAGAAACTGCCATGGCCTTTGCCATGAACCGGCTCAACGCTTCGGGATCATACACAATTTCCATCGATCTTCCCCCCAGAACATAGGAAGGTCTCACCAGAACAGGATACCCTATCTTCTCCGCTGCCCTGAGGGCTCCTTTTACGTCCACCGCCGTGTCGTTGTCAGGTTGCCTGAGATGGAGACCCTTCACAATTTCCTGGAAACGTTCCCTGTCTTCGGCACGGTCGATTGCATCGGGGGAGGTTCCCAGAATCTTCACGCCCCATGCCTCCAATCCCCTGGCAAGGTTAAGAGGGGTTTGCCCTCCAAACTGAACAATTACCCCCATGGGATCTTCTGCCCTCACGATGTTAATGACATCTTCAAGGGTCACAGGCTCAAAGAACAACTTGTCTGAAGTATCGTAATCGGTACTGACCGTCTCCGGATTGGAATTGACCATGATGCTCTCGATTCCTTCCTCGCGGAGGGCAAAAGAGGCATGGACACAGCAGTAATCAAATTCAATCCCCTGACCTATCCGGTTCGGTCCTCCCCCTAAAATCACTACCTTCGGCTTCGACGATGCCCTTACTTCATCTTCGACTTCATAGGTAGAGTAGTAGTAAGGGGTATACGCCTCAAACTCGGCAGCACAGGTATCGACAAGTTTATACACAGGATGTATGAGTTCCCGGAAACGGGTCTCACGAATCTCCTTTTCTGAGGTTTCCCACAGTTCTCCCAGACACTGGTCGGAAAACCCCATCCTCTTGGCTTCCCTCATCAATTCAACCGATGGTGTCTCCCCCCGGAGATTTTTTTCCGCTTCCACAATGGACTGTATCTGGCGGAGGAACCACGGATCTATCCGGGTCAATTGCGCTATCTCTTCCACCCCCATGCCTTCATGAAATGCGGCGGCGATATAGAAAAGGCGAAGCGAGTTCGGCGTCCTCAATCGGGACGATAAAAATTCCCGCGCATTGTACACGTTCTCCGGAATTGCGGTCCTCATACTGAACCTGCCGATCTCCAGTGATCGAACCGCCTTTTGGAGAGCCTCTTTGAAGGTACGACCTATGGCCATCGTTTCTCCCACCGATTTCATGGAAGTCGTCAGCACATCTTCCGTTTCCGGAAATTTCTCAAATGTCCATCGAGGAATCTTTATCACACAGTAATCGATGGTCGGTTCAAAGGAAGCCATCGTTTCCCTGGTAATGTCATTGGGGATTTCATCCAGTGTATAGCCCACCGCAAGCTTCGCCGCGATTTTCGCGATAGGGAAACCCGTTGCTTTGGAAGCAAGTGCAGATGATCGGGATACCCGGGGGTTCATCTCTATTACCACCAGCTCCCCCGTTTCCGGGTGAACGGCAAACTGCACGTTCGAGCCGCCTGTCTCCACGCCGATTTCCCTCATGATGGCAACCGCCGCATTCCGCATCCTCTGATATTCCACATCCGTCAGTGTCTGCGCCGGCGCCACGGTAATCGATTCCCCAGTATGGACACCCATGGGATCGAAATTCTCTATGGAACAGATGATCACCACATTATCCGCCCTGTCGCGCATCACCTCGAGTTCGTATTCCTTCCAGCCCAGCACTGATTCTTCCAGCATGATCTCATTGATCATGCTGGCGTCCAGACCAGCCCTGGCAATATCAACCAGTTCCTCCATGTTATACGCGATCCCGCTTCCCGTTCCCCCTAAGGTAAAGGAAGGCCGAATGATGAGCGGAAAGCCGACAACGGCGGCAACGGCTAATACTTCACCCATGTCCTTGGCAAAGCCGCTCCGGGGAACCCGTAATCCTATGTGACCCATGGCGTTGCGGAATCTTTCCCGATCTTCCGCCTTGCGTATCACATCCAGGGATGCCCCGATCATTTCCACGCCGTAGCGCTCCAGTATTCCCCTTTCCGCAACGGCCACGGCGGTGTTCAACCCAGTCTGCCCACCCAGTGTGGGAAGAAGCGCATCTGGACGTTCTTTCGCGATGATCTTCTCCACCACTTCCGGAGTAATCGGTTCCACGTAGGTCCTGTCAGCCATCTCGGGATCCGTCATGATCGTCGCGGGGTTGCTGTTGACCAGGATGACCGTATATCCCTCCTCTTTCAGGGATTTGCAGGCCTGCGTTCCCGAATAATCGAACTCACAGGCCTGGCTGATGATGATAGGGCCGGAACCGATAATCAGAATTTTTTTCAGGTCGTCTCTTTTGGGCATTCAATAATCCTTTATTTATTGCAAATGAAGTTCTGAGAGGCGAATTGAAGATTTTTTCGCAACAATTCTCGTCGAAGCGTAACGACCGAAAATTCAAATGTCTGAGCCCGATGGGCGAGTTTTTGAATTTTCAGTGGAGCGAGACATAAAATTGTCGAAAAAATATCCTGAGCATCGAAGAATTCTATTTGCAGATCGTAGATACAGTTACTCCCACTCTATGGTACTTGGCGGTTTCGAGCTGATGTCATACACGACACGGTTCACCCCTCTTACCTCATTGATGATGCGGTTGGATATTCTCCCCAGAAGAATATGGGGCAATTTCGCCCAGTCCGCCGTCATGGCATCCTCACTGGTAACTGCCCGTATCGCAACGATGTTCTCATACGTCCTCTGATCCCCCATAATTCCGACGCTCTTCAGAGGGAGGAGAATCGCAAACGATTGCCACAAAGAACGGTAAAGATTGTGTGCTTTTATTTCCTCTAAGAGAATGACATCCACCTTGCGGAGAAGAGCAAGCCGCAACGCGGTGACCTCACCAATGATGCGAACAGCCAGGCCGGGACCGGGGAAGGGCTGCCTCCAGACGAGATCGTCCGGAAGCCCCAGTTCTTTCCCCAGAAGCCTCACTTCGTCCTTAAAGAGGTGTTTGAGCGGTTCGATCAGTTTCATCTTCATCTTCCTGGGCAACCCGCCCACATTATGGTGTGTTTTAATCACCGCACTGGGACCACCAAAGGCCGACCGCGATTCGATAATATCGGGATACAGGGTGCCCTGGGCGAGAAACCCGGCTCCCTTGATGTTCCGGGCTTCTCTTTCAAAGACGTCTACGAAGATTCGCCCGATGATTCTCCGCTTCCTCTCCGGATCAAGAACTCCCTTCAGCTCCTGGAGAAACTGCCTTCGGGCATCGACAAAACGCATATTAACCTTGAAATGCCTCCGGAAAAGATCCCTGACTCTCTTCGCCTCCCCCTGTCTCAGGAGACCATTATCGACAAACACACAGGTGAGATGATTCCCTACGGCACGGTGAAGGAGCAGGGCAGCAACGGATGAATCCACACCGCCGCTCAGGCCAAGGATCACGTGTCCGTCTTCCACCTGCGATCGTATCTCCTCCGTGGCTTCCCGGATAAATGACTTCATCGTCCAGCTTTTCCTGCATTTACAGATGCGGAAGAGAAAGTTTCCCATCATTTTCTTTCCTTGAGGCGTATGGATAACTTCCGGATGGAACTGGAAACCGTAGAATCTCTTTTCGGTATTTTCTACAGCGGCGATAGCAGTATTGGGTGTAGATGCGGTAACCTTGAATCCCTTCGGAAGTCTTCCGGCAGAATCCCCGTGGCTCATCCAGCACCGGGTTTCCTTCTCAATACCGCAAAAAACCCCCGAAGGGTCTTTGATGGAGAGCTCGGCAAACCCGTACTCCCGTTTCTCGGCACCGATGACTTCTCCGCCAAGAGCATCGACCATATACTGCATACCGTAACATATCCCCAGTACGGGAATGCCAAGGTCAAAAATTCCCTTATCTACCTTCGGGCTTCTATTTTCATAGATGCTCGCGGGTCCCCCGGAGAGGATTATACCTTCAGGATGCAGGGATTTTATTTTTTCGATGTCAATATCCGGGGGCTCTATCTGGCAGTATACGTGATGTTCCCGAACGCGCCTCGCAATGAGCTGGTTGTATTGAGAACCGAAATCAATGATCAGGATCACCGGATTTCTCCCTTCTCATCTGCATGAGCGATACGAATTTTTCAAACAGATACCGTACGTCATGTGGTCCCGGAGCGGCTTCCGGGTGGTACTGTACGCTGAAAGCAAGGTGCCCCGGAGAATATATCCCTTCCGACGTACGGTCATTCAGATTATCATAGGTCATCTCCAGACCCTCCGGCAATGATTCCGGCAGAACCACGAACCCGTGGTTCTGCGATGTGATCTCGATCCTCCCGGTGAGCATATTCTTTACCGGCTGATTCACTCCATGGTGGCCGAATTTCAGCTTGCACGTCTTTCCTCCCAGTGCCTGCCCCAGAACCTGGTGCCCCAGGCATATGCCGAAGAGAGGGACCTTCCCCAGAATATTCCGGACCGTCTCAACAATATAGGGTAACGCAGCGGGGTCACCGGGGCCGTTGGAGAGCAAAACGCCGTCCGGACGATAGGAAAGAATCTCGTCACCCGAAGTAGTCGCCGGCACGACAAGAACCTCACAGCCAAGCCTCTCCAGGCTGCGGAGAATGTTATACTTTACTCCGCAATCAACGACGATAACCAGCAAGATCTCCCTCTCTGTCCCGCAATGTCCCCCGGAACACTCCTCCTCCGCCCGAACACGTGAAACAACTGAATGAGAATGCTGTGGCGTCCCGTTCCTCCACTGATATGGTTCCGAGCAAGAAACTGACTTTACCAGATCGCGACCGACGAGCCCGGGGTAGGACCGTACCCTTTGCAACAGGGTATCCTCATCCATGGTCTCTGTTGAGAGTATCCCCCGCATGGCTCCCTCAAGGCGGATTCGGCGGGTGAGAGCCCTTGTATCAATACCTTCCATACCGATTTTTCCACAGGATTCCAGAAACTCCTTCAATGTCATCCGGCTACGCCAGTTGCTGGGATGCGGTTGATACTCCCGGACAATCAACCCTTCCAGATGGATGCCGCTGGACTCCATATCCTCCCGATTGATACCGTAATTACCGATGAGGGGATATGTCATGGTCACGATCTGCTCCTTATAAGAAGGGTCCGTGAGGATTTCCTGATACCCCGTCATCCCGGTATTGAAGACCACCTCCCCAAGCGCCTCGCCGGACCCGGCAAAGGAATATCCGCGATACACGCTTCCGTCCTCCAGAACCAGCAGGGCCGGAGGCTTCTGTCTCAGCAGCATAAATACCCCCGTCCTTACAGCATGGGCAGATATCTTTCGATCTCGAACTGACTCACATGAGTCCGGAAACGATCCCACTCCACCTTTTTATTGTCGATAAACTTCTGGAAAATGTGATCCCCCAAGGTATCTCTGACCAGTATACTCTTAGAGACGATCGTCAGGGCTTCATGCAAACTCCCCGGCAAAGAGGTAATCCCCGCCTTATTCCGGGCCTTCTCGTCCATTTCAAAGATATCCTCTTCTATAGGCTCAGGAAGGGGATATTTCATCTCGACACCCTTCAAACCCGCCGCCAGCATCACAGCAAACGCCAGGTAGGGGTTGCACGCCGGATCAGGCGATCGGAATTCTATGCGCGTTGCCTGCTCCTTCCCCGGTTTATACATGGGGACGCGAATCATGGTCGAGCGGTTGCGGCGCGCCCAGGAAACGTACACCGGCGCCTCATATCCCGGGACCAGACGTTTGTAGGAGTTCACCCACTGATTGCACACGGCGGTAATCTCCGGCGCATGCATCATGAGTCCGGCGATGTAATGCTTGGCCATCTTTGACAAATGATATTTGTCCTTACCGTCAAAGAAGGAATTTTTACCACCTTTAAAAAGGGACTGGTGGGTGTGCATTCCGCTCCCGTTCTGTCCGAAGATGGGTTTCGGCATGAACGTAGCGTACACTCCGTTCTGTCTCGCAATTTCTTTCACGGCGGTACGATAGGTGATAACCTTATCGGCCATCGCCAGGGCTTCATCGTATCGCAAATCAATTTCGTGCTGGCTCGGCGCCACTTCATGGTGGGAGTATTCCACGCGAATGCCCATCTCCTGCAGGGCGAATACCGTTTGCCGACGCAGATCCGTGGCCCTGTCGACGGGAAGACCGTCGAAATATCCCCCCTTATCCAACACCTCAGGGGCAGTATCGTTGGCAAAGTAGAAAAATTCCAGTTCAGGGCCGAGGTAATAGGTATAACCCATATCCCCGATTTTTTTCAGCATCCGTTTCAGGACGTACCGGGGGTCCCCCTCGTATGGCGTACCGTCCGGATTCATAATATCGCAGAACATCCTTGCCACCGGCCTGTCGTGGGGCCGCCACGGGATGAGCTGAAATGTAGTGGGATCGGGCAGGGCGATCATGTCGCTCTCCTCTATTCGACAGAATCCCTGAATGGACGAACCGTCAAACCCCATCCCTTCCGTCAGGCCTTCCTCCAGTTCTGACGGGGTAATGCTGAATACCTTCTGCATACCCAGCACATCGGTAAACCAGAATTGAATAAAACTTACCTTGTGATCTTTTACCGCCTTCATGACATCATTTTTTGTTTTACATGCAAACATAACACACCCCTTCTTTTGATTTTCATTTCATATTATCATTTTTCATAAAGTGATTCCCGTTATTCCAACGGCTCGTTTTCGACGAGCCGCCACACCCCTGTAGGACAGGCCGCAGCACAGAAACCGCAGCCGATACACCTGTCTTCATAGACGGTGTACTCATAGGCATCGCCATCCATCTGGTGACGTGAGATGGCACCCTGCGGACAGATCGATTCACAGATACCGCAGTCCCGGCATGCACCGCAGGAGGCGCACTGGGACGCACATGACTCCGCCTTATCAAAAACGAGAACGCGAGGATCGTAGTACTCCAGTTTTACCCGATCAGGATCAATTGACGGTAAACGGTCAAATGTTTCATACCTCCCTTTCAGTGAATCATCAATAGCTTTTGCCGCGATCCGACCCGCGCCGATTGCTTCCGTGAGAAGACCCAGCTTCACCGCATCGCCTATGGCAAACACCCGGGGATCGCTGCTCCGGTAGTGGTCGTCCACAACGATGAACCCTCCGTCCGTACAGATCTCCCCCGGTAAAAAACCAATGTCCGGCTGATCGCCGATCGATACGATCACCGTTTCTGCCGGCAGGATTTCTCCGTCCCTGAGCACCACCCCCTCCGCCGTAATGGCTTTGGTGAATCGGGGCCATAAGAACCGGGCGCCGACCGTCTCCGCAGCTTTTCGCTCTTTTCCGTACGACGCCGGTTCCTGGATGTCGATGAGGGTTACTTCTTTCGCTCCCAGTCGCACGGCTTCAGCGGCAGCATCACAGCCCACGTTACCTGCACCGATCACGACAACCTTTTCTCCCACATGAACATTATTCATTCTGCTTCGCCTGAGAAACTCCAATGCGGAAATCGCCCGCTCGCTTCCGGGAACAGGAATCGTGCGCGGTTTTTGAGCTCCCACTGCAATCACGACAAAATCATATGATTCCTTCAACCGCAGGAATTCCTCTTTTGTCAAAGGGTGGTTCACATTCACATGGAGGATCTGTTCACCCACCCGTTTCAGCTCGTGTTCCACCACTTCGTCAGGGATACGGCTGCGGGGAATCATATCGGTGATTTTGCCGCCCAGCCGATCCCGCATTTCATAAATGACCGGTTCATGTCCCTTCATCCAGAGCTGCCAGGCGACGGACAATCCGGATGCCCCCCCACCAATAATCGCGATTTTTTTGCCGGTTTTCGGTGCCGGTTCCGGTGTCCTCGCTGTCAGGCTTGCCTTCCCCAACAGGGTGACATCGATAGGAGGCAGCTTGGCAGTTTGCCTGGTACAGTGTTCCATACAGAGATTGGGACACAGATGCCCGCATACGGTTGCCGGAAAGGGTGTATACGCCAAAGCTAAATCCACTGCCTTTTCGATGAGACCTTTCCGAATCAACTCCCATCGTTTTTGCACCGGGATCCCGGTTGGACAATTTGCCTGGCACGGTGGCAGGTATCTGTCGTTCTCCCACACAGGGACGTACCTGCGCAAAATACCCGTTGTGATGACATCGATGGGGCTTCTGTCCATGTCGGAGAGATCCCCTATCAACCCCCCCGGTCCCAGTTCCCGATTCCATACTTCCTTGCGGAACTGTTGCATATTTCTCACTACCCTGCCATGCTTTTCATGAGGTTTGCGGGCCACCAGGAGTTGCCATTGTTTCCTGTCTTCGATCAGGAGATGATACAATTCTGAACGGCCGACGATTTCCAGAAAGTCTTTCAGGTTGAATGTCAGCCACCGCCATTCATCATCATCAGGTACGGTCAGCCGGGCGTCCTCTTCACTATATCCTTTGAAAGATCCCCGGAAGAATATCTTACCGCCAACCATACCCACGCACGGCCGATGACCCAAAACGTTATCCGTACGGGAGGTATCGTAGCCGCATATCACCGCTACGCCACCGGCCATGAATTCTGCAAACGCATCCCCCACACTCCCCAGAACCCAGAGTTCAGGAGGATCAAAGCGGGGATTATGCTTTGTCATGGTCATACCACGGGCACCGATATCGCCGGCAACGTAAATCTTACCCTGGGCCATGGCATTTCCAACCCCATTTGTCGCATTGCCGCGGATAACGATATGGGCACCGGCATTGAGCCATCCCACATCGTCAGAAGCCGGCCCATCCACATCGATAAACGTATTGGGAAAACCCATGGAGCCCACTCGCTGTCCCGATGCTCCCGTTATTTTTACCAGCACCAGCTCCGCCCCGGACACCCACAGGCGACCGCCGATTCCATGCTGACCATGGGCATTCACTTCTATACTCCGATGCCCGTCCCTGACGGCCTGCTGAATCCGCTCCTCCAGAACCCTGGAGTCGATGCGGAACCCGTTCTCTAATCCGGAAATGGCAATGGAAGGTTTATTTGGCATGCACTCCTCTTACACAACATAACGTATACTGAGCCGGTCCGCCGCATGATGATCCGCAATCCCTATGGCATCAGACATACCGATGGGAAGTGATGTGGAGCGTCCCAGCGGCGCAACGATTTTCTTTAACTCCGTGTCGAAGCTAAGGTACACATCAACAAGACGTTCCGCCACCTTCTCCGGATCCAGACGGCGATCCAGCCGGGGATCCTGGGAGGTAATCCCCTTGGGACAGATGCCGATATTGCAAATGTTACAGCGATCGTTTTCGGAACCAAGGCAACCGGCTGCCGCCTGCATCAGGTACTTCCCCACCTGGACACCACTTGCTCCCAGCATGATGAGTGCGGCAGCATTCGCGGCCAAATTACCGTTCTTACCGATACCCCCCGCTGCAAACAAAGGAATCTCGTTCTGTTTTCCAAGCTTCACCAGGGTGAGATACGCATCCCGGATATTACTCGCGATGGGATGCCCCATGTGATCCATGGAAATGTTATACGCCGCACCGGTACCGCCATCTTCGCCATCAATTGAAAGTCCCCCTGCGTATGCGTTACGGGTCAGGTTATTGAGAACCGCCAATGCGGTACTCGTCCCGGAAATTTTCGGATATACCGGTACCCGGAAACCCCACGCCATGTACATGGACTGGATCATCTTGGCGACGGATTCCTCAATGGAATACTTGGTCTGATGGGTGGGGGGGCTGGGCAAACTGACTCCAGGCGGAACACCCCGAATGGCAGCAATCAATTTATTGACTTTGTACCACATCAGAAGTCCCCCGTCACCCGGCTTGGCTCCCTGACCGTACTTGATTTCAACAGCGCAGGGATCCTCAACCATTTTCGGGAGACTATGGATGATTTCGTCCCATCCGAAGTAACCGCTGGCAATCTGCAGGATTACATATTTTAAAAAGCGGGACTTGAGAAGTCTTGGCGGACATCCCCCTTCACCCGTACACATTCGCACTGGCATCCCCAGCTCTTCATTCAGATAGGCCACTCCCATTTGCAGTCCCTCCCACATATTGGGAGAAAGAGCGCCGAAGGACATACTCCCGATGATGAGGGGATAAATCTCCCGTACCGGTGGAATCCATCCATTCTCCCTGCTCACCTTCAGTATTTCCTCGGGTGGCAGGATTCTTCCCAGGAGCGTCCGCAGTTCAAATTCATGGCGTCCTGCATCCAATGCCGGGTCGGTGAGCATGGAAATGCGAACAAACTTGATCTGGTCCAAAATACTTCCCGGTACGTTTCGTCGCCCGCCGCGACGCCGGGGTACGCCACCCTGATTTATATGGAAACGCAATTTATCGATTTCTTCATTGCGCACGGGGACGATGGCACTATTCGGACACACCAGATTACACATCCCGCACCCCACGCAGGCATGAGGTGGTTCTGTGCGCTGACGGATGCCGTGATAGACGCCAAACACGTTATGCGGCTTCTCCTCCAGGCCGATTTCGATATTCACAATCCTCTTTCTGTGAACACCAAGCTCAATGGCCCTGACAGGGCACACTGCCGTACAGCTGCCGCACAGAGTGCATTTCTCCTTATTCCAGAGGATTCTCCAGGGAAGATCCTTTGTGCTCAGTGATGATGGGGCAAGGCATCCCATTGATTCCATTTTTTTACCTCCCGACGATCCGGGCCCACAAAGGCGGTATCATACTTTAACGGTTGAAAATCATTACTTTTATCACGTACCGGAATGGTTTCATCCAGACCGCATAACTCGGACGAAAAGGCAAAAACACCGGGTACGCCTCCCACGACTCCCGGACGCAATTTCTTGCTGTCCTGGACAATGAACAGAGTCTTGTCCGGCAGGCAGCCAATGACACAGTTGGGTCCATCGATTATCAGAGGACGGCAGGTCTGCTTCAGCATGCGCAGCCATGCCCCATCAGGATGACGTTTGAGTTCATCATCACTCAGTGGAGTAATGATGTGCTTGTACATCTCCAGTCTCAGCCCAAGATGCTGTGTCGTATAGTGAAGAATGTGAGTAAATACCTCCGAATCCGATTGATAACCGATGTATCCGGGAAAGCCACGGGACATGAGAAACTCCCTGATGGGAACAAATGCAGTATTCTCACCATTAGTCATTGTGGCAATCCCCTGAATGAAAAAAGGATGACATGCATAGATATTAATCGCGTAATTCGTATTCTGTCGTCCCTGAGCGAGTATTACCCGGGCCTGCAACTCCTTCCTGTCCAATCCCAGGTAACCGGCCACAGCAAGAGGATCTCCCACCTCTTTGATCATGATGACATCGGGCCAGAAACTGAAAATCGACATCGAGGCGTCCTCCTCCCCCATCATCCTCAGCTGCAAGCGGGTCATCATCAGGCGGAACTGAATGTCCGCTTCACTTAAATGTTCCCAGCCGGGGGGATAGGAATATACACGAATCAGATAATTATCCCTCCTGGGTGTACCCGGCGGAGGTTGCACAGAGGGAGAGATGGACATTTCGTACCTTACGGGAAAACCGCGATCTTCCATGTAACGATCCAGGGTCTTCACACCGTCATGCGAAAAAGTACCCGAAAGGATAGGATATTTCTTTATGTGTTCAAAATCACCCGCCAGATCGCTCATAAGAAGTCCCACCCCTGATCCATCATGACCTTCTCTCATCACATCGACGGCCCGTAACGCAACCATCGGTGAAAGGGGCTCACTGCTCGTGATGGCAAATAAACGACACATATCAGTTGTTCCTCCAGAAAAAATTTTTTACGGACTTACTAACCGCTAAATAAGCTAAAAATGTACCATTCCGGGAGGAGCAAAAATCGTGATGGGATGAGAATCATGACACCGGTGGCATGAAACACTATGATAGGATGTAACTTATTAAATTCTTTATGTGATAACCATGGATCCGATTGTAAACGGGAAATTGTTTGTTCATTACACCGCAGAGATCAAACGATGCGGCCTCCGGAATGATAACCGGACACAGGTGAGGATAAGAAACAATATTGTTCCTTTTGCGAGAGGAATGACAAAAATGTGAAGATCACCACCACATGAAAGGTCTCACAGAATATGAACTTGCAATTTACTCAACCGGTAGGAGGTTTTCTTTCTGCGTGGTGTGCCGGCAATCTTGTTCGCTGCGGACGGAATTGCCAGGGATCAATACCTAATTTTTGAATTTTATATTGCATTATTCTCTTCGTTGTCCCAAGCAGCTTCGCCGCCTTACTCTGATTTCCTACAGTTTCCTTTAATGCATCGATTATGAGAGACCTCTCCTGACTCGCGACAATGTGCTTTAATCTCCCCCGATCCTTCTTATCCCCAATCCGGGTTTTTATCTGGAGAGAGGGGGGTAGATGAACAATTTCAACTGTATCACCGGATGCAAGTAGTACAGCCCTTTCCATGCAATTTTCCAGTTCTCTTACGTTACCGGGCCACGGATAGTTACAAAAGATTTCAAGAACAGCCGGGGAAATACGTTTCACGGGCTTGCTCAGTTCCTTTGCGTACTTCAGGACAAAGTGATCCGCCAGCATAATAATATCACTGCGCCGCTCTTTCAATGGCGGAAGGTAAATGGGAAATACGTTGAGACGATAATACAGATCGGAACGGAAACGTCCTGAATTTACATCTTCCTCGAGAATCCGATTTGTCGCGGCAATCACTCTGACGTTGACCTTCACGACCTTCGATGAACCCAAAGGCTGGAAATTCCTTTCCTGAAGGACCCGCAACAATTTCGCCTGTGCCGCCGCTGAAAGCTCACCCACTTCATCGAGAAAAATAGTACCGCCGTCGGCCTCTTCGAAACGCCCCCTCCTGTGGTGCAATGCTCCCGTAAATGCACCCTTCTCATGCCCGAAGAGCTCACTCTCTATAAGCGTATCCGGAATAGCGGCGCAATTTACATGTACGAGCGGTCCCGCTCTGCGCGAGCTGTTCAAATGAATGGCCCGGGCCACAAGCTCCTTGCCGGTCCCGGTTTCTCCATGTATCAGCACTGTTGTGTTTGTATCGGTTACCTGGGTAACGAGGCCAAAGATCTCCTTCATCGCTTTTGAATTCCCGATAAGATCGGGTGAAGGGGCCTTCGTCCGGCCAACGATCATCCGCAGGCGACGATTCTCTTCTTCAATGGCACGGGTATGGACAGCTCTCGCAATAAGCTCAGCAACGGCAGACATGATTGCCATCTCATGATCCAGATCATCTACACTGCTCGCAACTTTATCCGCTGACACCACACCGACGACACGGGCATCATAAATAATAGGAACACAGAGAAAAGAAAGTTCCGATCTGTTCAGAAAACGCCGCGCCCCTGTACGATCAAGAAAGAGCGTCTCCTTGCCCAGATTGGCTACCGCCATGGGACGGCCTGTCTGAGCTACTTTGCCGGTTATACCCTCTCCGGGCTTATATATTACCTGGAGTCCTTCAACATCGATCTCATGGGCGACATCAATCCACGCCTCACCCGTTTCCCGATCGAGAATGGAAATAATACCCCGTTTCATTCCCAACCGGGAACTGAGTTCCTTCAGAACACTTTCCAGCTGGTCTTTCAAATCGCTGGGTTGAGCAAGTATCTTGGCAATTGCGTGGAGAGCTGCCAACTCTCCGTAATTATGAATGCTCAAGTTTTTCTCCCCTCCCGATCCGGCCGCGGCATATCACCCTCACTTTCTTAATGTCCGATCCCATAATGTTCCAAAACCCAGACAGCAGTCCTGGAAACACTGCTCAATTTTCGCAATACCTTCAGAACTCAGTTTTTAATGATGATATTCATCACATTCTGTCTGGCAATTATCTGTTCTTCTTCTCCTGTTTTGAGAGACACGTGCATCACGCCCAGAACCTGATATTCACCGTTTTCTAACGTTGTCGTATCCCAGGGAACGCAAAAATCGTTCTGCCTGTCCGAGGACTCGCCGATCTTGATCCAGGAATCAGTGTTCTTTCTTCGAAAATACCACGGGTTGGTTGCTCTGATCGTTGCACCGGCGTATCCAAGCATGTCCAGTTCCTTTTTCAACAGATCTTCATCATAACTTTCTCTTAACACAACCCTCCCTGAAAGAACCCTCAGCGTATCGGAAGGAACAATGAAAAAGGGCCCCCAATTATAAGACATACCTGCCTCCTTTCGTAATGAGATATGTATCACATTAAACACATTTTTGTAACTTTTTACCACCAATAAAAGGTAACTTTGCATTAATAATTGCAAAAAAAAGACCAATAGCAATATTAATGAGTATCAGATTTGTGTTTTGTATAAATGCAGCGCGGAAAAAACAATTGGATTCGGTCACCAAGTAGTCAATTTGAGCCTGTTTATTGCGGTGGGACTTCCTTCTTCTGCTGAGACACCGTTTCGATCTCCATCTTTTTCATTGTAACCAATATGGCTGTAATGGCGGCCTGTGTCATCCCGGGTATTCTTTCCGCCTGGCCGATAGTAACTGGTTCTACCTTAGTGAGTTTCATTTTTAATTCATTTGAGAGACCCGGGACAGAATAATAATCTATTCCCCGGGGGATCTTTTTCCCTTCGAGAGACTTCATTTTCATCACTGAGTCCAGCTGTCGTTTGATGTAGCCTTCATACCTGGCTTCAATCTCTATCTGCTTGATCACCATTCTATCTTTCACCGGTTCCCAGCCAGCAAATCGCTTCAGGTCGTCATATGAAATCTCACTCCTCCGGAGAAGTTGATAGAGTGTCACAGGATTTTTAATTGGGGCAGTGCCCACTTCCTGAAGTACCGTGTTTGCCTCGGAACCCGGATAAATCCTTACAGACGAAAGACTGCGAATACCTTCCTGGACCTGACGCATCTTTTCCTGCATGCGATCGTAGTGCTCCTTCGAGATCAACCCGAGATCATACCCTCTTCCCATAAGGCGGAAGGTGGCATTATCCTCCCGGAGAATCAAACGATACTCCGCACGGGAAGTAAACATCCGGTATGGTTCATCTACGCCCCTGGTAATGAGATCGTCCACCAGAACTCCCATATAGGCCTCGGAACGATCCAGAACGAAGGGGGAACGCCCCTGAACCGCCAGGGCCGCATTTATGCCCGCCCAGAGCCCCTGGGCGGCAGCTTCTTCATATCCCGAAGTACCGTTTATCTGTCCCGCCATGTACAACCCTTCGATCAGCTTTGTTTCCAGAGTCGACTTGAGTTGGGTCGGCTGGACGAAGTCATATTCAATGGCATACGCGGAACGCATGATCTCGGCCCCCTCCAGGCCGGACACGCTCCGGACTATCTTTTCCTGGAGATCCAGGGGCAGACAATTTCCTAAACCTTTGGCATAAATCTCCTCAGTATCCAGACCCTCCAACTCCAGAACTACCGGATGTCTCTCTTTATCAGAGAAGCGCATTACTTTATCCTCGAGAGAAGGACAGTAGCGCGCACTGACCCCTTTAATAACACCCGAATAGAGTGGCGAATGCATGATGTTTTCTCTGATGATTCTGTGGGTCTCTTTCGTCGTATAGGAAAAATATGAAGGAAGCCTCTCCTTTCGCAGTTCTTCCGTGGTATAAGACAACGGTTCCGGATCAGGATCGCTGTCCTGTCGTTCGAGCCTCGAAAAATCGATGGTTGAGGCCCGCAACCTGGGAGGTGTACCCGTTTTCATGCGGCCCATTTCGAATCCCAGAGATTTCAGCGATTCCGCCAGACTGATGGATGCTATTTCACCGGCCCTTCCCGCGGGGTAATGTACTGTGCCGACGTGGATCATCCCGTTGAGGAATGTCCCGGTAGTGATCACCACTGCTTTCCCCTCATAAAAAACACCCGTATGATCTTCCACCCCGATGACACGTTTACCCTCAACTACCAGGCGATCCACAAGCGTCTGCCTGAGATGAAGATTCTTTTCCTTCTCCACAACAGCTTTCATGGCAAGCCGGTAAAGCTGCTTGTCACACTGGAAACGGGAGGACTGGACCGCCGGCCCTTTCGAGGCATTCAGCAGACGGAAATGGACGGCCGTTTTATCGGCAATCTTTCCCATCTCACCACCCAAGGCATCGATTTCCTTCACCAACTGACCTTTGGCAAGGCCGCCTATGGCGGGATTGCACGACATCAGGGCAACGGAATCAAGGTTAATATTAAACAGAATCGTAGAACATCCCATCCGTGACGCTGCCAGTGCCGCCTCACAACCCGCATGCCCGCCGCCTACGACGATGACATCGTAATGTTTACTCAAAATGTAGACCTCACCTCACAGAACAAAAAAATAACTGCCTGATCCTAACAATCTTCCCATACTCTCTCACAACGTCTTCAGACTAACAGAGAATCTATTGCAGTCTCCAGTATAATTTAATAATATCAATTTACACATTACAATACAAAAAGAGTTTTTTATTGAAGCCTACATTCTGGAATAACAAAAAAAGATACTATGATCTGAAGAGTTTCTGGCTCAATCGTTTCGGATGCAGGGTCTACAAACTCCAGATTGATGCGGGATTCACCTGCCCCAACCGGGACGGAACAGTATCAACCGGAGGATGCATCTACTGCGACGGTCGCGGTTCCCGCCTTCGACAGGCAGGCCCGCTCCCTCCCGTCAGCGAGCAGATCTGCCGGGGGAAAGAATTTTACAGAAAACACAGAAACGCGCGAAGGTTCATCGCCTATTTTCAGACATTCACAAACACCTATGGCCCGGTCGAAAAACTGAAGGCACTGTATGACGAGG
>Ga0233423_10000191_pt1 | contig 38008 bp, 38 predicted proteins | sample Watercolumn_Mata_FD_180713 | JGI IMG/M metagenome (GOLD analysis project Ga0233423, IMG submission 180713) | Freshwater microbial communities from Lake Matano, South Sulawesi, Indonesia - Watercolumn_Matano_2014_112_MG | ecosystem: Environmental > Aquatic > Freshwater > Lake | place: Indonesia... | reverse complement strand
GGAAGGATGGTAGAAAGGGCAAGAGGCGCTGAGGCAAAGGCTATTTTAGGAAATGTCCGTGAGCTCGCAGCATCCTACCGGTTAGAAAATGGCACAATAAGCGGATTTGCCGCTACCCAGGCTAACATAGGAACAGCTACAGACCAGAATCCCAGCGCCTGCGCAAGCACGCATTATTTTACTTACGGTGTAGCTACATCCGGCACTGCTAGCGTTACCACTACGGCAACCCGTTGCACTAGCAGTGGAAAGGCTCCTCAAGGACCTTCCGCGCTTACGCTCGTACTTACTACAAATTTGACTACAGGTGTGGATGCCTGGAGCGGCGATTATTAATAATTAGGTATTAATAATTTAGGTATATGGTAAAAAATAAAGGTTTTACCTTACTGGAATTAGTAGTAGTAATTCTGATTGTAGGAGTCCTGGCCACCTTAGGTTTTACCCAGTATGGAAGGATGGTAGAAAGGGCAAGAGGCGCTGAGGCAAAGGCTATTTTAGGAAATGTCCGTGAGCTCGCAGCATCCTACCGGTTAGAAAATGGCACAATAAGCGGATTTGCCGCTACCCAGGCTAACATAGGAACAGCTACAGACCAGAATCCCAGCGCCTGCGCAAGCACGCATTATTTTACTTACGGTGTAGCTACATCCGGCACTGCTAGCGTTACCACTACGGCAACCCGTTGCACTAGCAGTGGAAAGGCTCCTCAAGGACCTTCCGCGCTTACGCTCGTACTTACTACAAATTTGACTACAGGTGTGGATGCCTGGAGCGGCGATTATTAATAATTAGGTATTAATAATTTAGGTATATGGTAAAAAATAAAGGTTTTACCTTACTGGAATTAGTAGTAGTAATTCTGATTGTAGGAGTCCTGGTAACTTTGGCTGTAACCCAGTATGCCTCATATAAAGAAACTACTCTGGATAAAGAGGCCAAGGCCAATTTAAAATTGATTATAGCCGCAGAGAAGATTTATAAGATGGAGACAAGCCTATACTATGCGAGCGGCACTACCCAGCCCGATGCAATAACCAACATTAATACTAACTTAAGATTGCTTTTATCTACCGCGACCAACCGGAACTGGAACTATCTCACAACAGCCACGGCCGGCACCAGTTGTTGTGCCCAATCAACCAGAAACGGCGGTGATGCCAGAACCTTTAGAATGCGTCATAGCGAAAATGATCCAGTTTCAGGCAGCACCTGCCCATAAGATGAAGATGCATAAAAGAGGCTTTAGTTTGCTTGAGATTATTGTTTCCCTGGTGCTTATAATCCTCGTGTTGACCGGTATGGCGCATTTATTTGTTGCGGGCAAAAGGCTGATTCTGCACGGCCATTCCAGACTGGCTGGAGGAGAATTGGGCAAAGTTTTCTTAGACCCTTTGCAGATGCAGGTAAGGCAGGACACCTGGGATGCGGCTACAAATGACCTTTCTACAGGCACGCGGTATTGCGATGGCGTGGGTGGCCACACCCAACAGCAAAATTGCCCTACCCAGGCCGAAAGAACGCTCGGCAATATTGAATATAAGGCTACATATGTTATATCCGACCTTTCACCTAATATGCGCAAGGTAGTAACCACCCTTAGCTGGAGTGAACCTACCCCATAACTCATATCCCATGAATCGAAGAATGAGCGCAGTAACCCTTGTAGAACTATTGATGGCCCTGGTTTTGCTGTCGCTTATTGTGCTGGGAATAAGCCAGGTTGATTTCTTTAGCAGTTTTCATTTAGTAACCACAGACCGCCGGGCGCAAATTAGTAATGAGGCAACCAGAGCTTTGGAGCATATGAATAAACAGATTATGCAAGCAGTTGGCAATGAGATTATCGGAGGCGCAGATAGCGTTGTGATTGTAGTTGCAAATGACCCCCCTGGTGATGATAATAACACAATCAGGTTTAAGGTGGATACGAGCAACCCTGCCGACAACGTCGCAGATACCTGGCGTGCCTACCTTTATCATAATAACAGTGCCGCAACAGGTAAAAATCAAATCTGGTATTGCCCTCAATGCTCGGATTCCACCTGCGCTACCTGCACTCCTGCATGGGGCGACGCAGATAACATAATTGCAAAAAATATTAAAGGCTTTACTCCCAGTAAGCCTGTTGATGGTTCAAGCCGGCTTAATAAAAATTATGTGACACTCCAAATACAGGCCTGTTGGGACGCTACCCAGACTAATTACTCCTGCGGCACAGCAGACAACCCCTCCGTTACTGTGAAAGCCGATATCAGGATGCCTTCCGTTTCTACCAATTAATGCCTCACCTTTTCATTTGCCAAAAGTAAGAAGTTGTGTTAAATTTAAAATAATAGCGGGGCGATAGTTCAGTTGGGAGAACGCTACATTCGCATTGTAGAGGTCGCGGGTTCAAATCCCGCTCGCTCCACTTCTAATATAATAATGAAAAATCTTTTAAGATTAAGCGTGGGTTTGTCTTTGCTTTTTAGCCTAATCGGCGTTTGCTTAAGCCTAGGCAAAGAAGGGGATTTAAAAGAGGCGCTTTTTTACCAAAAATTGGAGAACAAAGGCCTCCAGTGCCATTTATGCCCCCGCAATTGCTTAATCCCCGACGGAGGCCGCGGATTTTGCGGGGTGAGAGAAAACCGGGGCGGACGATTATACAGTTTATCCTATGCTAAGGCCGTTTCTGTTAATGATATTGACCCCATTGAGAAGAAACCATTATTTCATTTTTTCCCCGGCAGCAGAACATTTTCCATTGCTACTGCGGGGTGTAATTTAAGATGTAAGTTTTGCCAGAACTGGCAGATTTCTCAGGCTAAACCGGAAGAGGTAGAATACGAATATCTTGAGCCGCCGGAATTAGTAAAGAGGGTTAAAGCCTCGGGTCGCCCCACCCTTGCCTACACTTATACAGAACCCACCATATTTTACGAATATATGCTTGAGACAGCAGAACTCGCTAAGGCGGCGGGAATAAAAAATGTTATGCATTCTGCCGGTTATATAAATGAGGAACCCTTAAGGCGATTGGCTAAATTTCTTGATGCCGCTAACATCGATTTAAAAGGCTTTAGCAATGATTATTATTCCAGGATGTCCGAAGGGACATTAGAGCCGGTGCTTAAGACATTAAAGCTCTTAAAAGAAGAGGGAGTGCATTTAGAAATAACCAATTTAGTTTTACCCGGATATAATGATGACTCCGAGACTATTAGGAAGATGTGCTTATGGATAAAAGAAAACTTAGGAGCGGATACGCCAGTGCATTTTTCCCGTTTCTTTCCGATGTATAAGCTCATCAGCCTTAATCCCACCCCGGTTGAAACATTGGAGAAGGCAAGAAAGGTCGCCCTGGAGTGCGGCTTAAAGTATGTGTACATAGGTAATGTTGCAGGCCATCCCGGGGAGAATACTTATTGCCCCAAATGCAAGAACACGCTTATTGAGCGAAGAGGATACTTTATCCTACAAAATAATATTAAAGATGGGAAATGCAAGTTTTGCGGAGAGAAAATCGCGGGTGTCTGGGATTATATAAAACAGCCCAATGCCGCAGGCGCATTCTATCCCGATAATCCAGAGGAATTATCCTCTATGATAGACGGTTTTCTTGCGGCAGCAGAGCCGCAAACTGTGCAGGGGGAAATCTTTGCTTTGGTTTCTCCGCACGCCGGATACGGTTTTTCCGGGCCGACTGCGGCTTTTGGCTATAAACTCATAAAAGGCAAGCCCTATAAAACAGTAATTGTAATCGGCACAAGCCATCATTACGGTTTTAGCGGCGCATCTGTTTATCCCGAAGGGGCTTTCCGCATGCCTCTGGGAGACCTTGAAGTGGATAAAGAATTTACGCAGCAGTTACTTAATAAAGATGAGGAGGTAATTTTTCAGCCTCGCGCCTTTGAAAATGAACACAGCGTGGAAGTGCAATTGCCGTTTTTGCAAAAAGTTTTAGCGAATTTTAAGATAGTCCCTATTGTTATGGGAGACTGCAGCCTTTCTACCTGTAAAAAATTAGCCGAATTGTTAAAAGTCGCAATAGGTAACCATCGAGATATCTTAGTCGTCGCCTCAACTGATATGTATCATGGCTATGATTATGATGAATTAGAGGCGGTAGATAATTTAACTTTATCTTATTTAAAAAATATGGATGCCGAAGGCCTGTATTATGGTTTGCGCGAAGGAAAATTACAGCTCTGCGGAGGATTTGGCGTGGTCTCCGCGCTTATTTTAGCAAAGGAGTTAGGCCATAAAAAACTTGAGGTTTTAAAGCATACCAATTCCGCTATTGTAACTGGGAAATTAGTGAAAGGGGTCTGGACAGTGGGTTACGCCAGTTGTGCCATAGACCAGGAGGAAACAATGTTAAACAAAGAGCAGAAAATCAGGTTACTTGAAATTGCGCGTAAATCTATTGAGACATACTTAACTACAGGCAAAAAAATGGAAGTCGCCGAGACTGACCCAGCGCTGCTTAAAGAAATGGGCGCCTTTGTCACGCTCAATGAACACGGACAGTTACGCGGCTGTATCGGAAATATCGTCGCCAGAGAGCCGTTATATCTTATAGTCAGGGATATGGCTGTTGAGGCGGCAACAGGTGACCCGCGCTTTCCGCAGGTAGATTTATCCGAACTAAAAACCATAGAAATTGAGATATCCGTGCTTTCTCCCTTGGAAAGGATTGACTCGGCTGATAAAATCAAATTAGGCGCCCACGGCGTCCTTATAAAAAAAGGCTTTAATAGCGGAGTCTTCCTTCCTCAGGTAGCAACGGAGACCGGCTGGTCAAAAGAAGAATTCCTCTCGAACCTTTGTGCTCATAAGGCAGGCCTTCCTGCGGACGCCTGGAAGGATAAATCTACCGAACTCTATATATTTAGCGCCGAGGTTTTTTCAGAGAAAGAGATGCTCGCTAATGAATAAACTTTATCTTAGTTTTTTTCTCCTTGGCCTATCCTTTGGTTCTGGGCCGTGTTTGGCGAGTTGCGGCCCATTGTTGATTTCCTATATTGCCGCAACTAAGAAGAATGTAATAGTGAGCATAGGGGCATATTTTTTATTTTCGATAAGCCGGATATTTGCTTATATCCTCTTGGGGTTATCGGTATTCTTATTCGGCCAATTAGTATCAGGGTATATTTTCTCTTCCTTGTCGCGCTATATTTTTATATTCGCAGGCGCATTCATTATGCTCGTAGGCTTATCCGTGGCTTTTGGTAAAAATATTGCTCACAAATTTTGTCAAGGGTTCCAGGGGTTTTTCTTGAAAAGGGATGCAAAGACTATTATTCTATTCGGATTGTTCGTTGGGATTACGCCTTGTTTGCCGCTTCTATCGTTACTTTCTTATATCGGGCTTGTTTCTAAAAGCTGGATTGATACCTTGCGCTACAGTTTTGTATTCGGCATAGGAACCATAATATCCCCTTTATTTATCTTGGCTATGCTTACCGGCCTTATCCCTAAGATTATGAGTAGCGACAATAAGCTCTATATTGTGTTTAATTCTGCCTGCGGCCTGATATTAAGTTTTTTAGGGTTACGGCTTATTATGAAGGCATTTTAATATATGCATAAGTTTCATATTCCTTCCGAAAATATATCTGCTGATAAAATAATTATTTCAGATAAAGGCAGGGTCCATCACATTAAAGATGTGCTGCGCCTTAAGCCTAAAGATAAAGTTATTCTCTTTGATGAGAGAGCCAATGAATATACGGCGGATATAGAGAAGGTATCGTCTGGGGGCATAAGCTTGAAGGTCAAAGAAAAAAGCGTATCCACGGCTTCCGGCAAATTCCGGCTCACAGTTGCCTGCGCTATCCCTAAGAAGGCAAAAATGGACGATATAATTGATAAACTTACGCAGCTGGGCGTAGATAGAATCATCCCCTTAAAGACCAGCCGCACAGTGGTAAAAATAGATAAACATAAAGAGGCTGGGCGCAAAGCCCGTTGGGAGAAAATCGCAGTAAATGCCGCTCAACAGAGCCAGAGGCCTGGCCTGCCGGTCATTGACCCAATAAAAGACATAAAAGAAATCTTAGAGGAAAGCCGGGATTTTGATTTAAAGTTAATACCGACGCTTGCAGGCAAACGAAGATTTCTCAAGGAAATTTTCGCGAAAGCCTGCCCCCGGAATATATTAGTTCTTATCGGGCCAGAGGGTGATTTTACCCCTCAAGAAGTGGCTGCTGCGCTAAAAACCGGCTTTATCCCTGTGACATTAGGAAAATTAGTTTTGCGGGTTGATACTGCTGCAGTCACGGTGACAAGTTTTATCAGATTATATGAGAACGGTTAAGTTTTATACCCTTGGCTGTAAAGCTAATCAATACGATACGCAGCTTATAAGGGAAAGTTTTATTCGGCAGGGCTTCAAAGAATTAGATGACGCTAAGCCCGCAAATACCTGTGTAATAAATACCTGCACAGTTACGCATAGGGCAGACGCCGATTCCTTTAATCTTATCCGTAAGGCAAAAAGAGAAAACCCGAAGGCAAGGATTATTGTTACAGGTTGCCTGGCAGAATTGGACGGTGAAGAGATTGCGAAAATCCCCGGCGTCAGCCAGATAATAAAGAAGGGGGCTCTCCTTGAAGAAGGCAGGGATAAGGGGATAACTTATTTTAAAGGCCATACGCGGGCGTTCTTAAAGATTCAGGACGGCTGTAATAATTCCTGCTCTTATTGCAAAGTGCCCCGGGTCAGGGGTTCATCGAGGAGCAAGCCCTTAAATAAAATTATTGCTGAGGCAACCCGGCTTATAGAAAACGGCTTTAAGGAGCTCGTGCTTAGCGGAATATGTCTGGGCGCGTATGGCAGGGACTTAAGGCCTAAGCTTAGTTTAGTTAATGCGCTTGAGGCGCTGGAGAATCTAAACGGCCTTTTGCGCCTAAGGCTTAGCTCCATTGAAGCCGGGGATATTTCAGATGGACTGATAGATAAAATGGCGCAATCCCAAAGGATATGCCCCCATCTGCACATACCTTTTCAAAGCGGGGATAATGAAATATTGAAAAGGATGAACCGCGGATACACTTTTCAAGACTATTCGCGGCTTACCCGTAGGATAAAAGCCCGCATACCGGAAATTGCCATCACTACGGATATTATGGTTGGCTTTCCGGGTGAAAGAGAGGGGCATTTCCAGAACACAATTAAGTTAATCAGGAAAATTGCGCCTTTAAAAGTGCATATCTTCCCTTATAGTTCCCGCAACGGCACAGCTGCCGGTAATCTTAAAAACAGATTAAATCCTGCCATTGTAAAGGAAAGAGCCTTGCGCCTTAAAGAGATTTCCCGGGATTGCAGCATTGATTATAAAAAGCGATTCCTCAATAAAAAAATGGATGTGCTGATTGAGGAACGGGTAAAAGAAAATAGAGGATATTGGGAGGGCTATACGGGAAATTATATAAAGGTTCGGGTTAAATCAGGGCCAAACCTGAAAAATAGACTTATCCTCTTGCAATTAAATAAGATAGGCGAAGATTATATTATAGCAAGCCCTGTTTAATTTATATTGACAATAGCAAAAAAGTCAAATAAAATATAAGGGTTATGCCAAAAAAACTCATTTCAGTAATATTAGTTTATCTTATTTTATCTCTGCCTGTGGCTACAGACTTTGCTCTTGCCGCGTCTCAAGCAGCAGAATACCTTTGTGAATTCGGAATCACCTTTTACCGTATGGGTAAATTCGATGAGGCACTGCATGAGTTTAACCGGGTATTGATCTTAGACCCGGCTAATAAGACCGCCAAAAAATATATAGATAGCATTTTTCAGCAGGAGACTCAAAATCTCAGCCATCAGCAAAAACCCGCTCCTACCAAAATAACAAAAGAACCCGGAAAAATAGTTACCAGGGAAGAAGCGATAAACAATGCCTTCAATATGGCCGGCAAGAAAGACAAGGGCCTTAACATCAGAGGCTCAATGCAGCTTAGCCTCGGTATTACGCCCGATGATACAATCTGGAAACGCGCCAACTTTGACTTAAACGAAAGGCATAAAAGCTGGCGCATGACTTCGGATGCGGCTTTTAACCGCAGGTTTAATACCTATGACCCTGCGATTTACGATTCGCTTGATGTAAACGTAGATAGTGAAAATAAGCAAGGCTTTAATTTTCACACCGATGTCACTGTTGACCCCTGGAGTTTTACGGGTAAAAGCAATAAGATCACGGTTACCGGCTCTAACGGCGATACAGCGGAACTGCAGATGTATTACTGGTCAAATACCGGTTATATAGTGAATAATACGGTTAATACCTTCCTGAAAGGGGATTCTTTCGGGATACCGGAAATAAAAGTTAAAGATGAGAGAACCGACCCCTTGACAGTTACCTCTTACCGTAACTCCGCCACCTTTAATATCCCGTCTATGAAGATTAAACGCGAATTTCAACCGGTGCGCGAGTTGTGGCTTGATTATGCCGATGACCAGGTCAAATTCAGGGCATTCCCCATTGCTTACGAGGACCAGGCTTATTCTTCCGGCGACCCCCTTAATATAACCAACCACAATATCTGGTGGAAGGATAGCCCGTGGCTGCGCATGTATACGCCGGGAAATTTTAACTCGCAGGATACGATTCCCAGTTTCACCAAGGGTAAATGGGATGATTCGCTTTCTTTTTTGGCTAAAGACAGCACAGGCAGGTATTTAACCGCATTAAGGGGGCTTTCTTTTAATTTCCAGCCGCAGGGAGAGACTTCATTTGATGCTACCCTTGCTACCCCCAGGCATCTCTGGCAGGATTACGCAGAAGCGGATAATGTTATTTTTGCCAGCCGCCTTAAACATTACCTGGCGGATAATTTTATGCTTGGCGCAACTTTTACCAGCCGCCTGGGTTTCATAACCGAGTCAACGCAAAAACTGGACAGCAAGAATTTTGTCGGCGGTATGGATTTAGGATATGAGATAGCGGATGGTTTAAAGGCGCAGGCAGAAATTTTGAGCTCTAGGTCATATTACGACATGGACAATTCTGATTACGAGACAGAATCGCGCGGAAACGCCTATTATTTTTCTATTATCAGCCGCTACCCCAAAAAAAGCATAATGGATTCAAAATACGGCTATGATGAAATAACTATGGATAAAGGCGAAAGTTACCTGGTGAAAAGCAAATTCTATGCCAGCCGCATGGACAAGGGGTTTGATTCAGCGCTTTCCGATTTTCACGATACCCGCCAGGATCAATTCTGGTCAAGGTACATACACTTCCGCAGGCCTATGGAATATTATTACGCCGGCTTGACCGACGTCTCTCCTGACTGGGGAGCGCTCAATGCTACCCGTATAGGTAACGGCATTGATACCGGCAGGAGCGTCCTGGGTTTTCGCCTTGAGGTTTTTCTTGAGGATAAATTAGCCAACCTTTTTGATGTGCGTAATGTCCATACGACGCAAGGTAAATTCGTGGAAAACGTAGCGCGCGATGAAGCCACGCTGAAGTTAACCGATAAATTAACTGCCAAGGCCCTGGGGATTTATCAGAGAATGCCCAAAACATTAGGCGGGATAGACCCCTTTGTCTATGACGGCGGGACAGGGGAATTCTTTCTTAACTCGGCAATTCCCGACGGAGTAGACCCTACCATTAAGACAGGCTCCTTTGGCCTAAAATACGATTTCTTCGATTGGTTGAGCATAGACGGCATATATGAGCGCACGAATGATTATACCCTTATGTATGCTGACTTTCCGCACAATGTCTTAATGAACAACACGACCTTCTACGGGAGTTATTATCAGAATAATAAGCTCTACCGTTTTATTCAGCCTTTTCTTTTTGAGCAGGGCCTCTTCCCGCAGCCGCCATATTCATTCTACAATATTTTTAAGTGCGGCCTGAGGTTGGCTCCGCTTAAGAATATGGAGATATACCTTGATTATACGCGTAACGAGTTTGAAGCTGCCTCCATCAACTCCGATAATATGAATCACGTGGGCATGGAACTTACTTACATACCTATGAGAAAATTGGGCATGGTTTTTAAATATATCTATTCGCGAAGCCAGGATCTTGACCGCTTGCGCGCAGGAATTACCAGTCCGGTAGGCCACCATAATTTCTTCAGCGAGTTCAGGTATTTGCCCTCAAGAGACGATGAATTAATCCTGGAATACGGGGTAGGCAATATCAGCTCCATCAGCAATGGTAATATAGATCCCTATGGGGGCAGCATTGCTACTTTGGACACCCAGCATATTATCCGCGCTTATTACCGCCGTCGGTTTTAACTTCCTAAATAAATATCAATTCGTTTAATCTGGCGAGACCTTATCTGTTGGGCATAAGGTGAGGGGATTGTATCTGAGGAGACCTGGACAGGATTTTCGCCTGAATCGTTAAATATTATTTTGTTTATTTCAGCCGCCTCCTTGCCAAAGGTATTCTTTCTTTTAGGGTTATGGTAAACTACCGCAATCCTGCCCAGAAAGTTAAACCCGTACATACCTTTACGGTCGAACAACCAGCCGGGTAGTTTCGGGGCAAAACGCAGGGAAAGTTCATTTTTGTCATCCAGCAAGAAGGGATCTGTCCCCAGGTTCATTATCAACCAGATTTGCAGGAATTCGGCAGTTGAGCCGGAGAGCCTGGCCACAAAGCCGTTTCCGTGCAGGCCCTTATCAGGGAATACGCTGCCGACCAGGAACGAGGAATTCTCTAATATGCTGCGGCCGTACCTTTCTGGTTTCTGGAAGGGTATGAGGCAATTCTTAAAATCCTCGTAAAACTCTTCATAAAGCCCCTGTTTTAATGTCTCCAATAAATATTTATATTCCATATGCAGCCATATAGATTCGTTTTCCAGCCAACCGGGCGTAAATACGCGGCACCTTCCGATTTCTAAAGGCGCGCTTAAAAGCGGAGCAGTTACTTTATACATCTTGAGCTTCTTATCAAAAAGCCTGCTTTTCTTGACTGCTTTATGCAATGCCCTTGCTTCATCTGTGTTACTGCTCAGCCTTAAGGCATGCATCTGGCCCTCAAGAAAGAAAGGGAGTTTCTTCTGGATGAATTTGGTTGGTTTTACAAAATGCTCTTTAATTAACTCGTACTCCTTGACCTCATTTATAAAATATGAGCAATAGATATTCTTTTTCTTATCCAGGGTTTTCTTAATCCCCTGGTTTACCTTTTCCAGGGCATTATCCAGGATAATTTTTAATTCGCCTGTTGCTGATTCAGTTTCCTTTCCGCTAAAGCCGAACCTCACTTTTTGCCGGTACTCTTCTTTCAGGGTATGGCTTTTATCCCAGAAAATAAAATCATCCTCTTCTTTTATCAGGGTGTTTAAGCCGGCCAGGAAACGATAGATTTCTTCCGTAATATAAATTTTTTCTACCCCGGCCTTTTCCAAAACACCCTTTAACAGAATGATGAGCCGCTTCAGTTCAAAGGTTTCGCATACCGAAGAACCAAACAGGCCAGGCAGTCCGTTTAAGGCGTCAAACCAATTGGGTTTATCCGCCTCCATCTCAATGCCGCAGCCAAAAGGGTCTAAGGAAGCCAGCTTATTAACCAAGAGGCAGAATAATTTATTGACTAAAGTAGTTTGATAAATTTCTCCTGTTCCGTACTGGGCCCTTACAATATGCGCCTGGCTCGTTCTTTTGCGGAGCATTTCTCTTTTAGCGTTATCAGGCATAACCGCGTGCAGTTGCCTTACCAGGCCCTCCTTAAGCAGGTATTTTTCCTGCCTTGGCTTCACACTCTCAGTGTTATCGTAAAAGGTAAAGGCTTTTTTATCGAAAAGCATTTCTTTGTATTTTTCAGGATAAACCTTCAGATAGTTTTCTAACAGGTCAAGATTATAGTGCCAGTGGTCTGTCCAGAAACCTTCTCCGTGTTCAGCCTCTTGAATTTTTACGCAATGAGGCAGGATAAGCCCCAGTAATTCGTCGTAAGATATGTTTAATTTAACCTTATTTTCTTCGATAAAGAAAATGAGCTCGCCGGGGGTAAACCCCGCCCCTGCGCGCAGGGGCGGGGTTAAGAATGACGCCAGTTCGGGGATTTGTTTTTCTTCAATTAAGCCCTTAAGGAGCGCTTTTAAATCTACGTCGTTTTTGAGCGTGAAACTGGCGCCTTTGACCACTAAAGGATTAAAGCCGTCTGCCTGTAGGAGATTGAAGAAGTAAATCAGGTTTTCGTCGTTTATGTCAGGGTTAAACCAGGTGTCGCACCTGCGGTTCTGGTTCATATCGCGGTAATTGCCGTTACCCTGGGAGAAATATGCCGGCTGCAGTTGGAATTTATTATAGTCCCTTTCTAAATCCCCGTGCTTTCTGGAATAGAGATAAAATACTGAAGCCGCATTGAATCTGACGGGATAGCCTCCGCGTATAATATTATCCAGGTATGTCTGTTTGGCATAAAGGTCGAAGTTCCTGTAGCCCGAAACAGTAGCTATATCTGATTGCAATTCTTCGACAATCTTTTTATTTTCCTCTTTCTTTTGCTCCAGGTATCCGGGTTTAGCGATTTTCTTAATTGAGGCGTTTAGGGTCTCAAGGCTTCTCATATGTCCGATTACGGAACAAATTACCTTTTCTTCACCCTGCGCTAATTCCAGGCCGAACAACAGAAAAGCAGAGGGAGTCCTGCTTTTGATGAGCTGTTTGGCGGGATATGAGAAGTTTTTTACGGCTAAAAATTGACGGGGGAAGGAGAAATCTGTAAGCGCTCCAAATAGGCATTGCGGGTCAACTACGGGTTTTATGAGCTTTGATTTATTTGAACCAGGGGTGAATCCCAGGTAAAAATTTCCTTCTTTTATATGGATAATTTCCGGCCTGTCTGTAGGGTCAACATCCAGTTTATAAAAGGGGACGCCTTTATCGAGATTTTCTATATTCATCCATGCCTCTATGGTGCGGCCCAGTTTCTTTAAAAATAAATTGCTGGTACCATATGGGATAATCTGCGGGAGGCCGTCCAGCACCTGCATTGATTTTCCTGCGCGGCTTAAATTCTTGATGCTGACAACCCTTGCCAAGCCGGCATAGGAATCATTGGGGATGGTGAAATATTCCACCTTTATTTTAAGGCCGAGGGATAAATTATTTTCTTCCAATGTCAAGCCATAAGAAGTAATATGCATAGAGTTAGCAAGATTAAAGCCTGTATTTACGAGGCCGTTATGAAAGGGCTCATAAAAAATAGTTTTTTTGCCAGAGTAAAGTTTGATAAAGGTGCGAAATCCCTGAGAGGGTACCAGTTGCCAGGCTTTGTTTGCGGGAAAGAACTCCAGTATAGAGTGGTCTTTGTCTTTTGTTCCGAAGCAGGATATGGCTTGCCCGCGGTTGACGTAGAAGACCCACATAGGTATGCCGTATTTTCCGGCAATGCCGGGGAAGAAGTTGGCAAAGGGCTTGGAGAAGTTATAGTTCTCTATGACGAACTCGTCCTTTTCATTAAGATAATATTTTGGCTTTTTATCCTTTAAATTATTAGTCATAAGCTTCACTTATTTTACACATTTTAGGGAGTTTGTCTATAAAAATTTGAGTCATCTTAGCAACTCCTATCCCATATCTTCTAACAACAACCCTATTGCTTTCCGTCTTTGCTTCCGCGTGCTGAAAATTTTCGCCGTCTGCTGTGGTTTACTTCCTCGCTACGGATAGCCTGTATCGGATTAGCGTCCTTCGCTCGTCGTAACTCCTTGCAGACTATTTAATATAGCTGTGCCGAAAATTTTCTAATGCACGCTCCAGCAAAGCCGCGAAAGCAATCTAACACACTCGTTACCATAAGCTAAGCTATAAAATGAATCTGGCGGAATTGCGAGCGAATGGAGCTTTTAGCCAGAGGAGCTTGAGCATTTGAGGGAATCCCAGTGGAGCGCTAGCGACAACACTGGGACGGCGATGCTGTTTGAAGCCGCCTCCGCTAGAGTGGGACGGCTGAGTTCAGCTAGCCGTCTCGAAAATGCGAAAGAACTCTGGCGTCCTCCGAAGCCAAAGGCGAAAGCACTTTGGCGAAGGAGGAAAAGCGACTTGAGCGAGCAAGCCGACAGGTTCATTTGATATGGTATTATTGCTATGTATTTGAAGAATACAAAGTTCAAGCCAAAAAGGGATTATATTTGACTTTTTAGATAAGGGATGTTAATATAATAAATTTAAGTAGAGATAAGATGAACAAAGCCTTTACCCTACTGGAACTAATAGTAGTAATTATGATTATAGGTACCCTTGCACCTTGGGTTTTACTCAATACGGAAGAATGGTTGAAAAAGCACGCGGCGCTGAAGCAAGGGCAATCTTAGGAGATATGCGTAAGCTTGCAATAGCCTATCGGTTAGCAAATGGTTCAATAACCGGTATAACTAATGCCAATCTTAATGTTGGAACAGGCGCAGATCAGATTCCCGGGCCCACGTTTTGTAGAAGTACACACTATTTCAAGTATTCTAGAACCATTCTCGCTGACCCTATTATTCAGTTAAACGCCAACCGCTGCTATGGTGGGCTCGGCAAGCCACCGAACGGAGTGGCTGGGATGAACTTAACCTTACAGACTAATCTCGTAACAGGTGAGGATGTCTGGACTGGCGAATACTAGGCTTCTCACTGGAGGCGTCCGAAAAGCCACTGGGGATTTTGCTGAATAGGATCGGGCTCGGTGGTGTAGGTGTTGGCTTTCTTGAACTCGTCTATTTGCTCTTTGATATAATTTTCGCCCGAAGAGCGAACGAAAATAAATTTTTAGTGGAATAAGCAAGACTGAATTTTCTTAATCTTAATATAATCGGAGGTAGTTATGGCTATAACCAAAGAGACAGTGGAATATGTGGCGCATCTGGCGCGTATGGAACTGAAGCCCAAAGAGTTAGAAAAACTCTCCAGGCAACTTCAGGATATCCTGGATTTCATTGATAAGTTAAAAAAGATAAATATAGAGAATATCGCTCCCACAAGCCATATCCTGCCTATTAATAACGTATTAAGAGAGGATAACCTTAAGGAATCCTTGCCTTGCGAAAAGGCGCTTATGAATGCGCCTAGCCGCGAAGGGAATTTCTTTGCTGTCCCGAAGGTAATTGAATAGCGAGATTGGAAAATGGAACTTTATAAATTAACTGCTCATCAACTCTTAGAAAAATTAGAGACCAAAGAGACATCTTCAGAAGAAATCGTATCCGCCGTTGATAAAAGAATTAAAGAAGTCGATTCTAAAGTTAAGGCCTATGTGCGAGTTGATAAAACAAACGAGAGAACGCAAGAAAGAGAAGGCAGGGGAACCGGCTTATTAAAAGGTATTCCCGTTTCCATCAAAGACAACATCTGCACCGACGGTTACAATACCGAATGCTGCTCTAAGATTCTGCAGGGGTTTAAACCTCCGTACGACGCCACAGTAATCAGGAAATTAAAGGAAACAGGCGCGTCAATTTTGCCCCTTAAAACCAATATGGATGAGTTTGCCTTTGGCTCTTCTACGGAAAATTCCTTTTTCGGGCCTACGCATAATCCCTGGAATCTGGAATGCGTTCCCGGAGGTTCATCAGGGGGCTCTGCAGCAGCAGTGGCTGCTGATGAAGCTATTTTAGCATTAGGCTCTGATACCGGAGGTTCCATACGCCAGCCAGCTTCTTTTTGCGGCGTGGTCGGGCTTAAGCCTACGTATGGCAGGGTTTCGCGTTACGGTTTGATTGCCTTTGCCTCAAGCCTTGACCAGATCGGGCCTATTGCCAAAGACGTAAAAGACAGCGCCCTGTTAATGAATGTTATTTCCGGATATGACCCAATGGATTCCACATCAGTTGATACAGAAGTCCCTGACTATACGCAGTCTTTGGGAATGGATATTAAAGGATTAAGGCTCGCCATTCCCAGAGAATACTTTATTGAAGGTCTGGACCCTGAGGTAAAGGGCATATTAGAAGAGGCGATAAATAAATTGAAAACCCTGGGCGCTGAATATAAAGAAGTAACTTTGCCGCACACCGAATATGCGGTTCCGGTTTATTATATTATCGCTACTGCAGAGGCGAGTTCCAATTTAGCCAGGTTTGACGGGGTGCAATACGGACTTAGAGTGGACAAAACAGGAAGCCTTATTGATATGTATAAAAATACGCGCGAAGAAGGATTTGGAGAGGAGGCAAAGCGCAGGATTATCCTGGGGACATTTGCCCTTTCCCACGGCTATTACGACGCTTATTATTTACGCGCATTAAAAGTCCGCACTCTTATAAAACAGGATTTTGACTCGGTGTTTAAAGAGTTTGATTGCATTGTTACCCCGACTTCTCCTACCCCGGCATTTAGAATCGGCGAGAAAATAGCTGACCCCTTAAAGATGTACCTTTCGGATATCTACACAATCTCGGCGAACCTGGCAGGGATACCGGCGATGTCTATCCCTTGCGGTTTTACCAAAAAAGGATTGCCTGCGGGTTTACAGATTTTAGCCAAGCCGTTTAATGAAGAGATGTTGTTTAGAGTTTCCTATGCTTTTGAACAGAGTACACAGTGGCATAAAATGAAACCTAAGATATAATATGGATTACGAAGCTGTAATCGGATTAGAGGTCCACTTGCACCTGAATACAAAGACAAAGGCATTCTGCGGCTGCTCTACGGAGTTCGGCAGGGAGCCGAACTCCTGCGTCTGCCCGGTGTGCCTGGGCTTTCCGGGGTCGTTGCCGGTTTTGAATAAGTTAGCGTTGGATTATGCGATTAAAGTGGCGCTCGCCTTAAATTGCCGGGTGCAGGAATACACTAAATTTGACCGCAAGAATTATTTTTATCCTGACCTGCCGAAGAATTATCAGATTTCGCAGTATGACTTGCCTTTGTCAAGGGATGGGTTCCTGGATATTTATCTGGAAGGCAGAAATAAACGCATAGGCATACGCCGGGTGCATATGGAAGAGGACGCCGGCAAACTCATACATAAAGAGGAAGTAAGCCTCGTAGATTTTAACCGTAGCGGCATACCTTTATTGGAGATAGTAAGCGAGCCGCACATAAATTCAGCTGAGGAAGCCTATGAATATTTAACCGCCTTAAAAAGCATTATTGAATACTTGGATGTTTCTGACTGCGATATGGAGAAGGGGTCTTTACGCTGCGACGCGAATATTTCCGTAAGGAAGAAAGGTGCCGCAGAGTTAGGCATAAAAACAGAACTGAAAAATATGAATTCTTTTAAAGCGGTAAAAGAGGCGCTGGCTTTTGAAATAGAAAGGCAAAGCGAGTTATTGGACGCCGGTGAAGATGTTGTCCAGGAAACACGATTATGGGACGCTAAGGAACTAAAGACCCTGCCCATGCGCACAAAAGAGGAAGCAAAGGATTATCGCTATTTTCCCGAGCCTGACCTTGCGCCGTTTATAATTAAGCCAGAGAAAATCGAGGAGATCAGGAAGGCCATCCCGGAATTACCGCGGCAGAAGATGCAGCGTTTTATTAAAGATTACGGCTTATCGGAATACGACGCCAGGATCCTGGTTTCCTCCAGGAAAGACGCTGACTGGGCTGAAGAAGCAATAAGGACCTATCCAGATAAAAATAAAAAACCCATAGTAAATTGGATAATCGGTCCGTTAGCTTCGCTAACTGGGCCGAATACTACATTTTCAGAATTGAAGCTACCCGGAGGTAAAGAGGAATTTATTAAGCTGGTTAAGGCTACAGAAGAAGGGAAGATTTCGCATTTGATGGCTAAGAATGTATTAAGCGAATCAATTAACAGCGGTATCCCATCTTTGGAGATAATTCAAAATAGAAATCTCTTTCAGGTTTCAGATTTGGAGAGTTTAAAAGGCGTTGTTGAAGACGTGTTAAAAGAAAACCCTGAGTCGGTGAACGATTACAAGTCAGGAAAGGCTAATGCTCTCATGTTCTTAGTCGGCCAGGCAATGAAAAAGAGTAAAGGCAAGGCAAACCCCAAGACTCTCCAGGAGATATTAAAGCGGAGGTTGACAGATGCGTAGAAGGTTTATTGTGGCTTTAGTTATCGCCCTTGTTGTAGGCACCATTTTTTCATTAATAAATGCGGCTACAGACAAAAAAAACAGGGATGAACTGTATCGCGAGGTTGAGCTTTTTTCCGACTCATTGGCAATTATACAATCAGACTATGTTGATGAGGTAAAACCGAAGGATTTAATCTACGGCGCATTAAAGGGTATGCTTTCCTCTCTGGACCCCCACAGCCAATTCCTCGACCCCGATACATATAATGAATTAAAGGTTGACACAGAAGGAAAATTCGGGGGGATAGGTATAGAAATTACCATAAAGGATGGCCTCTTGACAGTTGTTACGCCCATAGAAGATACTCCTGCCTGGAAAGCAGGCATAAAGGCAGGCGACCGCATTGTTAAGATTAACAATGAATTAACGCGCGATATAACCCTCGTTGATGCGGTAAAAAAAATGAGGGGTAAACCCGGGGAAGCGGTAAATATCACTATATTGAGGGAATCGGAAAAAAAACTCTTAGATTTTAAGCTCGTGCGCGACATCATTAAAATAAAGGATATAAAAGAAGCCAGGATTCTGGAAGACGGCATTGGCTATATCCGCCTGGTTGAATTCAGGGAGAATACTCCCCAGGATATAAATACAGCCCTGGAGAAATTGACTAAATCCGGAATGAATAGCCTCATACTGGATTTACGCAATAATCCCGGAGGGCTGCTTGAGGTAGCAGTGAAGGTGGCAGAGAAGTTTATCCCGAAGGAGAAGCTGATTGTTTATACCAAAGGGAGATATCCTTCTCAAAATTTAGAATTTATTTCCCGTTCCAGTCACCCCATTACAAACCTGCCGATGGTAGTGTTAATCAATGAAGGTTCAGCTTCAGGCAGTGAAATAGTCGCTGCGTGCCTTCAGGATTACAAGCGCGCCATAATCGTAGGCACAAAATCATTCGGTAAGGGCTCGGTGCAGACGCTTATCCCCTTAAGCGACGGTTCAGCGCTGAGGCTCACTACGAGTAAATATTTCACGCCGTTGGGCAAAGTGATACACGACAAAGGCGTTGTGCCGGATATTATTGCAGAAGAGGTAAAGAAAGAAGCCATAGAGCCTCCGGAAGAGAAAATAACAAAACCCCAGGAAATTTTTGAAGAGATAGAAAAAAAGGAAAAGGCAGAAAAGGTTGAGAAGCCTTTTGACTATAAATCCGATAATCAGCTTATGCGCGCTGTAGATGTTTTAAAAGCCCTGAAGCTTTACAAGGATATTAAAAGCCAGTGAGGAAAGAGGCAGGATATAAAATAGCAATCTGTGTTTTGGCGCTGATTATTATTGCGCAGTGGGTATTTATTATTACAATAAGGCCTAAAAAAGCGCCTCCTAAAATTCCTATAGCCGTAAAGGTAAAGGCGAAGATCGCCATTGTTATTGACGATTGGGGCTATAATTTGAATAATCTTCATATATTAGACAGGATTAAATATCCCCTGACTCACTCGGTGCTGCCTAACCTGAGTTACTCTGCCAGGGTAGCCAATGAATTGCATAGGCGGGGGTTCCAGATAATCCTGCACCTGCCGATGGAGCCGCATGAAAAATACAGGCTGGAGAAGAATACGATTATGACTACTATGGATGAGCCGGCTATTAAGAATATCGTTGAACAGGACTTAAACAGCATTGTTTACGCTAAAGGCGTTTCAAACCATATGGGTTCGGCTGCCACAGAGGATGGCCGCACGATGGGGATTGTATTTAAGGAATTAAAGAAAAGGCGCCTTTATTTTCTGGATAGTTTTGTATCCTCGAAATCCGTGTGTTCCGAATTAGCCGCTAAAATAGGTTTAGGCTTTGCCGAAAGAGACGTGTTTCTGGATAATAAAGAAGAGCCCGGATACATAAGGCAGCAGCTCTATAAATTAAAGCTAAAAGCAAAGATGTACGGCAAGGCAATAGGTATCGGCCATGACCGCAAGATTACTCTGGAGGTTTTAGAAGAAACGATGCCGGAGTTAGAAAAAGAGGGTTATAAGTTCGTTTTTGCATCGGAATTAGTTAAGTAAATATGTATGTTCTAGGCATAGAGACATCCTGTGATGAGACTGCCGCAGCAGTAGTAAAGGATGGCAGAAACATCCTTTCCAATAAAGTCAGCTCAAGCCTCAAAGAGCATAAAAAGTACGGGGGGGTTGTGCCGGAGATAGCCTCCCGTATGCAATTAGAAATAATAACAGAAGTAGCTGACAGAGCCTTGAAAGAAGCAGGGATTAATCTAAAAGACATAGACCTGGTTAGCGTTACCAGCGGCCCCGGCCTTTTAGGCTCTTTATTGACAGGCATATCCTTTGCCAAGGCCGCAAGTTTTGCTTTGGGTGTTCCTTTATTAGGGATTAATCATATTTACAGCCACATATACGCAAATTTTTTAAACGGGGAGCCTGTGATGCTTCCCTTTGCGGCATTAGTCGTTTCAGGAGGGCATACCAGTTTATTTTATGTAAGGGATTTTGATGAAATAGAGCCTTTAGGAGAAACGCAGGATGATGCCTGTGGAGAGGCCTTTGATAAGGTGGCGAAAATCCTGGGGCTGGGTTACCCCGGCGGCCCGCTTATTGAAAGATTGGCAAAGGACGGGAATAGTAAAAAAATAAAATTTTCCTGCTCAGGCACAAAGGGGCAATTGGATTTTAGTTTTAGCGGAATAAAGACCGCTGTATTGTATGCAGTAAGAAATAGAAGATTAAGCCTGGCTGAAAAAAGAGATGTTGCTGCCTCATTCCAGGAAACGGTTATAGAGACGTTGATTAAGAAGTCTTTCTTAGCCTGCAAACTTAAAAAACTAAACCGGCTGGTTGTCGGCGGAGGCGTAGCAGCCAATAATAGATTAAGAGAAAGATTTTATGCAGCGGCAAGAGAGGAGGGCCTGGATTGTTATTTTCCGTCCAAAGAGCTTTGTATGGATAATGCGGCAATGGTAGCTGGTCTTGGGTATCGGTTATTTAAGAAAGGCGTAAGAAGTGGCTTAGATTAAGGAGGTGGGTATGCTTACAGATGGTCAGATAATCCTGCGTTTGGTATTATCTGTGTTTTTAAGCGGCCTTATAGGCCTGGAGCGCCAGATTCACCGTCGCACTGCAGGGCTACGCACCCATATCCTGGTCTGCCTTGGCTCCTGCCTTATAATGTTGACATCGCTTTATGTTTTTGATATATATAAAGATAAAGTACCGTTGGATCCGGCTCGCATAGCTGCGGGGGTTATTACAGGCATAGGCTTTCTGGGGGCAGGCACAATCATCAGGGAAAGGGAAGGCGTAAGGGGGCTTACTACCGCTGCCAGCCTCTGGGTGGTTGCGGGTATAGGTTTAGCCGTGGGCACGGGTTTTTATAAAGCCGGTGTCTTTACCACTATCCTGGCGTTAATTGTGCTCTTCTTTTTAAGATACGCGGAAGGAATGATATTTTGCAATGAGCAAAAGGAGGTGAAGCATGGCGTTTAAAAAGAAACTGGAAGAAAAAGTTCTTGATGTCGATGCTTCGATGCAGGGGAGCCTGGTTTTTAAGGATGCCGTGAATCTGCGCATCAACGGGAAGTTTGAAGGAACTTTAGAAACGAGGGGGAATTTAACTATCGGGCAGTCAGCTATGGTCCTGGCTGATATTGTAGGTGATAACGTTATTGTCGGAGGCAGAGTCAAAGGAAGGATTACCGCTAAAGAAAGATTGACGCTTTTGCCTACGGCAATGGTCGAAGGCGATTTATATCCCGCAAAATTAAATGTTGCTGAAGGCGCGATACTGGAAGGCCACTGCTCAATGCTCCATGATTTCTTAAACGCAGAGGAACTGGCAAGGTATCTTGAAGTGGATTTAAATTCTATTATGGAATGGGCCAATTCCGGAAGGATGCCGGGCCAGAAAGAGGGGAGCAGCTGGAAGTTTGAGAGGAAGGCGATTGATTCTTGGGTCGCCTCGGGTAAAATCGAGAGGTAAAAACTAAACTTATGGGCGAAGAGAAACTCTTAACTGTCAGGGACGTTTCTTTAATTCTGGGCATTTCAGAGAAAGAGGTATTGGATTTAGCTGAAAGCGGCGCTATACCAGCCTATAAAATCGGCGGGCTATATTTAAGGTTTAAGAAGGAACAGGTGTATGAGTATAAGAAATCGGTTAAGCCGTTATCGCCTAAAACCGATACCCAGGCAAAATATCCGCTTAAAGACAGGCTCAGCGATTTTTTCTATTTTAATGATTTCTATATCTTGAGCGCCCTCATCATAATTTTGCTGCTGATAATAATAATGCGGGGATACTGAATATAATGGTTTCTAAACAAGGCTTCTGCGACTTAGGGTTTGCTAAGGTTGATATAGACAGGCAAGAGCGAAAAGGCCAGGCAGAGGTAATATATTGCCCGGGCAAGACAAGGGAGCATATTAAAAAGATTTGTCTGGAACTGCTCAGGAATAGACAGGACCTACTGCTTACAAGGTTAGACAAAAATATTTTTGCGTATCTTAAGAAAGCAATCCCCCGCTTAAAATATAATCCCTTAGCCAGGATAGGTTACCTTTCGCAAAGAAGAAAGACCTTAAAAAAAGGCCTGGTTGTAGTTATATGCGCGGGGACATCAGACATACCTGTAGCCGAAGAGGCGGTTGCCACTTTAGAGGCAATGGGTAACCGCGCAATAAGAATGTATGACGTGGGAGTGGCTGGCGTGCACCGCCTTATGAACAACATTGAGGCGATAAAAAGGGCGCGGGTGATTATAGTGATTGCAGGTATGGAAGGGGCTTTGGCAAGTTTAGTGAGCGGATTGGTAAGAAGCCCGGTTGTGGCAGTGCCTACAAGCTCAGGCTACGGCGCAAGTTTCGGCGGGCTATCCGCATTATTAACTATGCTGAACAGCTGTTCTCCCGGAGTGACAGTGGTAAATATTGATAACGGCTTCGGAGCGGGATATTTTGCTAGCCTGATAAATGAATAGAATCTCTTTAAAGGAAGCGGTTAAGTTTCACGGGCATCTGGGGCCTTATTTAATATTGGGTATTTTGGCAGGAGAATCTGCCGTAAAGAAACTTGGATGTGAGAAATATTTTGGGTTAGAGGTTAAAGTCTGGGGAGCGAATAAAAAGCCTAAGTCTTGCTTAATTGACGGGCTGCAGCTTTCAACCGGCGCAACCTATGGAAAAGGTAACATTCATAAATTTAACGGTGCGCTAATACGCATAGATTTTTATAATAAGTCAAATAATAAAAGAATCAGCCTTAAATTGAAAGACGGCTTGAAAGAGAGATTAGAAGCCGCAAAGACCCATAAAGATGCGGAAATTTTAGCGAAAGAATTATATAGAACAAAGCATCTTGAACTTTTTGACCTAACATGGCGCTTTCAGGATTAGATATTTACAAGTTGTTGCCTAAAACTAATTGCCGCGAATGCGGGTTTGCAACCTGCCTTGCCTTTGCGATGGCATTGGCAAAAAAGACAATAAGCATTGATAAATGCCCTTATTTAAGCGAGGAGGCAAAGAGGGCATTAGAGGCATCCAGCCTTCCTCCGATAAAGCTAATTTCTGTTGGTGAAGGTGAAAATAAATTAGCAGTCGGCAATGAGACAGTAATGTTTAGGCATGAAGAAAAATTTTATAATCCCTGCGGCCTGGGTTTTATTATTGAAGACAGCCTAGGGGATGCTGAAATAAAATACAAGCTCGACACAATAAATAAGCTGAAATTTGAACGGGTAGGGCAGCTGCTTAACGTTAATCTCGTAGCTATCAGGCAGAATAAAAACGCGCAGAGGTTCGTAGAAGCAGTAAAGTTAGTTGCAAATAATACTGCGCTTGCGCTGGTATTGATGAGCGATGATTTGGAGGCGCTGGAGAACGCGTTAGAAATAACAAAGGATAGAAGGCCGCTGGTTTACCATGCAACCAAGGATAACGCGGCTTCGATTTCTCAACTCGTCAGCGAGAATAAAGTGCCGCTGGTTGTTTCAGGCCAGGATTTGGAGACAGTTTCCGGGCTTACACAGGAATTGAACAAGCAAGGAGTGGGCGATTTAGTCCTGGATACCGGAATAAAACCCATTTCAGAAAAAATCGCAGATTTAACCCAGCTCAGGAGGCAGGCGCTGAAGAAATCAAACCGCAGTTTAGGATATCCTGCTTTAGTAATCCTAGATAAACAGGAGCCTTACGAAGAAACAATAGAAGCAGCCACTTATATTTCAAAATATGCAGGGATTATTTTAATGAGGAGTATAGAATCCTGGCAGATTTTATCGCTTTTGACCTTAAGGCAGAATATTTACACAGACCCCCAGAAACCCTTGCAGATTGAGCCAAAACTTTATCCTGTGGGCCAGGCCGGAGATAAATCCCCGGTATTAGTGACCACGAATTTCTCTCTTACTTATTATACGGTGCTCGGTGAAGTGGAGGCAAGCAAGGTTCCATCTTATATTATCAGCGTTGACACTGAGGGTATGTCAGTGCTGACTGCCTGGGCAGCGGAGAAATTCACCCCGGATAAAATTGCGGATTCCATAAATAAATTTGGGGTTGGCAATGCGGTGTCGCATAAAAAATTGATTATCCCCGGCTATGTGGCGGTGATGAGCGGGGATTTGGAGGAGAAGTCCGGATGGCAGGTAGTGGTGGGGCCAAAGGAAGCTGCCGGCATACCGTCGTTCTTGAAGAACTTATAATAAATGACCCTGTCGGGTTTCTCGCTCAGGTCGATTTCTTAACGCCAATGTTCTTTCGCGGCTTTGCTGGAGCGTGCATTAGAAAATTTTCAGCACGCGTAAGACAAAGACGGAAAGCAATAGGGTTATAACAATTCAAGACAGGACCCGCTAAAATAGCTAATTTAAAGACATGGAGAAATTCAAAGTTACATTTTATCCGGATAATAAGACGATAGAAGTAGAGAAGGGTAAGACTATCCTCTCTGCGGCTATATCGGCGGGAGTCTATATAAATTCCAGTTGCGGTGGAGACGGTGTTTGCGGCCGCTGCAAGATAAAATTAAGAAAAGGGCAAGTCCTCACCCAGCCCACAGGCAGGATAAGTTTAGACGAGAGAAGGCAGGGGATTTATCTTTCCTGCCTCACAACTATACAAAGCGATTTGGAGGTAGAGGTTCCTCCTGAATCAAGGCTGGATTTTGAAAAATTAAGCCCGCAGGATTTGGAATTAAGGCTAAAAGGCCTTTATTCCGAGGCTGAGGAAGTAGAATCAGCAGAGTCCGTATTAGGCGAAGAAATTTTTGTGCATTCTCCCCTGGCTACAAAGTTATATTTAGAATTACCTCAGCCCACGCTGGATGATAAAATCAGCGATTTGGAGAGGTTATATAGGCAGATACGCCGCATCCAGGATATACCTATTATGCAGACGGGCTTGACCAATATCAGGCGGCTGGGGGATTTACTGCGCTCTTCGGACTGGAAGGTTACGGTGACCCTGGGCAAGAGAAACGGCACAACCGAGATTGTCCTTATTGAGGCAGGAGATACCTCGGATAAAAATTTTGGTCTTGCCTTTGATATAGGGACAACCACTATCTCAGGGCAATTGGTAGATTTAAATACGAAGAAAGTCCTGGGTACAAAAGCAACTTATAATAAACAGGCCAGTTTTGGAAGCGATGTGATTACGCGCATAATTTATGCCGGGGAGCAGGATGGCCTGGAGAAATTACACCACGCGGTGATTGACGGTATGAACCAGATGATTCAGGAACTGGTTCAGGAGCATAATATAGACCTGAACGACGTGAATTGCATATTGTGTGCGGGAAATACCACGATGATACATTTACTGTTGCGCGTTGAACCCACGTATATCAGAAGAGAGCCTTATGTGCCTACTGCTAATTTTGTGCCTACGATTCGCGCTCTGGAAGCAGGTATAAAAATAAACCCGCGGGGGCTCCTCTCCTGTGTTCCTGGCGTATCCAGCTATGTGGGCGGAGATACGACTGCGGGAGTTTTATCCAGCGGCTTGTATAAGGAAGAGGATTTAAGTATCCTGATTGATATCGGCACAAACGGCGAAATCGCTCTCGGGAATAAGGATTTTTTGATTGCAGCTGCTGCGTCCGCAGGCCCGGCATTTGAAGGAAGCGGGGTTACCTGCGGTATGCGCGCAAGCCGCGGGGCAATACAGAAGGTAAAGATTACAGCCCAAGATTATAAGGTAAATTACAGCACAATAGGAGATGTCAAGCCGCGCGGCATATGCGGCTCAGGATACATTGATATAATTGCCGGGATGTTACGCGTTGGTATAATTGATAAAAGCGGAAAAATCAAAGCAAAAGATTCCAGGCGCGTGCGCAGCGGCGATGCGGGCCGCGAATTCATAGTGGCATTTAAGGAGGAATCCGATTCCACCAATGATATTGTAATCACCGAGGCGGATATAGAGAATTTAAAGCGCAGTAAAGCCGCGATTTATTCTGCAACCGCGACTTTAGTCAGGCATATGAATATGGATTTCTCCGGAGTAAAAAAGATTTTTATTGCCGGAGGGTTCGGCACTTACATTGATATAGATAACGCTGTGGCAATAGGTTTGCTTCCGGATTTGGAAAGAGCGAGATTTATGTTTATAGGTAATAGCGCTTTAGCAGGGAGCCGCCAGGCGCTTTTGTCATATGAGGCAATGAGAACCGCAAATGAGATTGCCAGGAAGATTACTTATTTTGAACTATCCGTTGAGCCGGGGTATATGGATGAATATATGGCAGCCTTGTTTTTCCCGCATACGGATTTGAGCAAATTTCCGTCGCTGAGTAAATAATATGGGCTATGTTATAGCAATGGCTGGAAAAGGCGGCACGGGTAAGACCACGGTCGCCGCATTAATAGTCAGAATAATTAAAGAAGAGAAACTGGGTTCAATTCTGGCAGTGGATGCTGACCCGAATAGCAACCTCTCAGAGGCATTGGGCCTGGAATTGAAAGAGACTATAGGGAAAATTTTAGATGATATCGCAGTCCATCCGGAACAAATTCCCTCTGGCATGCCTAAGGAGAGTTTTATCGAGTACCAGATTCATATGGCAATTGCAGAAGGAGAGGGTTTTGACGTCCTGACTATGGGTAAGCCCGAGGGGCCAGGTTGTTATTGCTATGTGAACAATGTGTTAAGGAATGTGATGGGTAAATTCATCAAAGACTACGACTATGTTGTCATTGATAATGAGGCCGGGCTTGAGCATCTTTCCCGGCGTACGACAAGAAGCGCGGATGCATTGGTAGTAGTTTCTGATGCCACACCTGTCGGATTAAAGGCAGCAAAAAGAATAAGCGAATTAGCCCAAGAATTAGATATCAAAACTAAAAAAGAGCTACTAATTATAAACCGCTATGACAGCGATATTGAAAGAGAAAAAATAAAAAGTCTGAAATTGGATTACCTGGGGTTTGTGCCGCACGATACGCAGATAGAAAAAATCAGCCTGAATGGCAATTCATTGATGGAGTTAAAAGAGGATGCGCTGAGCTTAAGCGCCCTGCGCAGGTTAGGAGATAAAATATGGCATTGCAGCCGGTGTTAGAAAAGTGGTCAGGCCAGGTGCATATGATAAATATAGGCGCTACCAAAGAAGAGGGCGGCAGCCGCACAAATATAATTAAGATTGGCAGTGAACAGACGCTGCCGTTTTTATTTAACGATGGCTCTATGCCAAATAAGCCTTGCATTGCCTTTGAGGTTTGGGATATCCCGCCTGTTGACTGGCCGCAGGAGTTGACAAAATGCTACGGAGATTCTTTAAATGACCCGCTTGGCTGGGCACAAATGTGCGTAAAGGAATATAAAGCGCAGCTCTTATGCATAAGACTACAGGGAGCGCATCCTGATTTTGGGAATAGGGGCGCTGAACAGGAAGCAAAGCTGGTCAGCGAATTATTAAAAAAAGTGGGTGTGCCTTTGATTATATTAGGCAGCGGGGACGATGCGAAAGATAATTTGGTATTGCCTGTTTGTTGTGAAGCAGCAAAGGGTGAGCGTTGTTTGATTGGTAGCGCTGTGCAGGATAATTATAAGACATTGGCTGCGGCGGTCTTAGCAGACGGGCACAATATTATTGCCGAATCGCCCATAGATATAAATATTGCCAAACAACTGAACATTCTGATTTCGGATATGGGGTTGCCGTTAGAGCGCATTGTGATAAATCCCACTATCGGCGCCTTAGGTTATGGCCTGGAGTATGCTTATTCCATAATGGAGCGGGCGCGTTTAGCGGCGTTGTCAGGGGATAAAACAGTAGCCTCTCCATTTATTTGCTTTGTCGGCCAGGAGAGTTGGCGGGCCAAGGAAGCCAAAGTTTCGTCAGAACAAGGCATAATCTGGGAGATAATTACCGCCACCGCATTAATCCAGGCAGGAGCAGATTTATTGGTTATGCGCCATCCGTTGGCAATACAGAAAGTAAATAAGTATATTGAGAGTTTATTCGTTAAGTAATCAGGTAACGGTAACGAAGCCCGTATCGGTTCAGGGTTAAGGTGACGTAAAAATACACGAATAACGTAACCGATAGACGAAACGGGTATCGTAACCCTAACCGAATAACGAGAGACAATATGTTTATCATCGGTGAACTAATCAATGGTATGTATCAAAATATCGGCAAGGCAATAAAAGAAAAAGATAAAGCCGCTATCCAGAAATGCGCCTTAGAACAGATTAAAGCCGGGACAGATGCTCTGGATATAAATTGCGGGCCTGCTTCAAGGGACCCGGCCTCTGATATCCGGTGGCTAATAGAGTGTGTACAGGAAGTGACTGATAAGCCTTTATCTCTGGATTCCAGCAAGCCGCAGGTTATTGAAGCCGGGCTTAAGGTTGCCAGGAATAAGGTGCTTATTAATTCTACCACTGCCGATGCTGAAAAACTGGATATACTGGTACCTATAGCGAAAGAACATAATGCCAAGCTCATCGGCTTAACCATAAGCTCCAAAGGCATACCCCAGAATAAAGACCAGCGCCTGGAATTAGCCGCCACAATTGTAGCGACCTGCGTTGACAAAGGGTTTCCCGTTGAGGACCTTTACCTAGACCCGATAGTGTTGCCGGTTAATGTTGCCCAAGCCCAGATGCAGGATATTTTGGAATCCATACGCGAATTTAAGATTATTTCCGAGCCTCCTCCGAAAACCATTGTGGGATTAAGCAATGTCTCGCAGGGCACCACGGTAAGAAGCCTGGTCAACAGGACATTCCTGGTAATGGCGCTAAGCTTTGGGTTGGATGCGGCAATACTTGACCCCCTGGACAAAGATTTAATGGACGCAGCAATCAGCGCGGAATTAATCTTAAATAAAAATATATACTGCGATTCGTATTTAGAGGCGTACAGGAAGAAATAAATGGTCGCTAAAAAAGTCTTCAGGCGTATATTCAAATTCCACGGTTTACCGGAAAGCTTTGAGTTTGCTTTTAAAGGGATTTTTTATTTATTCCTGTACCACCGCAATATGCGGATAATATTTTTATTGGGCCTTGCGGCGTTTCTGCTGGGCGTGGGTTTTCAGTTAAGCGGCATAGAACTGGTTGCCTTATCCATCACTATCACCATTGTTTTTGTGGCGGAGATTTTTAATACCGCTATTGAGATGTTGATGGATATGCTTAAGGTAAAGTACCACATCCGGATAAAATTAGTCAAGGATATTGCTGCTGCCGTAGTGCTGCTTGCCTCGCTAAATGCCGTTGTCGTCGGGTTCATACTTTTCGCAAAAAGATTGTTTAAATGACCGCGAAGAGATATTTATTCCTTGTAATAGTATTGTTAAGCAGCGGCTGCGCAACTTATAAATTCCAACACGGTAAGCCGCCATACGATAAAGGATACGTGGCTTCAAGGGAGGGTTACGCTATTTTAGAATATACCGTTGGAAAGGATAATACGGTTCCTGACATCGGATTGGCAAAAGAGCGTTTCAAGCGGCGCAAAGGGACTGTAGAAGACTACTATAAAAAAATGGGCCGTATTGAAAACCGCTTTAAAGAACAGGTTTGGAACCGTATTGTAATGTTTGCAAAGTTCATGGGTTCGGTGTTAAGTATGCCTGGCAGAATAATCTCGGCGTATAAATATGAGAATAACCCCGAATACAGGGCAAAAATACAGAAACTTGAAGCTGAAAATTATGCCTTGGAAGAAGCGCATATAAACAAATTAAAAGAAGAATTAGATACTTACATTCAAGAAGACCTTTCTAAAGAAAAGGCGGAGTAGCTCAGCCTGATAGAGCAGACGGCTCATACCCGTTAGGTCGGAGGTTTAAATCCTCTCTCCGCCACCAGATTAAAGTATTTGCAATAATAAAAAAATGTTATATAATAGTAAATGCCAAACGGTACAAGCAAAGCCCTAACACAAGGAGGACGATATGGTTGAAGAGATGGTCTTGGTAAATGCTTTACGGAAAATATCTTTATTTATCGATTCTGTGGGAATCATCATAGGCCTGGACTTGATTATCGGTGCGCCGCTGGTAAATTTTATAAATAAAACCTTAAATAAGGTAATTGATATTGACAAAATCCTGAGCAAGCCTACAATGCGGGTCAACCTTGGCCTTTTATTTGTAATTATCTGCGGGTTGTTGATGACTTTTGCTCTGAAGGCCAGGTTTTAATTTCGCCCTCCTTTTTAAACCTGCGAGTTCTGCCTAACCTCAACTGCGGTCTATGATTATCAATAAGGTAAAGGCTACAATTGAGCGCTACCGCCTTATTGCTAAAAACGATAAGGTTCTGGTAGCAGTCTCCGGCGGCCCGGATTCTGTAGCCCTGCTTTATATTTTAAACGGCCTGAAAAAAGAATTAGGGCTTAAGTTACACATTGCCCATTTAGACCACAGGATAAGAAAGGATTCTTACAGAGACAGGGAATTTGTCGAAAGGTTAGCCGGAAGGCTTAAATTACCGATAACTACTGCGCAGCTTAACGTGAAGAAACTGGCTAAAGGGGGTTCCTTGGAAGAGATCTGCCGCAATGCGCGCCTGGGTTTTTTGTTCAGGGTAGCCAGACAGATCAAGGCCGATAAAATTGCCTTAGGCCATAACCTCGATGACCAGGCAGAAACCGTGCTGATGCGTATTTTAAGAGGGACAGGATTATACGGGTTATCGGGAATTCTACCAAAGCGAAACATCGCCGGTCATCAAATTATCCGGCCTTTAATAGGCCTGAAGCGCGGGGAGATTGAAACGTATCTTAAGAGAAAAAGAATCCGGCCGCGCATTGACACGTCTAATTTAGAAGATATTTATTTTAGGAACAAGATTAGAAACAGGTTATTGCCTTTATTAGAGAAAAAATACAATAGGAATATCAAGGAGATATTGAGCAATATGGCAGAAAGCGCCGGTTATGATTATGATTATCTGCAGAGCCTGGCTCTGATGGCGATGAAAAGGATGAAAGGGAGGCTCAGCCTGCAAAGGCTGTTAAAATTGCATCCTGCAATACGACGATTAATTTTAAGGGAGGCGATAGCCGGCGTAAAAGGCAGCACGCGCCGCATAACCTTTCAACATATGCGGGAGATGGAAGACCTGCTTTTAAACCGTCCTGTAAATTCCATAGTTGACCTGCCTAAAGGCGTATCGGTGGTTAAGAAGAAAACGACCCTTTTTTTCTATCATAGATAACGCCTATCTATAATAAATGCTTGATTTTAGGAATATTTAAAGATATAATTAAAAATCTAAACCCCGTTACAATCTTTCAAGGAAGGATGAAAAATGGCTAAGAAAAATAATATATTCAAGCGTTTCCCCTTCAGCTGGCTGCTCATCATCATTTTCTTTTACCTGTTGTTTATTTTGCCGAATTTGCTGGTCACAGGCGTGACTAAAGAGATAATCTACAGCGATTTTTACAGGGTACTCAAAGATGAGCCTCAGAAGATTAAATCACTGGTAAAGACTGAAAACGAACTGCAGGGGGAGTTTAAAGACGGCACCAGGTTTAAATTGACCATACCAGATAATGACCAGGAACTGATGAACCTTATCCGGCAGAACGTCACAAATTTTGAGGTTAAGCCGCTGCGCACTTTCTGGGCCGCCTTACTTTTTAATTTAGGGCCGATTTTACTGCTCATATTCTTCTGGTGGATGATGGCTGCGCGCGGAGAGCAACTGGGAAACAGGATTATGACTTTTGGAAAGGTGCGGCCAAAGATACAAAGCGAAAAAGAAGGGGAAAAGGTAACCTTTAATGACGTTGCCGGAGTTGATGAAGCTAAAGAGGAGCTTAGAGAGGTCATTGAATTTTTAAAGGACCCGAAAAAATTCCAAAGATTAGGCGGCAAAATCCCTAAAGGGGTTTTGCTGGTCGGCCCTCCGGGCTGCGGAAAGACTTTGATTGCCAAGGCGGTTGCCGGCGAAGCAGGCGTTCCATTTTTTTCAATCAGCGGCTCTGATTTTGTGGAGATGTTTGTGGGCGTGGGCGCATCGCGCGTCCGCGATTTGTTTGAACAGGGAAGGCGCGCGGCAAAGGTATCGGGTAAAGGAGCGATTATTTTTATTGACGAGATAGATGCAGTGGGTCGGCTGCGTTTCGCAGGTATCGGAGGCGGCCATGATGAACGGGAGCAGACCTTAAATGCGCTTTTAGTTGAGATGGACGGTTTTGATACGCAGCAGGGTTTAATCCTTATTGCTGCTACCAACAGGCCAGACACTTTAGACCCCGCGATTTTGCGTCCGGGGAGGTTTGACCGGCACATCATAGTGAACTTCCCTGATATCAGAGGAAGGGAAGAGATACTTAAGGTGCATACGCGTAAGATTAAACTTGCTCCGGCAGTAGACTTAAGGTCAATTGCCAGCCAAACCCCTGGTTTTTCAGGCGCAGACCTGGCTAACCTCTGCAATGAGGCAGCGCTTTTGGCAGCAAGGAATAATAAAGACGCGGTAGAGATGATTGATTTTGAGAAATCAGTAGAAAGGGTATTGATGGGGCCTGAGAAGAAGAGCCACATTATGTCCAAGAAAGAAAAAGAAATTACCGCGTTGCATGAGTCAGGCCATGCGCTGATGTCTTTGCTTTTGCCGGAGGTAAACCCGGTAAAAAAAGTCTCCATAATTCCCAGGGGCCTTGCCGGCGGTTACACCTTTACTCCTCCGCTTGAAGACAGGCACTATTGGACCAAGGGAGAGTTAATTGCGGAGATTGCGCTGATGTTGGGCGGAAGGGCAAGCGAGGAGATAAACCTGGCACAGGTTACTACCGGAGCGCAGAATGATTTGGAAGCTGCCACGCAGATGGCCAGGCGCATGGTTACGCAGTTCGGCATGTCCGAAAAATTAGGCAATATTACTTTGGGCAGGCGCGAAGGCCTCATATTCTTAGGCCGTGATATCCTGGAGGAGAAGAATTACAGCGAGGAGACCGCGCGCTTAATTGATGAAGAGGTGAAAAGAATTGTCGACGAGGGGTACGCAAAAGCAAAGGGCTTATTGCAGCAAAGCATGGATAAGTTAAAGCTCCTGTCAAATGCCCTCCTGGAAAAGGAAGTCTTAGACGGAGAAGAAGTAAAGCGCTTGGTCGGCATAGATAAAAAAGACATCACTTAAAAATCTTTTAGATGCGAATACTCAAGGTGTATCAGCCGAGCGAGTTAAAACGAATAATGCAGGAGATCCGGGTTGACCCCTACGGCATTAAAATTATGCTCGCCAAAGCCATACCCTGCCTTATAAAATTGAATTCTGTTTCTAATATCACGGCAAATATACTGAAACAGGAGATGCTTTCTTTGGGAGGAGATGTGGCGGTGAGCCGCGATGCCCTGACAGGAAGGGCTAAATTAACAGACTGCCTGCTCATCGCTAACCTTTCCCAGTTTAACCGCCTGCATCAGAAGCTTCATAAGCAGCCCTTTGGGTTAAATAAATTAGGCGGAGAACTCTCCCGGGTTTTAAAGAATTATCAAAGGGAAAAATTCACGCTGGAATTGGGAAAGTATAAACTGAATCTGGGCAGGCGTACCCATATTATGGGAATAGTTAATCTCACCCCGGATTCGTTCAGCGGAGACGGATTTTATAAACTAACGAACTTACGAACCAGCGAACTTAAGAACCGTATCGTTAATTATGCCAGACAGTTAGTTAAGGATGGCGCAGATATTATTGATGTAGGTGGTGAATCCAGCAGGCCAGGCGCAAGGCCAGTATCTGTAAAAGAGGAATTGAAAAGGACAATTCCGGTTATAAAGGCATTGAGCAGGAAGATAAATGTGCCAGTATCAATTGATACTTATAAACCGGAAGTTGCCGAGGCTGCTTTGGATAACGGCGTTAGTTTGGTAAATGACATTACGGGTTTAAGGAATCCCGGGATGGCAAAGGTAATTGCGCGATACAAAGCAGGCGTGGTTATTATGCATATGAAGGGTAGTCCCCGCACTATGCAGAAAAATCCGCAATACCTTTCTTTGATTGACGAAATAATAGATTATCTGGGTAAAGCCATAAATCGGGCGGAAGCCTCCGGAATAGATAAAGAAAAAATTATCATTGACCCCGGGCTTGGCTTTGGAAAATCAGCAGGGCATAACTTGGAGATATTAAAGAGATTGCGGGAATTTAAGGTATTGGGCAGGCCCATATTGGTCGGCCCTTCAAGGAAATCGTTCATCGGCAAAATATTAAATGCCAAACCGCAGGATAGAATGTTCGGGACAGTATCCAGTTGTGTTTTAGCAGCTAATTCCGGCGTCGACATACTCAGAGTGCACGACGTTAAAGAGGTAAAAGAGGCGTTGAAAGTCAGCGATGCAATATTAAATAGGTGAGTGGTTAATCGATGGTCTGGAAACCCATACTTGAGATACTGATACTCTGGTTTGTGATTTACCATATTATACTTTTCTTTGAAGGGACGCGCGCCATACAGGTCCTGCGTGGCATCATTATTCTATTGCTTGCCTTCTTTTTGTTCCAGAGGCTTAATCTTACGGTGCTTGATTGGCTGCTGACAAAATTATTCGGCATATCGGTTATAGCGATTTTGATTATCTTTCATCCCGAAATAAGGCAGGGCCTGGCGCGGCTGGGCCAGCGCCATCTTTTTGGCACGGCATTAAGGGCAGAAGAGATAGACCTTATGCTGAAAGAAATCGGCAGGGCAGCGGAAAATATCTCTAAGAACAAAATCGGCGCGCTGATAGCGATAGAGAAAAGCGACCCCTTAATAGACTATATCCAGACCGGTGTCCTGGTCGATGGCCGCGTATCCGCGGATTTGATTGAGGCGATATTTACGCCTAACAATCCCCTTCACGACGGAGGCCTGATTATCCAGCACGGCCGGGTTATTGCCGCAGCCTGCCTCTTTCCGCTTACGCAAAATCAGGACCTAAGCCGTATCTTTGGCACAAGGCACAGGGCGGCATTGGGCTTAAGCGAAGAGACAGACGCGATACTCGTTATTGTTTCCGAAGAGAGGCACGACATATCTTTGGTCTACAGGGGAAGGTTTTATAAAGACCTCGGACATGAAGAGCTTCTCCCTAAGATTAAAGAATTTATGAAGATTGAGAAAGAAAATGCCTAAAGAGAAAGTCAGTATCGGATATAGAATTTTACACTGGTTTACCTATCACCCCTGGCTTAAATTAATTGCTTTAATCCTGGCAATTATAGTCTGGTTTTACGTAAAGGACGAGATAAGCAGATTTAATTAAGCGCTATGCCTAGGTTAGGGGTAAACATAGACCACGTTGCAACTTTAAGAGAGGTGCGCAAAGGTATTGAGCCTGAGCCGGTATTTGCGGCTTTAATCTGCGAGGCAAGCGGTGCAGACTCTATAGTCGTGCATTTAAGGGAGGACCGCCGGCACATAAAGGAACGCGACCTCTATATTTTAAAAGAGGTGGTTAAAACAAAATTAAATTTAGAGATGTCCGTTGCCAATGAAATTGTGGAGATAGCCTGCAAGGTAAAACCTGACCAGGCAACGCTTGTGCCGGAGAAACGCCAGGAATTAACTACCGAAGGCGGCCTGGATGTTGTAGCTAATTTTAAAAGAGTGAAACAGGTTGTGTCTCAATTAGAAAAGCACGGTATAGCCGTAAGTTTATTTATAGATGCGGACAAAAAACAGATTGACGCGTCAAAAAAAGTTGGCGTTAAGATGATAGAGTTACACACCGGCAAATACGCTGACGCTAAGAACGATAGGGAGCAGGATAAATATTTTAGAGAACTTCAAGCGGCAAGCCGTTATGCCAGAAGCAAAGGTTTACTCGTAAACGCAGGGCATGGATTAAATTATTACAATGTAAGTAGGGTTGCCGGGATAAAGGAGATAGAAGAATTGAATATCGGATATTCTATAGTCTGCCGCGCGGTATTGGTAGGTTTGGACCGGGCAGTAAAAGAGATGAGGATGCTGATTGGATAAGATGATTTTGGGAACCGGAGTTGATATAACCGAAGTAAAGCGGCTGCGCCAGGCAATAGAGAAATGGGGCGACGCGTTCTTAAACCGCGTATTTACCGACGGAGAATTGAAAAATGCCAAGACTAGAGGCAGCCTCTATCAGCATCTTGCCGGCAGGTTTGCTGCCAAGGAGGCTGTATTTAAGGCCCTCGGAGATGCGGGATTAAACTGGAAGGATGTCCAGATTCTCAATGATAAAGAAGGCAAGCCCTATTGCCGGATTCTAAACAGCAGAGGCAAGAGTCTAGAGGTTCACATATCCATTTCTCACGTAAAAAATTATGCGGTTGCCAACGCGATTATTACAGAGAAGCCTTAGGGCTAATAAAGGCGATTTTGGACATATTTTTATTTTAGCGGGTTCAGCGAGATTTTCTGGGGCAGCAGTTTTATGCTCTGAGGCTGCGATGCGCACAGGCGCCGGGCTTGTGACTTTAGGTATCCCTAAAAGTTTAAACAACGCGATAATTAAGATAAAACCCAAAGAGGTAATGACCTTGCCTTTATCGGAAACAAGGTCAGGCTCATTAAGCTTAGGCTGTTATAGAAAACTCAGAGAGTTTATAAAGAATATTGGTGTGTTAGTTATGGGCCCGGGATTGAGCCGGGATAAATCAACGCAGAGTTTAGTGAGAAAGATAGTAGCAAAAACGGATAAACCTGCGGTAATAGATGCCGATGGCCTTAATGCGCTGGTTGGATATTTGGATTTATTACGAGTTACGAGTTACGAGTTACGAGTTACGAGAATTTTAACGCCGCATCCGGGAGAAATGGCCAGGCTTCTGGGGATTGGCGTACAAAAAGTTCAGAGGGATAGAAAAGATATTGCTAAGAAATTTGCTAAAGATTATAAAGTCACGCTGGTTTTAAAAGGGCATAACACCGTTGTTGCCGATTATAGAGGGAATTTGTATATAAATAAGACCGGAAACCCGGGGATGGCTACAGCCGGAAGCGGGGATGTCTTAACCGGGATGCTCGGAGCATTTTTAGGCCAGGGGTTAAAACCCTTTGATGCGGCAAAATACGCGGTCTATCTGCACGGCTTAGCTGGCGATTTGGCAGCCAAAGAAAAGACGCAAATTTCCTTGATTGCCTCAGACATTATTGCTAAAATCCCGGAGGCGGTCAAGAGGTGTTCTTAGTGCCCGGGTAGCTCAATCGGCAGAGCAACGCTTTTGTAAAGCGAAGGTTTGGAGGTTCAATTCCTCTCCCGGGCTCTCCTTTAGAGATTTTGATGAGTACTATTTTGGGCAGGTGGCGGAGTGGCCAATCGCACCAGACTGTGTAAAGCGCAGCGTTCTTTCGAAAGGAAGGACTGAAAAAGAGGGTGAATTCAGGAAAGCCCAAAGATTTTGGGTAATCCTGAGCCAAGCTCCGAAGTTGCTTCGGAGAAGGTGCAGAGACTAAGCGCCCACCACCTACAGCGAAAGCCATGGTGAAGAGATAGTCGAAGCCTCAGGGTAACTTGAGGGCATCCGCTACTAAGGCATTAGCGGATGTCCGCCAAAGTAACAGTGGCGGACACTTGAAATCTGGCGGACTTGTCCT